>MDSV01101503.1_pt1 | contig 15792 bp, 12 predicted proteins | sample 810851 | NCBI WGS metagenome assembly MDSV01 (sample SAMN05326640, study PRJNA326480) | marine metagenome | isolation source: seawater | place: Atlantic Ocean: North East | collected 2012
ATGAAGGTGATGAAATTGCAAAAGCTTTAGGAGATAAAAAAGTTGCTATTCTTCAAAATCATGGGATTTTAACTACTGGGCCATCTGTAGATATTGCTTTATGGTTTTATATGTCAATGGAGAGATGTTGCCAAGCTCAGCTTATGGCAGAAGCAGCAGGAAAGCCTAAAGTTATTCCTCATGAAACTGCGATTAAAACAAGAGAATTTATTGCAAACGATATTGCTGCATGGGCTAGTTATCAACCAGCATTTGATAAAATTATCAAAATGCAGCCAGATCTTTTAGATTAATTAGCTGGTGCGATTATTGCTTTAGTTTCAAGGCATTCTTCAATGCCATGTTTTCCATGCTCTCTTCCATTACCTGAAGATTTATAGCCTCCAAATGGAGCAGCATTTCCCCTTGCTCCACCATTAATAGTTATTTGTCCTGCACGTATCTGATTTCCAACTTCTATGGCATGAGACAATTCCCCCTGAACATAGCCAGCAAGTCCATATTCTGTATCGTTTGCTATTTGAATTGCTTCTTCTTCAGTTTCGTATTTCATCATACAAAGAACTGGACCAAAAATCTCTTCCTTTGCAATAGTCATGTCGTTAGTTACATCTGCAAATACAGTAGGTTTTATATAATATCCCTTTTCGCAACCTTCAGGTTTTTCAACACCGCCTGCAACTAGCTTTGCACCCTCTTTAATACCAATTTCAATTAATTTAATAATTTTTTCATACTGAGTTTTATTTGAAATAGGTCCTAATCTAAACTCACCATTTGGATCGCCCACTGTTGTACTATTTGCAGCAGCAGCAGCAACCTCTACAGCTTTATCATAATTTTTTGATGAGACTAACATTCTTGTTGGCGCATTACATGATTGACCAGAATTTAAAAAACAATGTCCAGCACCGCCTTTAACCGACTTCTCTAGGTCTGCAACATCATCTAATATAATATTTGCTGATTTGCCTCCCAATTCTTGTTGAACTCTTTTTACAGTTGTGGCAGAAGCTTGAGCGACTGCAATCCCAGCTCTTGTTGATCCAGTGAATGACATCATATCTACCTTCTCATGCTCTGATAATGCAGCTCCAACGACAGGACCATATCCATTAACTAAATTAAATACACCCTTTGGTACGCCTGCATCATGCATAACTTCAGCAAGCAACATTGAACAATATGGTGAAATTTCACTTGGTTTTAAAACCATAGTACAACCTGATGCAATCGCAGCTGATACTTTTGTTGTGATTTGATTCATTGGCCAATTCCATGGAGTAATCATTCCTATAACTCCAATTGGCTCTCTTCTTAATATGTATCCACCATCTTCTTTTTCAAATTCATATTTCTCAAGCGCCTCTAATGTTTCTTTAAAATTTACTAATCCAGTGCTCGCTTGAGCTCTTTCTGATAACCAATTAGGCGCACCCATCTCCTTTGTTATAACTTCAACAAAGTCTTTATATCTATTTTCATATTCTTTAATAATATTTTTTAGGAGATCTATTCGTTCTTGTTGAGAAGATTTAGAAAATGCTTGAAAGGCTTCACTTGCTGCATTGACTGCAATATCTATATCATCTTTGGTCCCTGCAGTGATTTGGCCAATAACTTCTTCAGTTGCAGGATTTATTACATCTATCAATTCGCTTGAGTTAGATTTTATCCATTCACCATTTATATAAAAATTTAGGTCATTGCTCATTATCTTCTCCATTAATTTAAGGTCTAAATTATAACTAAATATTAAAAATTGAACTAGATAACTTGATTAGAATAATCCCTTTATTTCTTTATCTTCATCTAATCCAATAGCTTCAGCTGCAGGAACTCTAGGCAATCCAGGCATGGTCATAATTTCTCCACATACTACAACAATAAATTCAGCGCCTGCAGATAACCTTACTTCTCTTATTGGAACATCATGTCCAGAAGGAGCTCCCATTAATAGTGGGTCTGTTGAAAAACTATACTGAGTCTTTGCCATACATATTGGATAATCTCCAAAACCATCATCCTCTAATTTATTAAATTGATTCCTTACTTTTTTATCAGCAATTATGTCTGCAGCTCCATAAATATTTTTAGCTATATACTTGGTTTTATCCCATAGACCCATCTCGCTTTTGTATAAAGTTTTAAACTTAGAAATATCTGAGTCAGCTATTTTGACTACTTCTGCTGCTAAATCAGCGGCTCCTGCACCACCTTTTTCCCAGTGGGAAGATATTTTACATTCAATCTCTTTTTCCTTACAAAAATTAATTATTTCCTGATGTTCATTTTTAGTATCAGTTACATAATCGTTTATTGCTACAATAACAGGTACACCAAATTTACCTATATTTTCTATATGTTTCCCAAGATTTTCACAACCTTTTATAACTGCTTGAACATCTTCTTTGTTTAATTCATCTTTTTTTACACCGCCATGCATCTTTAATGCTTTAGTGGTTGCAACTAACACTACCGCATCAGGTTTGATACCTGACTTTCTACATTTAATATCAAAAAACTTTTCTGCTCCGAGGTCTGCACCAAAACCAGCTTCAGTTACAACATAATCAGCAAGTTTTAATGCTGTCTTTGTTGCTGTTACTGAATTACAACCATGAGCAATATTTGCATATGGGCCTCCATGCATGAAAGCTGGATTATTCTCTAAGGTTTGAACTAGATTGGGCTGGAATGCATCTTTTAAAAGTGCTGTAACTGCTCCATCAGCATTTAATTGTTTTGCTCTTACAGGTTTCTTATCTTTGGTATAACCTATAACAATATTGCCTATTCTATTTTGTAAATCTTCTAAATCAGATGCTAAACAAAAAACCGCCATGATTTCTGAGGCAACAGTAATATCATATCCGCTCTGACGAGGTATTCCATTTCCCAAACCTCCTAACCCACAAGTTATTTCTCTTAAAGATCTATCATTCATATCTACAACTCTTTTCCAAGTTATTCTTCTTGGATCAATGTTTAATTCATTATCCCAATGAATATGATTATCTATTAATGCAGACAGTAGATTATGCGCAGCCCCAATCGCATGAAAATCTCCAGTAAAATGCAGGTTGATATCAGTCATAGGTATTACCTGAGCATAACCCCCTCCAGCGGCACCTCCTTTCATCCCAAAACAAGGCCCAAGACTGGGTTCTCTTAAACAAATCATTGCTTTCTTTCCTATGTGACATAAACCATCAACTAGGCCTACGCTCGTAGTTGTTTTACCTTCTCCAGCCGGGGTGGGAGATATAGCAGTTACTAAAATTAACCTACCATCTTTTTCTTTAGATAATGAATTAATAAAACCGTATGACAATTTAGCTTTATCATCTCCATATTTAATTAAATCTTTTTCGTTGATATTTATTGAATTAGCGATATCACCTATAGGCTTTTTCTTTGCTGCATTAGCTATCTCTAAATCACTTAAATAATTACTCATAAAATCTCCATATCCCAATCAAAACAATGATTAGTATACATAAGAGATAAACTCTAAACTACAAAAAATATCTTAAATATTTGAATTAGAGAAGATTACATCAACCTGATGATTATCGCTCATATTAAGTATTTCTGCCTTACCGCCAGCTGCTTCAACTATTGCAGCTCCGGCAATGACATCCCATAGATAAATACCTTTCTCTTTATATAATTCAGCTTTACCAGAAGCTATATAACAAGAAGCCATAGCAGCAGAACCAATCATCCTTACCTTTTTCCATGATTGCATATCAATTATCATATCGGTTAAAGATTCGTTTGAATAATCTGTATTAAATGGCAAGCCTGTTATTAAAATTCCTTCATTTTTTTGATCGATGTTAGAAACACTTATATTTTTAGCATTGAGTAGAGATGTATCTAGTGAAGTGCTTCCTTCATATAATTCATTATTATTAAAATCGTATATTACCCCTAAGACCGGTGACATATTTTTAATCAATCCAATAGAAACACAACATATTGGAATATCTCTATTAAAATTGGCTGTTCCATCTAATGGATCAATAACCCAAAAAGTATCACCTAAACTTTCTGTAGACTTTCCACTTTCTTCAGCTAAAATGGGATATTCTGAATTAGAAGAAATAATTTCTTTTATCAAGTTCTCAGATTCAATATCAGCCTTTAATTTTGTATCCCTTGGGTCACTATCAGTTTGTACATTTAAATCTTGTTTATTTTTTAACAAAAACTTACCAGAATCTATAGCCGCCTTTTTAGCCAGTTCTAATTCATGACTTAAACTATTTGCTTTCATCTATCTTGAATAAGTAACTCTATATATGGCGTTGAATTTATCATCAGAAATTAACAAAGATCCATCCTGCATTATAAATGGTGATACAGGCCTTCCCCATACCAACTCATTTTCAAGCCACCCAGTTATAAAATCTTCTTGATACATATATTTTCCATCTTCATCCAATTTAACAAAAACTACTTTATATCCAGATTTCTTTGTTCTGTTCCAAGAACCATGTAATGCGATAAAGATACCGTCCTTATATTTAAGTGGAAATTTATCATTATCATAGAAAGCCATTCCAAGTGGTGCTACATGCGGCCCTAATTCTGCAATGGGATCTACAAATTCTTTCTCAATAGTTGGTATAAATTTTCCAAATTCTGGATCAATAACACTCTTTGCATGTTTATATGGAAACCCATAAAAACTTCCCTCTTCTTCAACAATATTTAGTTCGCATGAAGGAGAATCATCACCCAGCCAATCTCTTCCATTGTCAGTAAAATATAATTTATTATTTTTAGGACTCCAATCAAAACCGACACTATTTCTTACACCTTCTGCAATTAAAATTAATTCTCCATTATCGTATCTGTGAATTGCGCCAAACCTTTTATCTTTTGCTTGAGGTTCGGTACATACATTACAAGGTGCACCAACTGATACATACATATTATTATCTGGACCAAAGTCAATATATTTATATCCATGCCATGTTTCTGATGGCAGGTTATCAGTAACTAGCTCTTTAGGAGGAAGGTCTTTTTGGTTAGATTTTAGCCATAACTCTATATCCTTTATTACCCAAATTTTATCTATCTCTGAAAAAAATAAATTCCCGTTATTAACACTAACCCCAGTTGGATAATCTAGATTTTCAGCAACTATAACCTTCTCTTCAGCATAACCATCTTTATCTTTATCAATTAACGCAACTATTTTGCCATTGTCATTTTTTTGTACCTTTGAACCAATAAATATAAAGCCACTCTTTGATTCTGCAATTTGCCTAGGAGAGGAAACATCATCTGAATAAATACTAATTGTAAAACCTTCAGGTAATTCTAATTTTTGTATATTCTCACTTGATAAAACTAGACTAGAAAAAATTAAAAAAAATAGAGTGAAATACTTTGCTCTAATAATACTAATCATTTATTTCCTTAAATCCTTCAACATGCTCATTTAAAATGTTTTTAATTGTTTTAATATCATTATCTTTTACTGCCTCAAGCAAGATAGGTATTGCTTTATTAAGCGCTTCTTGTGTTGGAAAATTCTCAATTGATTTAAAAATTTTATTATTTGGAGTGCTTAGCTCTTTACCAGAGATTAATAATTCTTCATAAAGTTTTTCACCAGGTCTTAATCCAACCTCCTTTATTTCTATTCCTTCGCTGTCATTATCATAGCTTACATTCCTTCCTGACAGATAAATTAATCTTTCTGCTAGATCTAAGATCTTAACTTGTTCACCCATATCTAAAATAAATACATCGCCACCTTCAGCATACTCACCTGCTTGAATTACAAGACTAGATGCTTCTGCGATAGTCATAAAGAATCTTGTAACATTCTTATGGGTTATGGTCACAGGTCCTCCTTCAGAAATTTGTTTTCTAAATAATGGTATGACAGATCCTGAAGAATTAATCACATTTCCAAAACGAACCATGCAAAATTTTGTTTCCTCACTATTTTTATCAAAAGATTGAACTAACATTTCAGCAAATCTTTTAGATGCTCCCATGATATTTGTTGGTCTTACTGCTTTATCTGTTGAAATAACAACTACTTTTTTTACATTACATTTTATGGCTGCTTCGCACACTGCTTTCGTCCCAAATATATTATTTTTTATTCCTTCTGAAATATTTTCATAATATTCTACGATTGGAACATGTTTATATGCAGCTGCATGATAAAGATAATCTATATCATGAGAATTAAGAATATCACTTAATCTTTTAGAATCTTTAATATCTCCAAGAATTCCAATAACTTCTGATGAAATATTTTTAGTCTGCTTAATTGCATTTATTTCCGATTCGATTGAATATAAATTAATTTCAGAAAATTCATATAAAACAATTTTTTTTGGCTTTCCAGCAAGAATTTGTCTAACAATCTCTGATCCAATTGACCCCCCTGCACCAGTTATCAATACAGATGAGCCAACAAAAGAAATATTTGATTTTCTTACTCTTGATCTTGGAAGAATATCATCTATTGATAAATCTTGTATCTCCGCCATTTTTTTCTCATCTGCAATTACTTCATGCAGCGCCGGCATACTTCTTACTGCTACTTTATATTTTTCTAAACTCCTAATTATTTTTCTTCTTTCGCTTATATCTAAACTTGGAATAGCAAGATAGATTTCTAAATCTCTATGTTTTTTAGTTAATTTTCTTAAATTCTTTTCTTTTCCATAAATCTTAATATTATTAATTGATGCACCTTTTAACTTAAAAGAATTATCAAAAAACCCTACAACTCTAATTTTGACATTTTGCCTTAGTGATTGATATAACTCATTACCTGCACTACCCGCGCCATATATTAAAACAGGCCTCGCATCTAATCTTTCTGTTAGTGGATATATTAATAATCTTGCAATATCTCTAGATATTTGAAGAAATGCATAAAACACAGAAGATAGTAAGAGTGATTGCAATAAAACAGTTGTTAGAAAGTCTGTTCTTATAACATCATACTGAAACAAATATACAAAACCCCATGAAAACCCAAAAATAAAGGATCCGATTAAAGCTCTAAATATAGAATCTTTAGAGTCAAAAAACTTCATAAGAGATCTATAAAAGCCAGAAGCAATAAAATACAAAAATAAAAGCAATAACGGAATTAAAAAACTTAAAATATTTTCATAAATAATTTCATTTAATGTTATTGAAAAGTTAGTTGCTATTAAAAAGGTTAATGGCGGTCCAAAAACTATCCAACATAAAAAAGCAGTACAAAAATCTGCAGAAATAATTACAGCTAACTTTTTATTTCTAGATAAGTTTCTTAATATAAATGCTATATTTTTCATCTTAGCTAGGTCTCTTTTATATTGCTCATTATGCCTCTTTCAGTGCTTATGATATCTTCTTTTAAAATATTTTTAATTTTTTTGTTATTTAATTGAAAATTTCCAAAAACTTTAATAAAGAGATTGCCCAAAATAGGTAATTTAGTTAAAAACTTAAAAAGAGTAGAACTTAGTGGGACAAAAAATGAATAAGAATTAACCTTTTCTTTATAAAGATACATAAATTCAGTTAATGAAATAGGTTCCAAATCTGCAATGTTTATTATTTGATTATTTATAGAACTATCATTTCTAATATTATGCAAAATTATATTTAGAATATTTTCAAATGATAAAAAAGATTTTTTTAAATTGCTTTCTTTGCGTAATACAAAGATTGGTAAAGACCTATCAATAAATTTTAAAATCAAATTAAGGTTAGACTTCATGCCAGGTCCATATACAAATGGCAGTCTATAAATTAAATAATTAATATTCTGTTTCATAGACTCTTTTTTAATTAATTTTTCTGCAATTAACTTTGATTTTGCATAATCTGTTATAGGATTAGGATCATGTAGCTCATCAAAAATTATATTATTAAGAGATGGTTCGCCATAAACCTTACCAGAACTAAAATAAATAAATTTAAAACAATTATGCTTAGGGAGTGTTTCAAGTATATTTCTTGTAAGACCTACTATCCCTTCTTCAATTGAATCATCTTTGGCATAATCAAGGTTTGGAGATGCGAGATGAATAAATAAATCTATTTGTAAATTAGATTCAATATCAAAAAATTCTTGAAACGATAGTTGATTATTATTTATAAAATTATCTTTATTTCTAGCTATTAAAATTAGATTTACATTTGCTAGTTCGCTAACTGCATTTTTTAAATGCCTGCCAATAAAACCACTTGCACCTGTTAAAGCAATATTCATAAATTTAATTTTACTTCAAAAACAATTATCTATATATAATGCTATATCTAAATGATTAGTTATTTATTAAAAATATTTGCACTGCTTGGCTTGCTTTTACTTTCGCCATTTTTAGTTATTGCAATGGTCGTATTATTCATTGAAGATGGGTTGCCTGTAATCTTTATTCAAAAGAGACTTGGTAAAGATAAAAAAATATTCAATTTCTATAAATTGAGAACAATGAAAAAAAATGCGCCCAACAAAGGGACTCATGAAGTTAGTAAGCTTAATTATCTTAAATGTGGTCATTTTTTAAGGAAATATAAAATTGATGAGTTGCCACAAGTAATTAATTATATAAAAGGTGACATTAATCTTGTAGGCCCAAGACCAGGGCTCCCATCACAAAGTGAACTGAATGAATTTAGAGTCATCTATGATGTTTTTGATGTTCGTCCTGGCATAACAGGTTTATCTCAAGTGCTAGGTTATGATATGAGTGATCCTGAATTATTATCTAAACTTGATAAAATATATATTAATAATAGAAGTGTTAAGATTGACTTCTACATTTTTGTAGCAACATTTATAAATGCCTATAAGAGTAAAGTATATAAAGCTCTTCAAAAAGACATAGATAAATCTTTTAATGGTATCTAACAAAGAGAAAAATAGAATGTTTAATTTTTTTAAGAAAAAAGAAAAAGAACAAAATACTCAAAATGCATCTTTTGAAATTGAGCTTACAGCTGCAGTTTTAGCATATGAGATCGCAAGATCTGATGGGGTAATAAGTGAAGATGAGTTATTTGTATTAATGGAAGAAATTGAATTAATTGCAGAAAAAGTAGGAAAAGATAAATTTGAAATACTTAAAATAATTGAGATATATAGTCAGGATAGTGTTTCTTTTCATGAATTTATTGAAGATATAAATAAAAACTACTCTAAAGAACAAAAACACTCTCTTCTTAAATTTATGTGGAAAATAGCATATGCTGATGGAAAATTAGATGTTGATGAAGAACGCTTAGTCAGAAGAGTTGCAGATTTAATTAAAATAAAGGATGTGGAAGTCCTAAAATTAAAAGATTTGTTAAAAAATTAATCAATCTCTATCGTGCTTGCATTATTTTTTATGAATTGTTCTGAAGAGCTTCTGTCACAAACACCTGGATACTTTCCAATATTTTCATCATATAAATCATTACCTACAAAAGTATACATTTGCAGAGCAATTACACATTTTTCTTCTTCATTTAATCTTTCATCCAAATAAAGCTCTTCGGATAGGGTTTTATAACTATTATTGTCTGAGCTCATTTTAAGATTTTTTTTCTTATCTAAAATCATAAATGAAGATTCTTTATCTTTATTTATCTCATATGAAGTCCATTCAATTTTATTAGATGATTTTCCTGGTTTTCCATATTTAGCAAAATTAGTCCAAAATTTCATCATGTTTCTTGATGTATAAAATCTTGAAACACCTCTTGGATACATAAAATTAGATATTGGTGGTCCTCCTACAAGCACTGTATTGCCTAATAACAAGGGAACTTCTAAAGCATGACCAGCACCAAAAAGTTGTTTAAAGTTGCCTATGATAAATTTTCTTTGATCATCCCAATCAAATCTATAAGAATATAAATTTTTATTGCCAGCTAAGGTTAATGATCTAAGCGGTTCATCAACACCTCTTATTTTCCAAGCAGCACTTCTATAATAATTAAATGCTTCATAAGCAGATTCATCTTTTATTATGACTTTGGGTAAACTAAATAGAGAGCCGCTTAAAGAATAATCAACATCAACTAAATATTCAGAGAAAGCAAGCCATATTTTTACCTCATCTCGATTTGAGCCTAATATAGTAGGTACATTATTAACATAGTCTCTATCTGCAAGTGCTTTTCTTAATCCTATTGAAGGAATTACAAGACCATCGTCTGTGAGAAGAGGAATTTCTTCATAATTTTCTCGTTCTGAATAAAACCCATAAAACTCTTCTTCAGATAAGCTGTATAAGATATTCCTTATTTCTTTATTACTAAAACTACTTTGTTCTTTGTCATATGATTTATCTTGAATAATTTTATTTACGACATTCCAACTAGAATATGCTGAAGTATTTGTTTCTTTTTCTTGTTTATATGCATCTTTTTGTGATATTGAAGTCGTATATCCTGACATTGAGATTGCTTTATTAAACAGCCCTTTTGCTTTAGTGGAAACAAGCAATGATAAAACATTATGACCCCCGGCTGACTCCCCAAATATTGTAATATTTTCAGAATCGCCACCGAATGAAGAAATATTTTCATTTACCCATTCTAATGCAGCAATAATATCTAATGTTCCAAAATTAGATGTTTTGTCTAAACCATTTTGCAAGTCTTGAATAGCAGGATGTGTAAACCATCCTAATGGTCCAAGTCTATAATTTATTCTAACTACAATCACCTCATGCTTTTTAACCAATTTAGTAAAATCATATAGATCTTTTAGTCCTGATGTATTTCCGCCCCCATGTATCCAAAACATTACTGGCAATAATTCAGTCGGTTTCTTTGATGGAGCAATAATATCAAGATATAAACAATCTTCTGTACCAGATATCTCTTTATCTGAAAACTGAGCAGAGCCACCCAATGAAGATGTTCTTTGCATACAAAAATTATTATCTTTTGTCTCTATGATGTTTGAATTTGGTATAACCTTCTTAGGAGCCTTCCATCTTAGGCTACCAATTGGAGGCTGAGCATATGGAATATCGTCCCAATTAATAACTCCATTATTTATATAACCAATACTAATTCCTGATGAAGTTTCCATCTCATAATTTTCAGCTTCAATAGCTAAAAAAAATGATATAAAGATTAAAAAATAAAGTTTTTTCAATTTGTAATTTTTTGTTTAGTGTTATTATAAAAAACTTATTATATCCTATTTTTTTCGGGATGTAGCGCAGCCTGGTAGCGCACTACACTGGGGGTGTAGTGGTCGTCGGTTCAAATCCGGCCATCCCGACCAAATTATTATAAAAATTTATAAAAAATATGTGAAATGAATTATAATTGCTATATAATCTCAACCTTATTTAAATATAAATAGTTACAAAAAAAACATATTTTATTGATAATAAGTGTTTTAGATGTTTTAATTGGTGGAATATAGCCGAACTAAGAGAGGATAATTGTTATGGCAAAGTTTATAAAATCAAAGTTTAAAGTTTTATGGGGAACTGTCTTCGCATTTTTTTATGGGCTTATAACCCCAATGCAAGCTCAAGAAGATGATTCAAATAATCAAGCTGAAGAAGGTGGATCTGCTGGGTCTGAAGCATCAGGCACAGCTCAAGGAGCATTAAGTACTGGAGCTGTTGCTGCCGCTGTTGCTGCAGCTGCCGCGTTACTTGCAGCTTCTGATTCTGCTTCTGGTGGTGATGGTGGTGCTACACCTGCACCTACACCAACGCCTCCTCCTGCACCTACTCCGGCTCCGACTCCTGCACCTACTCCGGCTCCGACTCCTGCACCTACTCCGGCTCCGACTCCTGCACCTACTCCTGCACCTACTCCGGCTCCGACTCCTGCAACTAGTACAGAGAGTAATACCGAGAGTAATACAGAAAGTAATACAGAAAGTAATACCGAGAGTAATACAGAAAGTAATACCGAGAGTAATACAGAAAGTAATACAGAGAGTAATACTGAAAGTAATACCGAGAGTAATACAGAGAGTAATACTGAAAGTAATACCGAGAGTAATACAACAAGTACTACAACAACAACTACTACTACCTCTACTTCTACAACTTCAACATCTACAAGTAGCGGTTAATACAATTAAATCTTAATTAAATATAGCGGCAATTATTTGCCGCTATATTTTTTTAGGCTTGTTAATTCTATTCTTTGCATATTTGGAACAATTTTTTGCTGACTTTTTATAACATTAAACTCGTTATCAACCCAATACATATTTTTAGATTTAAAATTAATTAAAGGAATATATAGGTCTTCTTTGATAATAAATGTTTCTATGCTTCTGTCGTTCAACCTGCTTATAACAACTTCATTTTTTAAAAAAGAATAAGTATGATAAGCATCCATTGATAGAGCTTTTGGATTAGAAAAACTTACCAAAGATTTATATTTAAAATCACTCTCCTTGTTAAGAGATATTTTTTTTGCTACTTCTAACAAACTTGGATAATATCTGATCTCTATATCGTTAAGCAGACCAATAGTTTTAATTATTTTTCCATTATACGTTGTGATTAATTCTTTTGATGCTGAAGTCCATATAAGTTTTTGATCTCTAGCCTCAACCAAAACCAACAAAACTTCTTTAGAATTGCCGACTCTTGAAATCTTCATAGCATATGGGATTTTCTTTATCTGCTCACTTATGACAAGCTCTTTATTCGTTACTAATTGCCTTGATGAGCTAAAAGCCTCCATATAAAGTGATGGACCGGCTATACAGCCAGATAAAATAAAAATTAATACAAATATGAATTTATTTAACTTAATCAAGGAAGTCACTCCATTGATTTCTAAAATTAATATGCTGTGTATTCATTAACATGCCATTTAGTCTTTTGCCTTGATTAAGTTTTTGTCCACCATCACGAGTTAATGGTCTTAATCTAAAATTGGTATATGCTCCTCTATGCTTTCTTAAAAATAAATCAACAGGTATTTGAAAATAAAACCCTTTATCAAAACTTCCTTCTCCAAATTCCTCAAAAGATACATCAGTTCTTGTAAACCAAAAGCCTGCTCTAAAACCAGATTTTGTTCTTCTTGATAAATCAAAAGTATAGCCTACATCTTGCGCAAGATATTTACCATAACTTAAATTTAATATTACTCCTTGATTAAATTGATATTTAAAGTTCACATGTCCTGTTTCAGTTTCGTATTCTTTAAAATCAAATAGTTGGTCAAAATCTCTTTGCTTAACATGATAGAGCTCTGCTCCTATGGCAAAATTTCTATCAAGCGGTTTATAAATTATCTCTCCTCCTACACCTCCATACATTCTTTCTAAAATTCCTGATGATATTTTTGCATTAATATCTCTGCTTATTGGCCAAATATAATCAAGTTGCATTAAAGGTATATATTTATCGCCTTCTTGCAAATATCTCACAATCTCGGTTCTAACATTTTGCAATTGTGATCCTGGGTCACTGACCTTTTCATCAAAGTTGTTTCCAAGATCAAAAGCAAAATTTGTGCTCAACATTAATCTTCTACTAAATTGCAGCTGTGTATCTGCTCTTATAACGGCTCCAGCAAAAAGAAATTTCTCTGGTGAACCAATATGATTTACCATAGCTGGTGTCCATCCATAATGAAAAGATGGAAATTTAACGTTTGGTACAAATTCATGAGATTTATATCCATTAACGTCATTATTTAATATTTCTGTATCCTTCTTTATTAACTCAATATGCTTTGGATTATCAAAACTCTTAGTTAGATAACTAATTTTACTAAGCTCCATATCAGCATTTAAATGAGTTATTTGTATTTTCTTAACATCTATATCAAACTCATCTGCCACTGATAAAGCAGTGTCGGCAGCATATGATGAAGACCTTATGTGGCTTCTATAAGTAGAGTTGCTTATAGTGATATCTAAATCATTTTCACTATCTAAATCAGCTGATTGTAAATATAGGCCCTTTCTATTTAAATTTTTAAGTAAATCTATATAAAATGTTTTCTTTGTCTTATCTTTGGCCGTTATTGTTGGCTTCACCCTTTTATATTTAGGTTTCTGGAAAAAACTATTTGAAAAATTCCCTCCAAACGCTACAGTAAAATTTATTGTATTCCCTTTAATATATGAAATATCAAAAGTTAAATTTTCACTAAATGCAGGAAAAGAAAGGCCATAATTTATATTTGAATCTTTGCTTCTAAGGTACATGCTTTCTGGTGATGTACCCCCTCCACAACAAGAAAAATCCATATAATCAAAAGGATCATATTCAATTTTAAATTTCATCCCTTTTGCATATGGAATACTAATTTCAGTTCCTCCGAATATACCTACTGGGCCTGTAAACCAAAGGTCTGTTGAGAAGTTACCACCTACTCCGTAATCTTTATTATATAAGTCTCCTCTTTCAGAAAACCTATCACCAAGAAATTCAAGAGGATTTTTATAATTCTTTTGTTGAGCAAAAGCCCCCCATCCAATACCTAAATTAAATTTAAAGTTTTTAATTGCTTGTGTTGCCACTATATATTCTCTTGAAAAAAGACTGTGTCCTGCAAAATCATTCATTCCAATTGCAACTTTTGGTGCATACTTAAATTTAGGCTGATAATTAATCTTCACATTAAAGCCTTTATCTAGATATAGGCCTTTACTTAATGGGCCTGCCCATAATAAGTCACTTGGACGATAATAAAAATAACTTGCTTCCATCCAATCAAAAGGGGCAATTGTAAGTGTCCCTAGTTTATATATATCGTTCTTATTTAATACAAAATGAAGGTTTGCTTCACCAAGGATTTCTGCTGATGGTGTTTGAATTAAACCAGCAACACCAAAAGAGTTATAACTAGGGTTTCTATCTTCATATATATAATCTAGATAGTCTGAATGTAAGAAATTTACGTAAAAAAAAATAGAAATACAAAAGTTTTTTCATATTTAACTCTAATCTCTGTCAATGATAGATATTAAAGTCAATACAGGTAATGAGGCTGTAGAAACTATTTGAGCTATATAAGAACTTTTAGTTAATTCATCAAGTTTAGCAATTTCTCTTGGGACATATATTACTGAATGAGGATATATATCAATTTTGGAATTGCCTGTTAAATTTAAAAATCTAGAATAGTCTACTAAAGTTGTTGTGCCATCTGGATTTATCACAATAACACCATCTTGATATGCATTCTGAGCAAGCCCTCCAGCCATATTAATATAATCCTTTACATCAGCTCCAGGAATATATCTTCTTGTTCCTGGATCGTTTAATTCTCCAAAGAGGTAAACCTCATTTGTAAATTCTGGTATATATAATGAATCTCCATCTTTTATCTTAGAATTACTAGACGGATCTCTATCAATCCTATCAAGATCGAATTCGATTGAATATCTTCCAGCATTTGAAGATCGATAGTTTCTAATTTCTTCAAGCAGCTCAGTTGTCGAATCTGCTGTCATCATCCCTGCTTTTGACTCTGCTCCAGCTGAACCAGCAATCAAAAATTTAATCAAATTACCATACTCTCTATTTTCAAAGTCTTTTCCTTTATCAAGCGCATCTTGTCTAATAAGGGCGCCGGCAAAGGGGTAAGCATCTTTTTTATACCCACCAGCTTTATTGATAAGGCTTACTAACGTTTCGCTATCAGAAATATTATATTCTCCTGGAAAGTTAACTGCTCCTGATACTAAAGCTGTTTTTATTGAAGAAACTTCCGGTTTAAAAAATGGAACTAAAATAGAATCATTATGATCTAATTCCAATCCTGATAATTTATCTAAATATATATTTTTAGAAATATTTTGTTTGCTTTTAGATAAGA
>MDSV01110499.1_pt1 | contig 15786 bp, 18 predicted proteins | sample 810851 | NCBI WGS metagenome assembly MDSV01 (sample SAMN05326640, study PRJNA326480) | marine metagenome | isolation source: seawater | place: Atlantic Ocean: North East | collected 2012
AATATTATGGTCAAGTTTACCTCTATGTGCAAGTCCTCTTGTCCATGCAAAAATTGAAGCTATAGGATTTGTTGAAGTCTCTTTTCCTTCCTGGTGCATTCTGTAATGTCTAGTAACAGTTCCATGCGCTGCTTCTGCTTCAAGAGTTTTTCCATCAGGTGTCATTAATACACTTGTCATTAAACCTAAAGAACCAAAGCCTTGCGCTATAGTGTCTGATTGGACATCTCCATCATAGTTTTTACAAGCCCAAACATAATTTCCATTCCACTTAATGGCACACGCTACCATGTCATCAATAAGCCTGTGCTCATAAGTTATATTATTTTTAACAAATTTTTTTTTAAATTCTTCTTCATATATTTGATCGAATAAATCTTTAAATCTTCCATCATAATTTTTTAGTATTGTATTTTTTGTAGAAAGATAAACTGGCCATTTTCTATTAAGAGCAAAGTTCATACAAGATCTTGCAAAATCTTTAATCGATTGATCTAGATTATACATTGACAATGCTACTCCTGGACCTGGAAAATTAAATATTTCAAATTCTTTTTTTTCTTTACCATCTTTGGAGGTCCATTTCATTTCTAGTTTGCCTTTACCTGGAATTTTAAAATCTGTTGCTCTGTATTGGTCACCAAAAGCGTGCCTTCCAATAACAATTGGATTAGTCCAACTTGGAACTAATTTAGGGATATTTTTGCAAATAATTGGTTCTCTAAAAACAGTTCCACCTAGTATATTACGTATAGTTCCGTTTGGTGATCTCCACATTTTTTTTAGCTTAAATTCTTTTACTCTATTTTCATCAGGCGTTATTGTGGCACATTTAATTCCAGCACCAATTTCTTTTATAGCTTTTGCGCTATCTATTGTAATTTGATCTGAAGTTTTATCTCGATTTTTTATGCCTAAATCATAGTATTTAATACCGATGTCTAAATATGGTAAAATTAGTTTTTTTTTAATAAAATCCCATATTATTCTTGTCATTTCATCCCCATCTAGCTCTACTACGGGGTTTTTTACATTAATTTTTGTCATTATTTTTTAATAATATCTCTTTAATTTAGTTATTTAATATACATATTAGCGTAAAATTACAAAATATATTGATATGATAGATATTTTATTTCCAAAACTACACAGAGAAGGCTACAGATTTTTAGCAATAGCAGCATTTATTACATTTGTGCTTTTATTAATTTCCAATTTTTTTGGCATAATAAGCTTCATTATAACAATTTGGGTTTATTATTTTTTTAGGGATCCTGAAAGACATTCAATTAATAGCGAAAATTATTTAGTCAGTCCAGCAGATGGCGTTATAACACAAATTACTGAAGTAGAAGGTCCTGAAGAATTGGGTTTAGATAAAAAGAAATTTACAAGAGTCAGTATATTTATGAATGTATTCAATTGTCACGTAAATAGAATTCCAATTCTTGGTAAAATACTTCAGATATATTATAAACCTGGAAAGTATTTAAATGCATCTTTAGATAAAGCGAGCGAAGACAACGAAAGAAATTATATCAAGATGAAAAATAATGCTAATGAAGATCTTGTTTTAGTTCAAATAGCAGGATTGATTGCTAGAAGAATTGTTTGTGAAGTAACAGAAAATCTCGATGTTAAGCAAGGTGAAAGGTTTGGAATTATAAGGTTTGGAAGTAGAGTAGATTTATATTTTGAAAAATATGAGTTGTTAGTTAAATTGAACCAAAAAACCATAGCTGGAGAAACTTTGATAGCTAAAAAATGATAGAAAATAAAAAAGAATTTAAATTATTAAGAAAAACAACACCCGTTTCGCTTTTACCTAACGCTTTAACTATTCTTGGCGTATGTTTGGGTTTAAGCTCTATAAAATTTGCTTTAGACTTAAATTATGGAATGGCTGTTATAACAATAGGTTTGGCAGCTATCTTGGATACGCTTGACGGTAGAGTTGCAAGATTAGTCAATGCTACATCAAAAGTTGGAAAGGAATTAGACTCACTTACAGATGTAATTAGTTTTGGGGTGGCCCCAAGTTTTATAATGTATTTTTGGTCAATAAATGAAATCGGTAAATTTGGCTGGCTTTTTGTTTTATTATACGTTGTCTGTTGTGCGCTGCGCCTAGCTAGATTTAATTTGACAAATATTAATGAAAATCATTTATGGAAAATAAATTTTTTTGAAGGAGTACCATCACCTGCAGCAGCGGGGTTAGTCTTATTACCTTTAATTCTAAATTTAAGTAATATAAATGAACTATTGGGTTTAAATAACATCTTGCAAATAGAAAATAATAAAATATTTAGTTCTGTGGTTATTTTAACAACGTCGATTTTAATGGTTAGTAAATTACCAACTTATTCTTTAAAAAGAATTTCAATACCAAGAAGTTTAGGCGTTTTTTTACTACTTGGGATTGGAGCTTACATAAGTTTCTTAATTTTTTTTACTTTTGAAGTTTTGTTTATCACAGGATTAACATATATATTTTTAATTCCTGTTAGTTATTTTCACTACAAACATCTTAATAAAAAATTATTATACGAAAATAAAGAAGAAGAAGAAATTGAACATATTTTATAGTCGAAAATTAATTGAAAAAAAATAAAACTTCTAAAAACTGGATAAGAGATCAATATAAGGATCAGTTTGTAAAAAAATCTAAAATTCAAGGGTATAGATCAAGATCAGCATTTAAACTTTTAGAAATAAATAAAAAATTTAATTTCATTAAAAGCAATTCTTTACTTTTAGATTTGGGATCAAGTCCTGGAGGTTGGTCCCAAGTCTCGAGTGAAAAAATAAAAAAAGGCAAAATACTAGCTGTAGATATTAAAAAAATGGAAAAAATATATAATGTAAATTTTATACAAGGAGATTTTTATGAAAACCAAGTATATAAAAAAATCATAACTTTTTTTGAAAAAAAAATAGATATTGTAATTTCAGATATGGCAGCAAACACAACAGGGAATAAATCACTAGATTCAGATAAAACAGGCGAACTTTGTTTAAAGGCAATGGATTTAGCTACAAAAATTTTAAATAAAAATGGTAGCTTTTTATCAAAAATATTTATGGGCTCAATATACAAAGAAATTAATGACAAAGCCAAAAAAAGCTTCAAAAAAGTTACTATGCATAAACCTTTATCTAGCAAAAAAACATCAAAAGAAATCTATATTTATTGCGAAGGTATTTTAAATGTATGATACATAAACTAAAAAACTATTTATTTATATTATGAAAAAACTTTTATTATTAAAATTGACCTTAATTTTTATTACTTTAGTTTCTTCAGCAGAATCTAAGCAAATAAACTATCATAACAAAGGAAAGCTACTATTTGAGAATAATCAAATTGAAAAGTCTAAGATATTGTTTGAAAGGGATATAGTCTTTAATCCCAAAAATGAAAATTCATATTTATTTCTTGCAAAAATATTTAAAAAAAAAAATAATGAAGAAGAAGAGGAAATTAATTTAAAAAGTGTTTTGCTGTTAAATCCAAGTAATGATGAAGCGATTTATATGCTTACTCTTCTAAAAATAAAACAATCAGATTATAAAGAGTCAAAAAAATTAATTGAAAAATTTAATTTAGTATGTAAATCATTTTGTGAAAAGAAAAAAGAAATGCAGGAAAAATTTAGTAAATTAAATCCAAATGAAACTGAAAAAGAAAATTAAAAAAATAATTAAAAAAAAAAATAGAACCCCAATAATTTGTCTTACTGCTTATTCTAAAAAAATAGCAGAAATCACAGACAAATATTGTGATATAATATTAGTTGGAGACTCTCTTGGTATGGTTTTGTATGGAATGGAAACTACCAGAGATGTTAAAATTGATACAATGATTCTCCATGCTAGTGTAGTAAAAAATTATGCTAAAAAAAGTTTAGTAGTTTTTGATATGCCTTATAAAACATACACTAATAAGTTTATTGCTTATAAAAATGCTAAAATGGTAATAAAGAAAACTAAATGTGATGCAATTAAACTTGAAGGCGGTAAGGAAATCTCATCAATAATTAAGTACCTTACTAAAAAAAATATCCCTGTCATGGGTCATATCGGTTTACAGCCACAGAAAGTAAAAACTTTTAAAGTCCAAGGCAAAAGCTTAATGGATGAGAAAAAAATATTTGATGATGCTCAAGCAGTTTGTAATTCAGGAATATTTGCTCTTATAATAGAATGCGTTGTTGAAAGAGTTGCAAAAAAAATTACAAAAAGCATACCAGTTCCTACAATAGGGATAGGTGCATCTCGACATTGTGATGGTCAAATACTAGTTACGGATGATTTATTGGGTTTAAGTGATTTAAGGCCTAAATTCGTAAAACAATATTCAAATTTGAGTATATCAATAGAAAAATGTATAAAAAAATATGCAATGGATGTTAAAAATAAAAAGTTTCCTTCTAACAAAAATATTTATAAATAATTTTATATGAATGAAAATTCTTTTGAAACCAGATACGATATTACAGCAAAAAGTAAAATAAAAAAATTTTATGAAACCTATAAAATTTTATTATTTTCCAGTATTTCAATATTACTTATAGCTCTATTATCGCTAAACTTTTTTTTATCACATAAAGAAAAAAAAAGAGTTGAATTTTCAGAAAACTATATTAAGGCTAAAATATTTCTCGAAAATGGAAATAATAATGAGGCAAAATCTATATTGGAAGATTTAGTTATGTCTAATGACCCTGTTTATTCTACGCTTAGTTTTTTTTTAATTTTAGACAAAAATTTAATAAATAATAAAAATGAAATCACAGCAATGTTTGATCATATTCTTGAAAACAATAAATATGAAAAAGAATTGAAAAATTTGCTCATATATAAAAAAGCTTTATATAGTTCAAGTTATTTGAGCGAACCTGAGATATTGAAAGAGTTAAGTCCATTATTAAATGAAAAAGAAACACTATGGAAGCCCCATGCTTTATTTTTAATGGGTGATTACTTCGTATCTACTAACCAAAATTTTAAGGCAAAAGAGTTCTATTTACAAATTCTTAACACAAAAAATCTGCACCAAGAAATGTATGATTTAGCTCAATCTAAACTTATCCGTATTAATAATGTTAAGTAAAAAAATTTTAATATTTATTGTAATATCAATTATATTAAATAATTGTTCATTTGATAGAAAAACTGGAATTTGGAGTGATGGCGAAAGAGAAAAAGCAAGAATTTCAGAACTTGAGCTAAAACAAAAGCAAATATTAGACATTGTTAAAATATATTCATCATATAGTACATATTCGGAAGAAATTTCTTTACAGAAACCAATTAAAATATCTAAACCTAAGAGAAACTCCTCATGGAAAACAATTGGATTGAATGACCAAAATTTCCTAGGAAATATTTCTTTACCAACAACAGACAATATATTTTTAAAAAAAAAAATTGGAAAAAATAAGTTTTCTGTCTCAAATATAGAAACATCTTTACTAGCATACGAAAAATTTATTATTACTACAGATGACAAAGGAACTATTTTTAAAATAGATAATTTTACTGGTCAAATTTACTGGAAAAAAAATATTTATAAAAAAATTTATAAAAAAATAAATAAAGATTTAATTTTATCAATTTATAAAAATAATATTTATGTAGCCGATAATGTAGGATTTATTTATGCTATTAGTTTAAATAATGGGGAAATCATCTGGATTAAAAATCATGCAATTCCATTGAAGTCAAATATCAAAATTTTTAATGATAAAATTTATTTAATCGATCAGGAGAATAAAATTTTTTGTTTAAATACTAAAGATGGCACTCGTGTTTGGAGTGTCTTAACAATTAATTCTTTTATTAAGTCTCAGCAACTATCTTCTCTGGCAATTTCAAAGTATGGAGAATTATTTGCACTTAATTCTTCTGCAGATATTTATAAAATTGATATAAATAGTGGAGAAACCTACTGGTCATATAATACAATAGGATCTTTGCAACCAGATGCGACTGATTTTTTCGAGTCTTCAAAAATTGTTTTAACCGATAATGAAATTATATTTTCAGCAGGATTTTCAATGTATTCATACGACATTAACACTGGAGAAATCAACTGGGAAAAGAAAGTAACTTCTGTAGGAACACCAATTATAGATGGTTCTAATTTGTTTATAGTAACAAAAAATGGTTTCTTTGTAATTATTGATATTAAATCAGGAGATATAATTTCTTCTAATAATATTTTAAAAGTCCTAAAGAAAAAAAAGCAAAATACTAGAATTACCGGATTTGTGCTTGGATCTGGTAAAATTATTTCAACTACGTTAAATGGATATTTAATTATTAGTTCAGCCACGTCTGGAAATGTTCAAAGCTTTAGAAAAATAGGTTCAACAATAGTATCTCCTCCTATTGTTAGCGACCAAAAACTTTTTGTAATAACTGAAAACTCAAAAATTTTTGGATTTAATTAAAAAATATTTATTAAATCTATTACTTTTTGGACATAAAAGTAAGTTGGTCATTGAAAAAGCTTTTATCTTCAACATCCATTGGTTTGATAGGATAGTCACCAGTAAAACAATGATCAGTATATTGAGGGTAAGATGAATTTCTTGATTTATGTCCCATTGAAAGATACAACCCCTCAATTGATAAAAATTTTAATGTAGTAGCATTAATGTATTTCCTCATATCTTCTAAACTATATTTTGATGCCAAAAGTTCATTCTTATTAGGTGTATCGACGCCATAATAGTCAGGAAATTTAATAGGAGGTGAGGCAACTCGTAGATGCACCTCCTTAGCTCCAAATTCATAAAGCATTTTAATAATTTTTACTGAAGTGGTTCCCCGCACTAAAGAGTCGTCAATTAAAATTATTGATTTATTTTTTATTAGAGATTTATTGATGCTAAGTTTCAGTTTAACACCAAAACTTCTTATTTGTTGTGTTGGCTCAATAAAAGTCCTACCTACATAATGATTTCTAATAATTCCTAGTTCTACATTTTTTTTCACTTCATTGGCATATCCTATAGAAGCTGGTACACCTGAGTCTGGAACAGGCACAATTAAATCTGATTCAATATGTGTTTCTTTTGCAAGTTGTTTACCTAGTTTTTTTCTATATTCGTAAACACTTTGATTTTTAATAATACTATCTGGTCGTGAAAAATATATATATTCAAAAATACATGGTCTTTCTTTTATCTTAGGGAATGGTTTTATACTCTCTAGACCTTTTTCACTTATAACTACTATTTCTCCATTATCTACTTCTCTAAAAAACCTAGCTCCTACAATATCAAGAGCACAAGTCTCTGAAGCTAAAACATAAGATTTATTTAGTTTGCCAATAACTAATGGACGAATTCCGAAAGGATCTCTAATCCCAATTAGTTTGTCACTTAGTAAAATTGTTAAGGCATAACCTCCTTGAATTTTAAAAAGTGTTTCAATTATTTTATCGATTAATTTTTCTCTTTTGGATTTAGCAATTAATTGGACGATGGTTTCAGTATCAGAAGTTGTTTGAAAAATTGAACCATTTCTAACAAGTTCTTTTCTAAGATGAAGAGCGTTACTTAAGTTCCCATTGTGAGCTATACCGAATCCACCAGAGTGAAGATCAGCAAAGAAAGGTTGAACATTTTTAATTAAATTACCACCCGCTGTTGAGTAACGATTATGGCCAATAGCAGAGTAGCCTGGTAAATTTTCTAAGATTTTGTCCTTAGTAAAATTGTCTCCGACCAGACCAAGCCTCCTTTCTGCAAAAAATTTTTTTTTATCTGTTGTCACGATACCACATCCTTCTTGTCCTCTGTGTTGTAAAGAATGAAGTCCTAAGGCAGTTAAAGCTGCAGCGTCTTTATTTTCATAAATTCCAAAAACTCCACATTCCTCTTTAAGTTTATCCATTTAAATATTTTCTATTTTTTCTTCAGTTTCGTCGTAGTAGTCTTTACTATTAGGGAATTCATCTATTAAAAACCTACTCCCATTATATATTATTTCAAAGGAATAAGTATTTTCAGTAGCTATTGGCCATTTTTGATGTGGATAAAACCAATTAAGTAAAGAAAATACACACACACAAATTATATATCCTTTGAAGACACCAAACAATAAACCAAAAGTTTTGTCAGCAGAGCCGAGCCCAGAGTAGGTGACTGCACGCTTAATGGCTTTACTAATATTAATTATAATAAAAATAGAAATTATAAAAATAAAAACTCCCAAACCAACATCAGTAATGAATTGTGAATCAATATAGTCGCTTACCCACGGGGTTAACTTTGGTACTAATATAATCGTTACAATTAACGCAAGTAACCATTTTGAGAAAGATAAAAGACTTAATATAAATCCTTTAGCTGAACATTGTATCATGGAGTATATAATTATTAAGAAAACCACTAAGTCAAAAGTCGTTATACTATTTTGAACAAATTCTAAAAAACTATTCATTTCCAAATGGTTTTACTACCAAAATTAGTTTTGGTAATAATGTTAATACAGAAATCATAGCTAAAAGCATGGCTATTCCTGTAAATACACCAAAATAAATAGTTGGTATAAAGTTAGAGAGCACTAATATTGAGAAACCAAAGACAATAGTAATAGAGGTATTTAATATAGCTACACCTACAGTATTGTGACAAATCTCTAGAGTTTTATTATAGTTTTTAATTTTTGAAAATTCTTCTTTAAATCTATAAATGTAGTGTATGCTGTTATCTACTGCTATTCCTATTGTGATAGCAGCAATCGTTATCGTCATCATATCAAGAGGTATTCCCATTAATCCAATGATACCCAGGATAAGAAAAGCAGCCATAAAGTTAGGAACAACGCCTATAAGTGATAAAGTTATATTTCTAAATAAAATTAAAAACATTAAAGTAATACCAGCCATCACAACACCAAGGGTTAATATTTGAGATTTAAACAAACTTTGTAAAAGATTATTAAATAATATTAAAACACCTGCTAGTTTAAATTCCTCCCTTTTTAAACCTATTTCATTTTCTAGATCATTTTTAATTTTTTTGATTAGATCATTTCTTCTTAAATTTTCTTTCGAATCTAAAACTCTTAAACTAATTCGAGCTTCATTTTTTTGGATAGATATATAGGGATCAATTATCTCTTTTTTAATTGATTCTGGTATTTTGGTATATAAAACCCCCATCTCCAAACCTTCTAATTTTTTTCCATTATTCAAATCTTCAGCAACTTTAACTATAGATGAAAAAGATATAACTTTTCCTACGGCATCTATATTTTCTAAATAATTGTGCACTTTTGTGATTGTATCAATTTTATTTCTTGTAAACCAATATTTTGAATCATCACCATCATCATCATCCCAGCTATCAAAATCATCATCTTCACTTACTTCTTTTTCTTTCTCAGGAAATTTAATAATTATATCGAGTGGTGTTGTTCCGCCAAGTTGATCATCAATTAACTTCATGCCTTTATATATTTCAGTTTTTTTATCAAAATAATTTATAAAACTGTTTTCTACTTCAAGCTTTGTAATTCCAAAAACACTAATTATTATAATTGAAAAAGCTGAAGCAAATATTGTTTTAGTATTATTTTTTGCCACAAGACTTAAGTAAGTGGTAATACGTGATTTTTTTTCATCTTTAAAATTTTTATATTCTTTACTTAAAATACTCAAAATAGCTGGTAGTAAGGTAAAAGTTATAGTTAACGAAACAATTAAACCTAGAGTCATCATCCATCCAAAGTCAATAATAGGTTTAATCCCACTAAAGATAAGAGATAAAAAAGCACAGATAGTGGTAAGTACAGTATACAATATTGGCCAAAACATTTTTCCAGTAGTCCAAAGTATTGCTTCATTATTTGAAATATTTGGATTTTCTTTTTTTAATTGTAGATACCGCACACTGATATGAATATTCATAGCCATGGTTAAAATTAACATTAATGCTATAAAATTTGATGAAATAACTGTAACTTTCCAACCTAATAATCCAAGTAATCCAACCATTATAATAACTGAAAAGAAACAGCTTAAAAGTGGAATGATTACCCATAAAAAACTTCTAAACACAAACCATAAAGTAAAAATTATAAATAAGAAAACCCCAGCACCAAAAACGATAATATCATTTTTTACATAAGTCATCATATCATCTGCAATCATTGGAATTCCTCCCAAATGAATTTTGGATGTATCTTTATATTTATTAATTATGGATCTAATTTGTATTACGTTAGTATGATTTTTTTTGCTATAAATTTTTCTATAATCTTCATACTCATTTAAAAATATTTTATAATCTTTTTTGTCTTGTTTGGTAAATTCATTTCTAGCAATTTTATTAAGATAGTCATTTTTTTTTTTTAATAAGACTTAATATTTTATTATCAACTTTAACATAAACTAAAATGCCACTTGTTTTACCATCTTTACTAATTACAAATTCTTTATAAATTGGGCTATTAATAATTTCATCAAACCCTCTTTTTTTATTAACATTTTCACTAGATAAAGTTTTAAAGTTTTTAATTCTTTCTGATAGAGGGTCATCATTATTTTTCAGTAACGGCACATCTAAAATAGTTATTACATTATCAGCCCAATCTAAATTTTTTAAGTCATTTTTTAGGTTTGTAAGGTTTTCTATTGTTTCTGGATCTAATAAATTTTTTTGGGGAGTATACGTAAGAACAAAAAATTCTTTTGAACCATAAGTGTTATTAACTTCTCTTAAATATTGTAAATCTGGATCATTTTCCAGAAGTAGTGTATCCGAAGATGCATCAAGTTGAAAATTTTTTGCAAAGAAACCTAAGCTTGCTAATAAAACAAATAGTACTATTAGAGTAGATTTCGGTTTTTCAATAATTAAATTTTTATATATTTTTTCGAACATTAAAATATATTGTATTAATTATTTTCTAAATCTTTAAATTTTGTATACATGGCCTCAAACTCAACCTTAACATTTCCAGTAGGCCCATGTCTTTGTTTACCGATAATTATTTCAGCTAATCGAGAAATTTCATCCATTTTTTGTCTCCATTCAGCGTGCTCAATAGAACCCAAGGTAGGTTCTTTGTTTTCGAGATAATACGATTCTCTGTATACAAACATAACTACATCTGCATCTTGTTCAATTGAACCAGACTCTCTCAAATCTGATAGCTGAGGTTTTTTATTATCTCTTTGCTCAACTTGTCTAGAAAGTTGAGACAATGCAAGAACTGGCACATCAAGTTCTTTAGCTAGGGCTTTTAAACCTTGAGTTATTTCAGAAATTTCCTGTACTCTATTAAAATCTCTTCTGTTACTCGTTGTCATTAACTGAATATAATCAATAACAATTAATTCTAAACCAAAAAGTCTTTTTATTCTTCTAGATCTATTACTTATTGCTGCAATAGTGATAGCAGGGGTTTCATCAATATATAATGGTAATTCGTAAATATTTTTAGAAGTTTCTATAAACTTTTCAAATTCCTTTTCTGAAACTTTTCCTCTTCTAATATCATTAGATCTTATTCTTGCTTGTTCAGAAAGTATTCTTGTTGAGAGTTGTTCAGAAGACATTTCTAAAGAAAAAAAAGCAACTGTTGATTTAGATCCTTTTTTTTCTATATTCTTTGCGGCATGAAAAGCTATATTAGTAGCAAGAGCAGTTTTTCCCATTGAAGGTCGTCCAGCAATAATAATTAAGTCTTGTTTATGCATACCACCAAGTCGTGAATCTAGATCAGTCAAACCTGTTGGAACTCCAACTATACCTTCTTCATTTTGATAGGCACTTTTAGCCATGGCTATTGTTTGCTGTAGAGCACTTTCAAATTTCATAAACGACTGATTAAAATTACCTCTTTCAGCCAACTCAAAAAGAGACTTTTCCGCATTTTGTATTATTTCTTCACCTGAAGAATTAAGCTCAGCTTCTGAGCTTGTTTGATCAAAAATAGTTTCAGAGATTTTAATTAATTCTCTACGTGTATGCATTTCTTGGACAATATTTGCGTAATCGATAGCTTGCTTAGTTGAAGTTGAAAATCTTGTAATTTTAATTAAATATTCCTGTCCTCCAAGTTCTTTTAAACCTTCATTATTTTCAAAGTGATTTTTTAATGTAATGGGGTTAGCTAAAAGGCCTTTATTAATTAAACTAGCAATAGTTTCATATAGTTTTGTATGTATCGGATCAAAAAACTTTTGCGGAGTTAATATTGGAGAGATTTCGTCATATATATCATTTGATACTAATATTGAGCCTATAACAGCTTGCTCAGCCTCAATATTGCAAGGCATAACTTTTTGATTATTTTTTACTATTTTTAGTGGCTGTTGTGTCATAACTATTTTTTAAGCATTAAATACCAAAAAAAATATAAAAAAAACTCGAAAGTTATACACGAAATCAATTATCTGTGGAAAATAATGATAAAATTTAATTTTCTTCTTCTTGTTTTACAACTTCAATATGAATTAACGCTTGAACTTCTGCGTGCAAATTAATTTTCACATTGTATGTGCTAATTTTATTAATTTCCTTGTCTAAGTCTATTTGCGAGGGTTTAATTTCAAATTTATCAATATCTTCAATATTTTTACTAATTTCTTTTGGTTTTATAGAACCATATAATTCATTATTATCTTTAGATCTTTTTTGAAATTTATAAGTTTTTTTATTGATAATGTCGTAAATTTTTTTGGCTTCTTTTTTTAATGCTGCATTTTTTTCATTTAATTTAGCTTTTTTTTTATTAACAATATCAATATTTTCTTTAGACGCTATAAGTGCTTTGCCAAATTTTATAAGGAAATTTCTACCATGACCTCTTTTAACATCAACAACGTCACCTACGTTTCCAAGATTTTTTATATTTTCTAGTAAAACAACGTTCATAAAATTTTATATTAAAGCTAATAGTCTTGCTCGTTTTATTGATCTAGATAACTCTTTTTGTTTTTTTAACGAAACCGAGGTTACACGTGAAGGTAAAATTCTTCCACTTTCAGAGATATATTTTTTAAGTAATTTAATATTTTTATAATCAATAACAGGAGCTTCTTTTCCAGATAATGGACAAGATTTTGAAAATTTTAAGTCAGCTTTTTGAAACAAACTTAGTTTTGAATGTTTATTATTCTTTTTTTTTTTAAAATTTTTAGGTCTTTTCATTTACTTTTATTGCCCTTTTACTTCAAAATATTCTTTTTCAAGATCATGTTTTTTTACTCTGACTGTTAAAAACCGTATTAACGTTTGATCTATATTTTCAGCTTTTTCAAGTTCTGAAACTGTTTTTCCCACTCCTTCGAATTTGAAATGGTAATAAAAACCTTTTCTATTATTTTTAATTAAATGGGAAAGGTTTCTCAATCCCCAATCTTCAATCTTAAGAATTTTTCCAGAATTCTTTTTTATTATCTCTTCATACTTGTTTACTATAGCCTTAACCTGACTTTCTGGAAGGTCGTGTTTAGCTATAAATGTATGTTCGTAACAATTCATTCTTAAATTTCCTTGGTTAATTTGACTTACTTATCAAATAATCCACCGTTTTATGGTAGAGGAGCGATTTTATACTATTAAAATTTTAAATATACAACTGCTAAAATTCAACTATATTATAATAAATTTTATTATCATATGAGAGCAGTTTTATTCCCAGGCCAAGGTTCGCAAATTGTAGGCATGGCCGCAGATTTTCATCAAAAATTTGATCTAGTAAAATCTTATTTTAAAATAGTTGATGAAACATTAGGATTTTCACTTTCAAAAGTAATATTAAATGGACCAGAAAAAGAGTTGATGCTTACTCAAAACGCCCAACCCGCCATAATGACTGTTGGTGTCAGTATATTTAATGTCCTAAATAAAGAATTTGGTTTTAATTTAAATAACTCACAATTTTTTGCTGGGCATTCATTAGGCGAATACACAGCTTTGGTTTGCAGTGGATCATTAACATTAGAAAATGCGGCCTACTTATTAAAAGAAAGGGGAAAATCTATGCAAAAAGCAGTTCCCCCTGGAGAAGGATTAATGATGGCAATACTAGGTATGTCAATTAAAGAAGTAGAAAATGAAATAAATTTACTATCAAAAGAAACAACCTGTGAAATAGCTAACGATAATAGTAATAACCAAATTGTAGTTAGTGGAAAAAAAAGAAACATTGAATTGTTAAATGAAATATTAAAAAAAAAAAAGAAAAAAGGCATAATATTATCGGTAAGTGCGCCATTTCATTGTTCACTTATGACCGAAGCAGCTAATTCTATGAGAGACAAAATTGCTAAAACAAATTTTTTAAAGCCAAATCCAAGTGTTATAAGTAATGTTAATGCTAAAGAACAAACAGAGATTAATAAAATAAAATCGTTGTTGATTGATCAAATTACATCGAGAGTTAGATGGAGAGAAAGCATAAATTATATGATAAATTCAGGGGTAACAGAATTTTTAGAAATTGGTCCTGGTAAAGTGCTTTCTGGTTTAGTAAAAAAGATTAATAAAGATGTAAAAATTAAAAGTATAAGTTCAATCGAAGATATTAATAATGATTAGTTTTAAAAATAAAAAAATTTTAATAACTGGGGCGAGCGGTGGAATCGGAAATGCTTTAGTTGATAAATTTATTTCTCTCGGAGGTTCAGTTTTAGGAAGTGGTACTAATGCAGAAAAGTTAGACTTATTAAAGAAAAAATACCCTAGTATTAAAGTTAAAAAATTTGATATTGGTGATCATTCAAGAATTGAAGAGTTTATTGAAAATATTTCGTTAGAATTAGGTGGCTTAGATATCATAATAAACAACGCAGGAGCAAATGTTGATAACCTTTCTTTAAGAATGAAAGATGAAGAATGGAAAAAAGTAATTGATATTAATTTAACATCAACATTTTTATTAACTAAACATTCTATAAAGAGGATGTTAAAAAATAAATTTGGAAGAGTAGTTAACATAACTTCCGTCGTGGGTCATACAGGTAATTTAGGCCAATCTAACTACTCAGCTTCTAAAGCAGGTATAATTGGTATGTCTAAAAGCTTGGCAATAGAATATGCTAAAAAAAATATTACTATTAATTGTGTGTCGCCTGGTTTTATAGTTTCTAACATGACCATGAATATTGCAGAAAAAGTAAAATTATATTTAACTAGCAGAATTCCTATGGGCAAACTTGGAACTGGGGAAGATGTATCAAATTGTGTAGCCTTTTTGTCATCTGAACAGGCTTCTTACATAACAGGCGAAACAATACATGTTAATGGCGGAATGTATATGGCTTGACAAAATTCATTAATAATTTATTAAGAACAAATAAATCATAATAAGGAATTTAAAAATGACAAAAGATGTTGCAGAAAAAGTTAAAAAAATGGTTGTTGACCACTTAGGTGTTGAAGAAGCAAAAGTTACAAATGAAGCAAATTTTATTGATGATCTTGGTGCAGATAGCCTAGATACAGTAGAACTTGTTATGGCTTTTGAGGAAGAGTTCGGGTCAGAAATTTCTGACAGCGAAGCAGAAAAAATACTTACTGTTGGTGACGCTATAAAGTTTATTGAAAGTAAGTCAGCCTAAGTATTTAAAATATTAGGTCAATTAAAATTAAGATGGCAATAGAAAAAAAAGGCATGATGTTTATTTTGTCTTCACCTTCTGGAGCTGGAAAAACTACTCTTACAAAAAAAATAGCAGAAAATAATTTAAATTTTATAATATCAATCTCACATACCACAAGAAAACCAAGACCTAACGAAATTAATGGGAAGGAT
>MDSV01066808.1_pt1 | contig 15785 bp, 11 predicted proteins | sample 810851 | NCBI WGS metagenome assembly MDSV01 (sample SAMN05326640, study PRJNA326480) | marine metagenome | isolation source: seawater | place: Atlantic Ocean: North East | collected 2012
CAAACTTTTTGCGCATGTGGTGGAATTGGTAGACACGCTAGATTTAGGTTCTAGTGCCGAAAGGCGTGGGGGTTCAAGTCCCTCCATGCGTACCAAAAAGTTTAACCGTAACTTTTAAGTATTAACTCTCTAACCCATTTATTAGCAGGGTCGTTTTGTTTTGTTTCATGCCAGTAAAGGTGAAGAACGAGAGGATCCACCTTGAAAGGCAAATCAAAAGTTTTTAGATTATTAGCCCTTGCGAAACTTTTTGTAGAGGTAAGCGCTAAATCAGTATTGCCTAAAACATGAGGTGCTAATAGTAGGTGCTGTGCTCTTAGAGCGATTCTTCTAGTAAGACCTAACTTAAAGAGGCTTATATCAACGTGACCCATCCCAGTGCTTCTTTCAGAAATCAGTAAATGCGACAAATCAAGATAATCTTCAAGACCAATTTTTTTCTTTTTTGCTATAGGATGATCTCTCCTTACCATTAAGACGTAATTATCTTCAAATAATTTAGAGTGCATTAAAGTTGACTCAGTATGGATTGGAGGATCAATAGAGAAATCAATATTTCCTGCAGCCAACTCTCTTGGAGTTTCCCTTCTAGGAGTGAGATAACTGATAAAATCTATTTCAGGAGCTTTTTTCCCTAGAGCTTTAAAAAGTTTTGGTAGAAGCCTATAAGAGGAAGTATCTCCCATGGAAATTTTGAAAGTAGTACGAGCTGTTTCTGGTATAAAGGTTGAAGAGTCAGAAATTGTACTTCTAAATATATTTAAGCCTTCTTTTATATCTTTAGCTATGTTTTGAGCAACAGTGGTAGGCACCATACCTTTAGAGGTTCTTATAAATAGCTCGTCATCAAATAAATCCCTAAGCCTAGATAAGGCATTACTTACAGCAGGTTGTGTGATGCCAAGTACCTCACCAGCTTTTGTTAAATTTCTTTCGTTATAAATAACCTCAAAAGCTATAAAAAGGTTTAAGTCTGTGTCGTTTAAATTCATTCTTTAACTATATTAATTACTGAGTTAAACTCGATTGCGTAAAAGAAAGTATTATAACTGAAACTTATAATACTTTAGAAATACAATTAGGAGGAGAGATGGAACTACAGTTTTCAGATAGATCAAAAGAATTACAAGTAAGAATTAATAAATTTATGGATGATCATGTTTATTCTTCTGAAGCAATTTATGCTGAACAAATGGAAGAATTTACTAAACAAGGTAACAGGTGGCAGGTACCTCAAATAATTGAAGATAAGAAAAAAATAGCCAAAGAAGAAGGTCTTTGGAATCTATTTTTACCTGAAAACCCAATGGGAGAAAGCATGAGCAATTTAGACTATGCCCCTTTATGTGAAATTATGGGTAGATCAGGCATTGCTGCTGAAATTTTCAATTGCTCGGCTCCAGATACTGGCAATATGGAAGTCTTAGCTAGGTATGCAACTGAAGAGCAACAAGAAAGGTGGCTTAAACCTCTACTCGAGGGCGAAATAAGATCAGCTTTTGCAATGACAGAGCCGGCAGTTGCCTCTTCTGATGCAACAAATATTTCTTCTTCGGCTGTATTGGATGGTGATGAGTATGTAATTAATGGAGAAAAGTGGTGGACCTCAGGAATAGGAGATCCAAGATGCAAAGTATTAATTTTTATGTGTGTTACAAATCCAGATAATCCAAAACATCAGAGGCAGTCACAAATTATTGTCCCCATGGACACCCCAGGAATTAAAGTAGAAAAAATGATGCATGTATTTGGATATGATGATGCTCCACATGGTCATGGAAGAGTTACATTTAAGGATGTAAGAGTTCCTAAAGAAAACCTCCTTTTAGGTGAAGGAAGAGGTTTTGAGATTGCTCAAGGAAGATTAGGACCTGGAAGAATACATCACTGTATGAGAACTATAGGAGTAATGGAGAGGGCACTAGAATTAATGTGTGAAAGAGCAGAGCATAGGGTAGCTTTTGGTAAAAAATTGTCTGAATTAGGAGCTAACTTTGATCATATAGCAGATAGTAGAATTGAAATTGATACTTCTAGGCTATTAACTTTAAACGCAGCCCATATGATGGACACTGTAGGAAATAAAGTTGCTAGGAGTGAGATCGCTCAGATAAAAGTTTATGTTCCTATAGTAGCTGGCAAGGTAATTGATAGGGCAATTCAAATGCATGGCGGAGGAGGAGTTAGTCAAGATTTTCCCTTGGCCAGCATGTATGCTCATATGAGAACTTTAAGAATTGCGGATGGACCAGATGAAGTCCATAGAAGGACGGTTGCCAGAGAAGAATTAAAGAAACATGGTGGAGGTCAAGCTCCTGAAGCAGTTGTAACGAGAGATTAAATTATGGATATACCTTATGAAAAAACAATGGTTGAGATCTTTAGATGGAGAGTCAACAAATCTGGAAATGAAATAGCCCACAAATTTGAAGAAAAAGAAACAACCTATAATGAATTAGACTCCTTCTCAAATAAAGTATCCCAAGGCCTAATTAAAGAAGGGTGTAAACCTGATTCGAGAGTTGCTTATTTAGGAAAGAACTCCGATATATTTTTTGAATTCATGTATGGAACTTTTAAATCTAGGACTGTCACAGTAGGTGTTAATTGGAGATTAGCCCCTCCAGAAGTAGCCTTTATATTGAATGACTCTAGCAGTGAAATTCTGTTTGTTGGGCCAGAATTCTTTGGCTTGGTTGAAGAAATAAAAGACGAGATTCCTTCCATAAAGAAAATCATAACTGTAGGAGGTCATCATGAAGAATGGGAAGATTACGCAAGCTGGAGAGACTCCCAAATAGATGAAGACCCCATGTTAGAAAGTAAAGGTAATGATGACGTAATCCAGCTTTATACATCAGGAACAACCGGACACCCTAAAGGCGTTCAATTAACAAATGATAATTTTAGTGCCTGTTTTATTGTTAATGAGGCTGCAATGTATAGGGATATGGAAGAGGGAGGCGTAAATCTAGTTTGTATGCCTATTTTTCATGTTGCTGGAACAAATATGGGTATTGCAGGAATGGTAACTGGTGCAAAAAGTATCATTATTCCAGAGGTTGACCCTGGTTTAATACTCAAATTAATTGAACAAGAGAAGATACAACATACAATTTTTGTTCCCGCAGTTATATTATTCTTAATACAACATCCGGAGTCAGCAAATACTGATTTCTCTTCATTAGAAACGGTAATTTATGGTGCTTCTCCAATTACAGACGATACCCTAATTAAAGCCATGGAATTAATGAATTGTAATTTTTGGCAAGTTTATGGTCTTACGGAAACTAATGGAGCCATTACTTTCCTTTTTCCTGAAGATCATGACATATCAAAAGGTAAACTTAGATCTTGTGGAAAAGCTGCTAAAGGAGTGGGGCTTAAAGTGGTAGATGAACAAGGGAATGAAGTTCCAACAGGAGAAGTGGGAGAGGTCATTATTAAATCTGACCTTAATATGAAAGGCTACTGGAATAGACCAGAAGCGACAGCTGAGGCAATGAAAGATGGTTGGTTCTATTCTGGAGATGTAGGTTACTTTGATGATGAAGGTTTTTTGTATATTCATGACAGAGTCAAAGATATGATAGTTTCAGGTGGTGAAAATATTTACCCAGCAGAAGTAGAAAATGGATTAATGAGCCATGGAGAGATCCTAGATGCTGCTGTCATTGGAATTCCTGATGATAAGTGGGGTGAGGCAGTAAAAGGATTTGTGGTATTAGCAGAAGGTTCAGAGTTAACGGAAACAGATATAGTTTCTTATGTAAGGACTCAAGTAGCGGGTTATAAATGTCCAAAGAGTATAAATTTTGTTTCTGAATTACCTAGAAACCCTTCAGGTAAGATACTAAGAAGAGAAATTAGAGCTCCTTTTTGGGAAGGTAGAGATAGAAAAGTTTCAGGTAACTAATTTTTTATTTAAAAGATCAGGATTGCCGCCTATAGCAACTGTATTAATTGAGGTAGTTTTTTCATTTACGAACTGTAATAGATAGTTTGGACCCCCAGCTTTAAATCCTGTTCCTGATAAATTATTACCGCCAAAAGGCTGAGATTCTACAGTTGCACCAATAATATCTCGATTTACATATATATTTCCGGTAGATGTTAGATTAGATATTTCAGTTATTTTCGAGTCAACTCTTGTATGTATACCTAAGGTAAGAGCAAATCCTTTCTCTTCAATTTTTTTAATGTGGTCTTTTAAGTCTGATTCAACAAAAGACATTACATGCACTATAGGTCCAAATTCTTCTTCATTAATATCATCTAATGACCCTAATTCAATTATGGTCGGTGGAAAGTAATCTTCTTCTAATTCCTTTTTTAAATATGCTTGAAACTTAACTTTTTTGTTCTTTCGAAATCTTTCTACATAACCTTGGAGCTCTTTGACTTTATTTTTATTCACAATAGGTCCAATGTCAGTATCTGGAAGAATAGGACTGCCTATATTTAATCTTTCAATAGCCCCACATATCATCTCAACAGTTTCTGAATATATATCTTTATGAATTAGAAGAATTCTAAGTGAAGAACACCTTTGTCCCGCTGAGTTAAAAGCCGATCTTAAAATATCATCACTAGCTCTTTCAATCAAAGCACTTGAATCAATTATCATAGTGTTTAAACCGCCTGTCTCCGAAATTAAGGGAATAATTTTTCCTTCTTTCATAGAGATTTGTTGCGAAATAGATTTTGCTGCCTTTAGAGAGCCTGTAAAGGCTATGAGATCTATTTCTTGGGTCTTAATTATTTCTGAGCCTACATCATTTTTACCCAATAAAAGGAAAAGAGCATCTTCTGGCACTCCATTTCTTAGAAATATTTCAATAATATATTGGCCTATTAAAGATCCATTTTCAGAAGGTTTTGCTATAACAGTATTGCCTACAACTAATGAAGCAGCTATTTGGCCTACAGTTATTGCTAATGGGAAATTCCAAGGGCTTAAGCACAAACAAACACCTTTGGCTTCATGGCTCAGTATATTTACTTCTCCTGTATAACTTCTTAGTTCTTTAGGTTTCTGAAGTTGTTGAGCTTCTAGAGCATAGTATCTTATCAAATCAACAGCTTCTCTAATTTCATCGCAGGCATCAGGCAAAGTTTTTCCAGCTTCTCTCATTAATAGCCCTATGATCTCTGAAGGATTAGATTCAATTTCTTCTGCAGTCTTTAAGAGTACCTTGCTTCTGCTCTTAACCAAATCATCTTTCCAAGAAACAGAAGGGGATATCTTTATTCTAGATAGAACTATTGGATCAAGAAAATTAATAGTTTGCTTTGTTCCTAGCTTATCAACAAAGGTAAAAGGTATTTGGTCAGATTTCTTAATTTTCAGATTTTTAGAGGAAAAAGCTTTGTATTCTTTATTTACATTTACCTTTTTTAGTAAATTATCTATTTCATCTTTCTCAGATAAATCAAAGCCCATTGAATTTATTCTGGGTTTATATATTTGACTTGGAAGAGGTAACCAATTGAAGCTAGCATCTGTTTTATTTTTTATGATTTCAGCAGGATTTTGACACAAACTATCTGGATCTACATTTTTATTTTGAAGATTATTGATAAAGGAACTGTTAGCACCATTTTCTAATAGTCTTCTAACTAAGTAAGGAAGCAGTTCTTTATGTTTTCCTACAGGACAGTAAACACTTGTATTGCTATTTATATTAAGAACTTCCCTGCAGCCTTTATATAGCAGTTCACCCATTCCATATAATCTTTGAAATTCTATTTCCTTCTTTATTTCTTTATTTATTTCATTTATTGCTGAAACGGAATAGGCATTATGAGTAGCAAAGAGAGGAAATATCTTAGGACTTTCTAAAAGAACTTTAGAAGCAATAAGAAAATTAAGGTCGGTAAGACTCTTGTTTGTAAAAACAGAATAACCATTCATTCCTCTTTTTTGTGCTTCTTTTATTTCATAATCCCAATAAGCACCTTTAACTAACCTTACATGTATCGAATCTCGATCATTCAGGCACTCATTTAAATGTTCAATAACTGCTAGGCTTCGCTTCCCATAAGCCTGTATAGCTAAGCCAACCTCTGTCCACTTCTTGAACTTTTGATCTAGTAATATTTTTTTAATAAGAGATAAACTAAGATTAAGTTTATCTTGCTCTTCTGCATCGATAGTTATTGGTACATCTCTAAATTTTGCTTCTTCACAGAGAGAAAAAATTCTCGGGTATAGGTTCTTCTTGATTTCCTTCTCATGCAAAGTATCAAAATTAGAATATAGGGCAGAAAGCTTTATCGAAACCCCATGCCTTGATTTTAGAGTACTGTTTAATTTTGCGGTGCTATTTATAGCATCTAGATAAGATTGAAAGTATTTTTCTTCTTGGGCGGATGTTCTTGCAGCCTCTCCTAGCATATCGAAAGAACATCTATTTGTATCCAAGAAAGGTGAGTTTTTTAATCCTTTAATATCTTCGCAAAATACAAACTCATTACTCAACACTTTCATCGCTAATTCTATCGCTTCTCTTATCGAATTTTCACCGATTTTTTTACTAAGCGAAGTTAACCAATTTTGAGAAGATTTATTTGTAGACAGTAAAACTTTTTTAGATATTTTTAATCCTAGAGTAGCTGAATTGACCAAAAAACTTTCAGCCTGATTGAGGTGTTTAGACCATTTAGAAGAAGTTATCTTTTCATTAATTAAGTCATTTCTTGTTTCATTATCTGGAATTCTTATTAATGATTCAGCTAAGCACATCAAAGCTACACCTTCATGGTTAGATAAGCCATATTCCTCCATGAAAGCATCTAATTTTGTGCCTTTATGTTTATTTTTTCTACAATAAAGGATTATTTCTTTAGCATTAGCAGAAATATCTTGTTTATTTAAGAATTCACTTTTTGAGATAAGATGCTCTGCTAGCCCTTTCTCGTCTTGATATTTAATACCTACAGACATTATTGATTCCCCTGTGGTTATCTAATCATACCTTTATTGATCTTGAAATAGATTTAGTAATTAAAGGAACATCGGTAAAATAAGGCTTTGTTTATGGAACACTATAAAAAATTTTTAAAATGGCTCGTAATTGCTTTAATTCTTTTTTTCGGAGTATTTTTTATAGCGGTTTATCTCAAACAGCCCTTTTAAATTTATGATTTGAAATGAATAGATTAAAAAAAATAATTTTAAATATACTACTCACTACTCTATTAATTTTTAGTACTGAATCTATATTCACAAAAGATTTAGATTTAACTAAACCGGAATCAGTTGGCATGTCTAGCGAGCGTTTAGCCAGGATATCTCCTGTTATGCAAAAATACATTGATGAAGAATTAACCCCAGGGGTAGTCACGGCTGTGATGAGACAGGGAAAGCTAGTTCATCTAGAAACCCAAGGCTATATGGACGTAGAAGCTGAAAAACCTATGCGAGAAGATGCAATATTCAGAATAGCTTCTATGACTAAACCAATAGCCTCAGTAGCTTTAATGATTCTATGGGAAAAGGGTCATTTTCAACTTAGTGACCCTGTTTATAAGTTTATACCTTCATTTAAGGATGTAATGGTAAGCACAACTTCTGATGCTAGTGGAAAAACAGGTGAGTTGGTTAAGCCTAAAAGACCAATACTCATAAGGGATATGCTTACACATACTGCTGGTTTAGCGAACAGTTACATAGGTAATACTAAGGCTTATAGGAGAGAAATGAATACACCTAGGCCAAAAAGTAATGCTGAACTTATTAATAGACTTTCACAGATTCCTTTAAATTATCATCCTGGTGAAGAATGGCAGTATTCAACAGCAACTAGTGTCGTTGGTCATTTAGTTGAAGTAATCTCAGGCAAATCTTTAGATATTTTTTTAAAGGAAGAACTTTTTTCCCCTCTAGGAATGAATGACACACATTTTTATCTGGAAAACACTAAAGGAGATAGATTAACCGCACAGTACACCCCCGGAAAGGATAAAAAGATAAAACTTCAGGACCCTGGTACAGAGAATAGTAGATTTATAACTTCTCCTAGAAATATTTTCAGTGGCTCAGGAGGATTAGTCTCCACTATTCATGATTATCTAAGCTTTCAGCAAATGATGCTCAACGGTGGGGAGTTAAATGGTATAAGGGTTCTTGCGCCTAGCACAGTAAGTTTAATGTTAGAAAATCATACGGGCGACTTGAAGTTATGGCTATCAGGTCCAGGTATGGGGTTTGGCTTAGGCTATGGGATTGTTGTAGATCGAGGAATGGCATCTACACCCATGTCTAAAGGATCAGGTTTTTGGGGAGGTGCTTACTGCACTTTTTCTTGGATTGACCCTGATCAACAAGTTGTAGGTATATTAATGACTCAAGTTAGACCTTATAGTCATTTAAATATAAGGCAAGACTTTCAAGTCTTGGCTTATCAAGCAATTACTGATTGAGATTAGTTTTATAAATTTAATAATTCAGCAATCTATATCATACTTAGTAATTTCACCAAAAGACTTATAAGGTCTTATGCTACATTCATCTAAAGCATCTGAGATGACTGAGCTAAGTTCTTGTTGTGTTAAATCACTAGCTTTTGAATTCCATGCTGAAAAAAGAATAGGTGTAAAGCTCATTCCTAAACCAATAAATACACCCAAAATTATGTTTTTCATATTTTTCTCCTAATGATTAAGATTCTATCTTAGGAGTAGTAAAAAATACTCTATATTTCATTTTTATTCTTAATATAATAAGTCCTCAATACTATAGACACGTAGCTCAGCTGGTTAGAGTACTACCTTGACATGGTAGGGGTCGGCGGTTCGAGTCCGCCCGTGTCTACCACCTTAATATAGGAGAAATTTTATGTTTGAGTTAAATATATTCAATACAGCACAAATATTTGATCAGTTATTTGCTTTTGTCTGTGTGTATCTTCTGACAAGTTTAAGTGCCAAAACTCGTTTTTATGGATTTGTAATAGGCACAATAGGCTTTATTCCTGGAACATATTTATTGATTGTTACAGAATTATGGTGGTTAGTGGCCTGTATTCCAATCTGGGTATACATAAATTACAAAGGCATTATGAACAATTGGAGAGAGTTTAAAGGTATAGAAATTTAAACTTAGAATTTTTTGAAGAACTTCCAAATTTCTTCTGCGCTATTGATATCCTGGTTAGCAGTTCTTCCAAATAAACCTGTCATTCCAGGCCAAGTATGGTTTCCCTCATTTACTATGTAAAACCAAACCTCTTTGTCACTTTCTTTGGACCAGTATCTTTCAAAGGTTATAGTTGTGCCGTCATCAACATTCTTATTTTCTAATTGAATGATTTCTTTTTCATTCAAAGCATGTTCATTTACCCAAAATTCAATAGTGGAAGTAAGGTCATAGTATGCGCCCCATTTATCCTCATTCTTCATATCTCCTTCAAATTTAGATATAGAATCCTTTGTTCCATGTATTTCAAAAATAGGAATTTTCTTTTTAGGATTACAGTTCTCTAAAGTATCTTTCATCATTACTCCTGCAACGGGGGCTACCGCAGTAAATAAATCAGAAGAGGTACAAGCTAAAAGATAGCTCATATCTCCTCCATTAGACATGCCTGTCGCAAAAACCTTTTTCGAGTTTAATTTAAACTCTTCACTTAAATTAAGGACGATTTCTCTAATAAAACCAATATCATTTACTTTAGAGTCTGAATGAAATTCATAACCTACGTTAAAAAAATTATTGTCTCTAGAGTCTTTAGTTCCTTGAGGATAAGCTACCATGAAGCCTTCTATGTCAGCTATTTGATTGATACCAGAATAACCCATTAAAATTTTAGCTGTGCTTGTATATCCATGAATAGCAACCACTAAAGAAGCATTTTCTTTTATATTTTCAGGAACGTAAATCAAAAATGATCTTTTTAACCCCTCATGCTCTATAACTCGCTCTTCAACAAATCCAGTCTCATTATTACCGCATGAAACAAGCACAAAAAGGAATAAAAAGGGTATTGCGATAGTTTTATGAATTCCCATTAATCTTGATCATACGTCATATTTATGTATTTAGGACTAAAAAAATATCCTTTCCAACTAAGAATTGTGTAAGATTGGCCTTAAATATACCTATAGGGGGTATAAAAACTTTTAAAAGGGGAAACAAATGAAATTAAAATTTCTTTTGGTAGGTATTATTTCTTCTCTTCTTTCTTTTCAGTTCATAGCTGAAGAAGAGGTTGAAGAGGTAGTAGTTACTGGTTCTTATATTAAATCGAGCCCTACTGATGGAGCTTCTCCAGTTGAAATAGTTGATAGATCTGAGATTGATGATCTAGGTGCCACCTCCATTGCAGATATTACAAATAATATCGCAGTGAATTCAGGATCTGAAAATAGATCAGATTCTTTCACACAAGGAGGAACACAAGGTACTTCGAACATTAACCTTAGAGGCTTAGGGCTATCTTCAACTTTGGTTCTAGTTGACGGCAGAAGACATACAGTGTCGGGTGCTACAGCTAATGATGGTAGTGTTTTTGTTAACACATCCATGATTCCTGTTGTGGCCTTAGATAGAGTAGAGATCTTAAAAGAAGGTGCTGCTTCTATTTACGGGTCGGATGCTGTTGCTGGTGTTGTTAACTATATCTTTAGGAGAGACTTTAGTGGTTTCGAAGCAGAAGTATCTAGGCAAGAGGCTGATATTGGAGATCAAACTGATGACAGATATAGCCTTATCTGGGGTACTGGAAACGATTCTACTAGTGTAGTTCTTGCTGCTAGTGTTCTTGATAGAACTGCTATGGCAGGATCAGAATTTAATCCTGGTTTAGCTAGAAATGGAATAAGTGGCTTAGGAAATAGTTTCTTACTATTTGGTGCTGATACGGTTGCTTCTGGACCTTATGCTGGAACTTATACTCCATATCAAAATGTCCCTGATGCAAATTGTGTAGCTAATAACGGAATAATAATTCCTCAAGCTAGTGGTGAAAGGTGTGGGTTTTATTATGGTTCACGTTTTAACGTTGTAAATGATGAAGATCATGAAAGCGTATATATGTCTATTAAATCTACTTTAGACAATGGGATGGATTTTGATTTAGATTACATGCATACATCTGTTGATGTAAATGATAACCCTCAATCACCATCATATCCTGCGTTATCATACTTAAGTCCATCTAATGCTATTCTTCCAGGTACTGGAGGAAGTCCTTTCGCAGTTCCAGTTTTGTGGTTAGGAAGAGCTCTTGGTTCTGCTTTCCCTTCACCTCATGCACCTAGAGATATTGATGGAGACAGAATATCAATGGGTCTATCAGGAGAAATGGAGAATGGGTTTAACTGGGATGTTCACTACACAGTAAGTGGAGAAAAAGAATATTTCAAACAACCAGATACAAGTACTTCTAGATTTTCAGCAGCTATTGCTGGAAATGGAGGACCATCTGGAGACCAAACTTGGAGCTTATTTGATCCAAGTGCAAACTCACAAGAGTTAATTGATTGGATTTCAACAGCACAAGAAACTTGGACAGAAGTTGAGTTATCAGTATTGGATGTTCTAGTTTCTGGAAATATGGGTGATGTAGATTTAGCTGCAGGTTTCCAAATGAGAGAAGAAGAATACTCTGTTGATAGAAGTGCTAACTCAATCACTGTATTTGATGCTGATGGTAACTTAGTCGTTCCTGCTGATTTAATCTTCTTAGGTGGAGGTTTAGTAAGTGATGGAAACAGAGATTCAACAGCTGTCTTTGTTGAGGCATCTCGACAAATCAATGATAAGTTGGAATTAAAGGGTGCAGTTAGATATGAAGATCTTGAATCTGACAGTACTGTAGATCCTAAGATCTCTATGAGATACGAAGCTTCAGATAATTTAGTACTTAGAGCTTCTTACAGTTCATCATTTAGAGAGGCTTCTTTAGCTCAACTTACATCTAGTGGAGTAGGGCTACAAGGTATACAAGACTTCAATGCTGACGGAACTCCAAAAGGTGGAGTTACTTTCATAAGAATTGCTGGCATGAATAACCCAAATCTTAAACCAGAGGAAGCAGATAACATAAATATAGGTGCTATCTGGAGACCAAATGATAATTTTGAGATGAAGGTTGATTACTGGTCAATAGATTATACAAATCTAATCACTATTGAGAGCGCTCAAGGAAAAGTTGCAGCAAATCCAGACGATCCTGATGTAAAAAGGACAGTTGATGGAACATTAGTAGGTGTTACAACATACTACTTTAATGCTGCTACAGTTGATGCTAATGGTATTGATATAGAAGCGACTTGGGACTTTGATACTGCTTTAGGGCAAATGCAATTAGGAGCTAATGTTGCTCACATGATGCAATATGAGATACCTAATGCTGCAGGTGTAACTCAAGATGTAGTTGGACTATTTAACCATGATAATTTTGCAAGATCTCTGCCTGAGACAAAAGCAATCATTCATGGTGCTTTAGTTAATGGACCTCATTCTTTAGTAGGCTTTGGTAGATGGGTATCTAGTTATGAAACTACTAGAGCTTTATCAGACTCAGCTATTGCTGGAGGTTTTTCTAAAGACATCGATAGTATGTTTACTCTAGATCTTAAATATTCATACACTTTTGACATGGGAGATAACGAAATGAAATTATCTGCTGGAATCAATAATGTAATGGATGAAGAAGTACCTACAGTATGGGATGCTGCTAACTGGAGTTATGATTCTAAACACCACGATCCGAGAGGAAGAATGGTTTACTTAGGATTTAAACTAAGCAGATAATCTTACTTAAGATATCTAAATTAAAAGGGCCCTTAGGGGCCCTTTTTTTGTGATCAGATTATAATTACAATTAATAATACAAATTATGAAAAAAAGTATCTTAATTAGTTCTTTAACCTTTTTAATCACTTTCTTAAGTGCTGAAGATAAGATAAATGCAACAAATCATTTAGATTCTATAGTTTTAGGTTCTGGATGCTTCTGGGGAGCAGAGAAAGGCTATGAAGCGCTTACTGGAGTAGAGGAAGCAATTTCAGGGTATTCGGATGGGAGAGGGGTCAGGCCTGTTTATAGAGAGATTATTAAGTATAAAAATAAATTTAACCCAAACAATCATGCAGAGGTTGTAAAGGTTGTTTTTAACAAAAACCTAATTAGTTTAGAGCAAATACTTAAGAAGTATTTTGAAAGCCATGATCCAACTCAACTAAATAGGCAAGGAAATGACATAGGTACTCAGTATAGGTCAATTATTCTGGTTAAAAATCAGGAACAGAGAGAATTGGCACAAAGTTTAATAACTGAATATCAAAAACTATTATTAAAAGAAGGATATGGAACAATAAAAACAGTTATTAAGCCTTTAGAGAAATTCTATGAAGCTGAGGAGTATCATCAAGACTATCTAGTTAAGAATCCTAATGGCTACTGTCCTGATTTGTCCACAGGTGTGGTATTTGAGAGCCAAAAAGAGTATGAAGATATTAATAATAAAGATCTCTACGTAGGAAAGCATATTGTAGTAATAGAATCAGAATTCTGCCCTTACTGTAAGAAACTAAGAGAAGATGTACTAGATTCTTACAAAGGTTCTATTCCACTCTCATATAGAAAAGCAAACCAATTGAGTGGATTAGAAATTAGTTCTCCACTTTGGGCAACACCAACCATTGTTTTTTTAGAAGATGGAAAAGAAATATTAAGTAATCAAGGGTATCTAACCAGAATAGAATTTTACAAAGCTTTAGGTTTTTTTAAATTAGGAAATAGTGAAGCTTTCAATGTTGCCTTTAATGAAGGAACAGACTCAAGATTTTGTAAAGAATATGAGCTTTTTAAAAATACCCCTGATGGTAAATTCGTTGATAAGTTAAGCGGTGAACCTTTGTTTGATACAAAAGATAGATTTAATTCAAGAACTGGGTGGCTCTCTTTTACAAGACCTATTAAAGGATCAGTTTATGAATTACCTGATTATAGTTATGGAATGATAAGAACCGAGGTTAGATCAAAGTCTTCAGATATACACCTTGGACACGTATTTGATGATGGCCCTAATGGCCTGCCAAGATACTGTATAAATGCAACAGTACTAGAGTTCGTACCAAGAAAAAGATCTAGTATGCCAAATACATAGCTATGCATGAATGGTGGAAAGGGTGCGTTATTTATCAAATTTACCCTAGATCATTTCAGGATACTTCTGGAAATGGTATTGGTGATCTTAAAGGAATAATACAGCGACTAGATTACATATCTAACTTAGGAGTAGATGCAATCTGGCTTTCTCCTATATTTGAATCCCCTATGAAAGACATGGGTTACGATGTCTCAAACTATCAAGAGATTGACCCTTTGTTTGGAGATTTAGATGATTTCGATCTATTGTTGGAAAAGGCCCACTCCTTGGGCTTAAAAGTAATAATAGACCAAGTGCTTTCACATAGTTCTGATCAGCATCCATATTTTCTTGAAAGTTGTTTAGATTCTAAGAACGAAAAATCAGATTGGTATGTTTGGGCTGACCCCAAAGAAGATGGTTCGCCTCCAAATAATTGGCTTTCTATCTTTGGAGGAGGAGGTTGGGAATGGGATACTTCTAGAAAGCAATATTATCTGCATAACTTCTTAAAATCTCAGCCGGACTTAAATTATCACAATCCCAATGTAAGAAAATGGATTCTTTCTATAGTTGAGTTTTGGCTAAAAAAAGGAGTGGATGGATTTCGTTTAGACACAGTCAATTATTACTATCACGATAGTTCATTGAGGGATAATCCAGCTAGCGAAAGAAGAGAAGAAATTTTAGTAAACCCTTACTATATGCAAGAACACAAGTATTCAATTAATAGACCAGAGAATCTGGAATTTATTAAAAAATTAAGGACTTTATTAGATCAATATAAAGATAAGATGATGGTCGGTGAGATAAGTAATATAGATCTTCAGGCCAAATACACTTCAGGCGAAGATAAATTACATATGGCTTATAGTTTTGAGTTACTTAGAAAGGATTTTTCACCATCTCATATAAAAGATTGTTTAGAGCATTTTTATGAACTCGCACCAAATGGCTATCCCTGTTGGAGTTTCTCTAATCACGATGTAATAAGACATGTATCGAGATGGTCTGATTTCGCTTACTCACCTGAAGATTTTGCTAAATTAACAGCCGCAATTTTATTGTCGTTAAGAGGATCAATATGCATTTATCAGGGAGAAGAATTAGGACAGTTACAAACAGATATAGAATTTCATGAATTAACTGATCCCCCAGGCATTAAGTTTTGGCCAAAAGACAAGGGTAGAGATGGTTGTAGAACTCCAATGATTTGGGAAGGAAATAAGCGGTTAGGAGGTTTTTCGGAATCAAAATCTTGGTTACCAATAAAAAAAGAGCAGCTCCAAAGATCAGCGAATTCACAAATAGAGGATAAAAACTCAGTACTTAGCTTTTATCAGAAGCTAATAGATTTTAGAAAAAATAATAGAGAATTTTTGGAGGGAGAATTAGCTTTTACATTTTATGATGAAAGATCGTTAGTATTAAAGAGGACATACAAGAACACACAAACGGATTGTTACTTTAATCTTTCTAAAGACGATCTTGAATTTGATAATATAAGTTCTCAAGTAGATTTAACCTCAATTCAGAATAAAGCAAGATTAAAAGATAAAAAGCTGTATTTAGGCCCTAATGGGTTTGCTTTTTTAAAAGTACTTACTTAGAGTGCTACTTTTTAAAGGAGAAAAAGATGAAAGGAAAAGTTGCACAATACGTAACTATAGGAACTAATGATTTACC
>MDSV01216476.1_pt1 | contig 15781 bp, 13 predicted proteins | sample 810851 | NCBI WGS metagenome assembly MDSV01 (sample SAMN05326640, study PRJNA326480) | marine metagenome | isolation source: seawater | place: Atlantic Ocean: North East | collected 2012
AAGCGTTGAATCCAACCCCCGGCCGTAGCCACCTGATCGAGATTGCTGCCCTCCCCCGTAACGGCTACTGCGTGGTCGGAGAAAGATAGTCTGGCCTCATCATAGGCGGCCTGAATTTCAAGCATACCGTTCCTGGTTTCCTTAGTTCCACCCGACTTTGAAATCACAATGATAAGCGTTTTTCCCAGTAAATTGACCAATTTTGCCTTAATTTGATCGATCCCATCGGGGTCGGTGTTGTCGATGAACCAAGGTGTCATCCGGTCTTTACCGGGCTGTGTGAGTGCCTTGGCGACGAACTGTGGGCCCAGCGCTGAGCCTCCGATTCCGATCACGAGAAAGTGTTCGAATTTTCCATCGGCACCGTTGATTTCTCCGGCGTGCACCTTGGCTGTAAACGCCTTGATGTCTGTCAAGGTCTGGTCGATGGCAGCCTTGATTTCGGGAGTTGGGGCCAGATCGGAGTTGCGCAGCCAGTAGTGGCCGACCATTCTGTTTTCGTCCGGGTTTGCGATGGCCCCGGCCTCCAGTTCGTCCATCGCTTTGAACGCCTTGGCCAAGCGCGGACGCATCTCCTCTATGAATTTCTCGGTGAAATCCATTCGGCTGATGTCCAGGCTCAGATTGATGGAGGGAAATTCGGTGTAATATTTTTTGAACCGTTCCCAGAGCTGATTGCTATCGATTTGTGGCATGTTGAATTCGACTGGGGTCGCTGCCGAAATGGCAGAACGGGTGAATCGAACATAATCGCCAGCCAAAGGCAATCCGTTGCTTTGCGCTTGGCCAAGTGTTCTGAATTCTTGAACCGCTTCGGCGGAGTCTTTAGAAGCGTGGACGTCATGCCGGTCAACGATCGCATTCGCAGCAAGGTCAGCAAGCTCCCGCACAAGCCGGGGGTGTACCTGATGCGTGACCGGTTTGGCACGGTGATCTATGTGGGCAAGGCCCGTGCGCTGCGCAAGCGGGTCAGCCAATACTTCCATCCATCTCGGAGGCACGGCTGGGACTTGAAACTGGCTGCGTTGATTGAGGCCATCGAGGACTTCGACGTCCACATCGTCAAAAGCGAACCGGAGGCGCTTTTACTCGAGAGTAAATTAATTAAAGAATTCAAACCTAGATATAATGTCAGTTTTCGGGATGATAAGAATTATTTGTTGATCAAGGTTAACCTGAATGACGCGATCCCGAGGTTTACCTTCACACGGATGCGGCAGCAGGATGGGGCGAAATATTTCGGGCCGTTTGTCAGCGGGGGTGCATGTCGCCGCACGATCACGATGTTGCGGAAGAAGTTCAACCTGCGCGGCTGTCGCCCGTTGATGCCAACGGAGCGTGATTACAAGCATTGTCTTTATGGGCATTTGCAGCATTGCTCGGCGCCGTGTGTCGAAAAGGTGTCGCTGGAGGATTACCGAAAACAGGTTTCTTCGGCCTGCGAATATCTCGAGGGCCAGACTGCTGGCTGGGAGAAGGAGCTAGAGGTTGAGATGCTCAAGGCGTCGGAGGCGCGCGACTTTGAGAAGGCGGCACGGTATCGCGATATGATACAGGATTTGCGTGAAACCACCAAAAAATCACGAAAATTCACCCGTATGCCGGTGAAACTGCCGGGGGCGATAGACTTCAAACGCGACCTTGCAGCGCTTCGCCAAGCGCTTGGCCTGCCGGAGCCACCCAAGCGGATCGAGGGCTTCGACATATCGAACATCAGCGGCACATTCATGGTGGCGTCGATGGTCAGTTTCCTCAATGGAAGGCCGGATCGGGCACAGTACAGGCGGTTTCGCATGAAGAGTGTTGTGGCGCAGGACGACTTTGCCTGCATGGCGGAGACGGTGCGGCGGCGGTACAGCCGACTCAAGCGGGAGCAACGCCCGATGCCGGATCTTATCCTGATCGACGGAGGCAAGGGGCAGCTTGGGATGGCCTGTCGCGAGTTGGCCAAGCTTGGCCTGGGTCAACTGCCGGTCATCGGCTTGGCCAAGGAGTTCGAGGAAATCTACCAACCCGGCGAGAGTAAGCCGCTGCGGCTTGGCCTCGACAGCGGGGCGTTGAAGCTGCTTCAGCGAGTACGCGATGAGTCGCATCGGTTTGCTAATAACTACAATGCCGATCTGCGATTGAAGAAAATTTCAGAGAGTGTGCTGGATGATCTGCCAGGAATCGGCGGCAGCCGAAAGGCGGCGTTGCTGAAGCAGTTTGGGTCGGTGCATCGGCTGCGCTCGGCAACGCTGGATGAAATTCAGCAGGTGCCCGGCTTCGGTAAAAAATCGGCGACGGCACTCAAGGCGTTTCTTGAAACGCGGCCGAAGTCCAGCAAGTGATCAGCCCTTCGGTGGGCCGGTGGTGGTTTGAAACTTGGGCACGGATTCCGTGATGAACTTTGCCATCTTGGCGTAGGTTTCGTCTTCCACACCCGGTTGACAGATGGCGAAGTAGGAGATGTAGGCCCAGCGCTGCAGCTCTCCCTCGGTGAGCAGACCCTTGGTCATCGTCCACATGCGGTCGAAGTGGTCCGTCGCCAGTTTGTCGTCTGCGACGAACCAATAAACGTAGATGCCGCGCATTTGCACTTCGTTGCCGTTGCTGTCCCGGAACGGTCGGGACGTCGTCAGTTTCATGACCGGTAAATCGTAGGGATGAGGCTGCGCGATTGGGATATCGACGACCTCGCGGTGGTCGATGGTGAAGCCCTGCCCGGGCAGACAGTATTCCGGTTTATGGATGGAGGTGCGGTCGTGTCCCATCAGTACCACGTTGTTTTCAATCCACGTCTTGTCTGGAAATGTGTAGCGGCGTCGGCCGTAGGTGGTGTCTTCCGGTAGCCAGTCCAGTTCCTTCGTGGTGATGGGCGTTGCCTCCGAGACGCACTGCATGACGTCTGGCGGCAGGGCCACGCCGTTGGTGCGGACGACTTGGTTGGTCTCGTTGAAAATCTGCATCTCGGCCAACCGCACCCCGGGGTTTCCGAGCGCGAAAGTGAGCTGACTGAGGAAGGCGGTGGACACCCCGATCAGGATGAGAAAAACTATCAAAATTGAGATTGCCTTCTTATTCATTGTTTTCCTTTTCGGTCGATTCCGGCTCAGCTTCTGGCTCAGTCTGGTCGTCCTCTTTGATGACACGACCGAGAATAAACACGCCGATAAAAGCGGGCACGTAGGGCAGCAGACTGAGGATGCCGTTGTCGTGCACGAAGTTTCCTGCCGCCTGTCCGCCCCCCGGTTTGGCCGTCTCGACCATTTCTGCGGCAAAGATTATCAACGTCAACCGAAGCACATTTCCCGCGACGGCCAATGGGAATGCCGATAGGATGATCACGCCGGTTTTCCATTTTTTTGTGAACGCCACAAACCCGTAAATGGTGAAGAAGGCGAGCGTAACGATCAGGCTCCGCAGCCCGCTGCACGCCGCGGCGATGGCGTAGGTGTAGCGCCGTTGTGAGTCTGAAATCTGTACGCCCTCCTGAATGATATCGATCCCCAGCAACGTTCCGCAGATCCAGCCGGTGATGTCGGAGGCGATGTGGCTGAGCGGCACCGTCACCGTTTCCGCCATCGTGCCGACCGGCACGCCAAAGGCAAAAAGCAGGCACGGAAAAAAACTGACGCGCAGCCAACTCGGCCCCCAGACCACCCCGGTCAGCGCGTAGATTCCGAGATAAAAACCGACGATAGAAACCCGGGCCTGCTGAATCACGTATCCGACCAGATGGATCGCCAGCGCGATGGCGACCAACGCAAAGGCTGGCCACCACGTTCGCTTCGGCGCAGCCAGTAACTCGTCGCGTTTCCAGTAGCACAACCCGAGCACAATCAACGGAATGATGTAACCCAGCTCGTCGTCCTTGGAGGTGCTGTAGGTGTAACTCATCCATGCGTAGAGGGAGTGAGTGTCGACATACCCGAGAGTGGAGTTCCCGAGAAACTGGAAGAAAAGCAGCCAAGTGCCGAGCAGCGCGAGAAACAGCGGCTTATCCGGTAGCCCGCCCCATAGGCGTGAGATTTCATCCATCACGCTGGGTCGTGGTGCTTCGTCTTGATTCTCCGGCTCGCTCATCGAAGGCGCGGCAGCTTAAACAGTCGACGACAAAACCGCGAGCAAACCCTACGACCAGGCGCGGCGCAGCAGGTCGATCGCGTTCCCTCCCATGATGCCGTCGATATCCTCCGGTGAGTAGCCACGGCTGGCCAGCATGGCGGGGATTTTTTGCAGGTCGGCAATGGTGTCCATGTCACCCGGCGACTGTTCGCGGCCAAAGCCGCCGTCGAGATCGGTGCCGATGCAGGCGTGCTTTGTGTCGCCGGCAAGCTGGCAAACGTAGTCGATATGATCGACGACATGCGACAGCACCACCCCGGACGACTTCGGTGTTGTCACGCCGCGTTGCCAGCCGGGGATGAGCATCCAAGCATCGAACGCCGCACCGATGACGCCGTCTCGCTCGATCACTCGCTTGAGCTGCTCGTCGCTGAGCTGGCGGTCGCCCGGCACCAGCGCGCGGCAGTTGCAATGGCTGGCCCAGACGGTGCCGCCAAACAAATCCATCGCCTGATCGAGAGACTCGTCGCTCAGGTGGGTGACGTCGAGAATGATGCCGAGGCGCTCCATCTCGCGGAGCAGATCCGGTCCCGCTTGGCCAAGCGGTCCGCTTTCGTCCGTGCCCGGCGCGTAGGTGCCCGGGCCGTAATGCGCCGGGCCAAGCGCGCGCAGGCCGGAGGCGTAGGCCTGTTCCAGATGGCCAAGGGTGACCATCGAGTCGGCCCCCTCGAGACTGAGCACGTAGCCGACTGGGAGCGACTCGGTTGGGCCGGATTCCCACTTGGCCAAGTGCGCCTCGAGTTGCTCGAGGTTGGTGATCTGTGCCAGCTCTCCCTGTTGTTCCATTTCGCGATACCAAGCCAGTTGGCCCTGTGTCTGTGCCCAGGCCTGAGCTGGCGAGTGCCAACCGGGCAACGGGTTGTGGCGCTTGGTGTAGCGGGCGATCTGCGTCCCAACACAAAGGCCGATGTTTCCGCGACGCATCTCCGGCAGGCTGACTGTGCCTTGGCCGCGGTCCGGTTTGTCGGTCTGGCCGGCCTCGCGTTCGCGAATTTCTACGAGTGGCCGCGACAAGTCGCGGTTCCACTCGAGCGCGTTCATCGACAGGTCGAGGTGGACGTCAAAAATAAATGGGGCTTTTTCCGGCATGACAGGGCGCCGGCTGCTTGGCCAAGCGCGGCAACAGTCAACGGCAGAAACTGCATCCTGTGAAGCACGGAGTCGTTGAGGGTTATGCGCTTGGCCAAGTTCGGGAGCTGATTTAGGCTCGCGGTTTGGCTGCCGGCCGGCAGCCAAACGACACGATGGGGAATCCAAACGACAATTCAACAGAGCCGAACAACGGCGATGCGGCGCCGGAGTCTCTCGATTTCATCCGTGAAATCATCGCGAACGACCTGTCCAGCGGGAAGCATGCCTCGACGGTGACGCGGTTTCCGCCGGAGCCCAACGGGTACATTCATATCGGGCACGCGAAGTCGATCTGCCTGAACTTCGGCGTCGCGCAGGAAAGCGACGCAAATGTCTGCCACCTACGTTTCGACGACACCAACCCGGTGAAGGAGGACGTCGAGTACGTGGACTCGATCAAGGAGGATGTGGCTTGGCTTGGTTTTGACTGGGGCAAAAATCTTTACTTCGCATCTGACTATTTTGAGAAACTTTACGGCTACGCGGTTGAGCTGATTGAAAATGGTAAGGCATTTGTCTGTGACCTGACGCTGGACGAGATCGCCGAGCATCGCGGCACCCCGACTCGCCCCGGCAAAAACAGTCCGTACCGCGATCGGTCGCCGGAGGAAAATCTCGAGTTGTTCGAGCGTATGCGGGACGGAGAATTCGAGGACGGCACGCGGGTGCTGCGGGCGAAGATCGACATGGCCTCGCCGAACCTGCACATGCGCGATCCGGTGTTGTATCGCATCCGCAAAACGCAGCATCACCGCACCGGTGACAAGTGGTGTATCTACCCGATGTACGATTTCACGCACTGCCTGTCTGACTCGATTGAGGGCATCACCCACTCGCTGTGCACACTGGAGTTTGAGGTGCACCGGCCGCTTTACGACTGGGTGCTGGATAATGTTGAGGTTGATTGCCACCCGCGCCAGATTGAGTTCGCCCGACTGAACCTGACCTACACCGTCCTGAGCAAGCGTAAGCTGTTGTCGCTTGTGGAGGAAGGGCATGTCGACGGCTGGGACGATCCCCGCATGCCGACAGTTTCCGGGCTGCGTCGACGCGGGTACACCCCGGCGAGCATCCGGTCGTTCTGCAAAACCATTGGCCTGACCAAGTTCAACAGCCTCACCGATGTGGCCTTGCTCGAGCACAGCATCCGACAGGATTTAAACGAGACGGCCGAGCGGCGGCTGGCAGTCCTGCGGCCGCTCAAGGTGGTCATCACCAATTTTGAGGAGGGCAAAGTAGAGGAGCTTGAAGCGGTCAACAACCCGAAGAATCCCGAGGCTGGCACGCGCACGATGCCGTTCACGCGGGAGATTTACGTCGAGCGCGATGATTTCATGGAGGATCCGCCAAAGAAGTTCTTCCGGCTGGGTCCGGGGCGCGAGGTGCGCTTGCGCTTTGCCTTTTTCATCACCTGCCAGGAGGTCATCAAGAACGCTGCCGGGGAGGTGGTGGAACTGCACTGCACCTACGATCCCGAGACAAGAGGCGGGAACGCCCCGGACGGACGCAAGGTCAAAGGTACCATACACTGGGTGTCGGCAGCGAAGGCGTTCGAAACGGAAGTGCGCCTGTACGACCGGCTGTTCACGGTCGAGGATCCCAACAGGGAGGAGGACGGCAAAACGTTCATTGACCATCTCAACCCCGATTCGCTGGAAGTAATCCGCGAGGCCAAGCTGGAGCCGGGGCTCGCGGACACTGGGCCGGGTACGCTGTATCAGTTTGAGCGCCTGGGCTATTTTTGTGCTGACGCAAAAGACTCGCAGCCAGACAAGCCGGTTTTCAATCGCACGGTCACGCTGCGTGACGCCTGGGCCAAGCAGCAGGCCAAGGGCTGAATTCCGGCCGGGCGCTTGGCCAAGCGCGTTGCCTTTTGGACGCGAAACAGTAAACTCCCCGCGTGGGTTGCAACGCCACATTGGACGATCTCTGTCAAAAAGTCTGGAACGGTGAGCGCATCACCGGAGCCGAGGCGGTGGAGCTGTACAGCCTGCCGCTACAGCAACTCGGCGCGCTGGCCGACCGCCGCCGTCGTCTGGCCAAGGCCGATGATTACGATGGCCAAGGCAACGACATCGTCACCTATATCATCGATCGCAACATCAACTACACCAACGTCTGCAATGTCTACTGCAAGTTCTGTGCATTTTGGCGCTCGGAAAAACAGGACGACTCCTACGTCATCACGCACGACGAGATCGACAAAAAAATCGAGGAGACCGTTGCGCTTGGCGGCACGCAGATTCTCATGCAGGGTGGGCACCATCCCAAGCTGGACAAGCAATGGTACCTCGACCTGCTATCGCACATCCGGGCCAAGTTTCCGCAAATCAACATCCACGCCTTCAGCCCGAGCGAGTTTATCCACTTTCGCGATGTATTCGACGAACCGCTTGAGATGTTGATACGGGACTTCCGGGACGCGGGGCTGGGCTCCATCCCCGGCGGCGGCGGTGAAATTTTGGTGGACGAGGTCCGCAACCGCATCGCGCCGCTCAAGGCAATGAGCGACGACTGGCTGGAGGTGATGGCCATCGCGCACAAACTGGACATGGCCACCACGGCAACGATGATGTTTGGCCACGTGGAAAACATCGAGCACCGCGTCGAGCATCTCGAGCGAGTGCGCCGGCAGCAGGATGAAACCGGCGGCTTCACGGCGTTCATCGCATGGACGTTTCAGGCCGAGAACACAAAGCTCAAGGCACCGACCGTCGGCGCAAATGAATATCTTCGGATTCAGGCGTTGAGCCGGATCTACCTCGACAACGTGCCCAACATCCAAAGCTCCTGGGTGACGCAGGGGTTGGAGATTGGCCAGGTGGCGTTAAAGTACGGCGCGAATGATTTGGGCAGCATCATGATCGAGGAAAACGTGGTTTCCGAGGCCGGCACGACCTTTTGCATGGGCGTGGCCGACATGCAGCGGTTGATTGAGGGCATGGGCTACACGGCGCGGCAGCGCGACAACTGGTATCGACTGGTCGATGGTCAGGCAGCAGCTGCATGATGAATTTGAAACAACAAAAGAGAGACATGAAACTTGAGCGCTTGGCCAAGCGCTTGGCCGTGGGGACACTTGGATTGGCGGTGGTCACGATGGCCGGGTGCCGTTCTCCCAAGGGCGACAAGGAAACATTCAGCCTCAACGATCGGGTGACGTACAATGCTGCGTATGACGAGGAACTCGATTTTATTTTCAGCCTCTCGGAAAAAGGCAAGTGGGAGGAAGCCGAGGCCGAGATCGGGTTGTTGCTGCAGAAGCATCCCGAGGACGCCACGCTGCAACGCATCGGGGAATGGGTGACAACACAAAAAATCCTTCTGCGCCAGCAGGCAGTTGAGGATCGCATCCGCAGCATCAACGCGAAGCAGACCGGCATGAATCCCTCTCTCAAGGAGCTGTGGAAGGAAAGCAAGGATCGAGGCCTGCCGCCCCGGAAGGATCTGCGTGATGCGCTGGAAATGATCGAGGCCACACCGTATGTGCCGGAAACATATGGCAAAAAAATCACCAAGAAAGGCTTCCTATTCGACGCCAACAGCGAGCGGGGCCGGATGTCCGAGTTGCTGAAAAACAAGGTGACGGTTCGGGTGGACAACCTTCCGATTCAGCAAATCCTGTTCGATATCGGAAAGGAAAACGGGATCAATTTCGTCGCCGATCAGGAGATGGAACCGCTGCAGCAAAAGCTGACGCTCAACCTCGAGAAAGTTAACCTTGGCGAGTTACTGGCCTACATCTCGCGCAACACAGGCGTGAAGTTTCAGGTCGGCGAGGACTTGATCTGGGTGATCGATGGCAAGGCATCGAAAGAGCTAATTGAGGAGACGCGGTTTTACCGTTTGCGCAGGGGCTTCATCGTCCCGGCACAGTTTGGGCCGGATGAGGTGGTCTCAGTCACCACCACGCCGGCGGAAGGCCCAAGTGTCACGAAGGAAACTGCGACGTACGAAAAGTTCGTCAACGACAGCAAGTCGCAGAATCCTTCCATCGAAGAGGCAATCGAAAAATTCTTCAAGGGCGAGTTCATGATCGATTACGAGCGCAACCTAATCGTGGCCACCGGCACGCCGTCGCAATTTGAACTACTCGAGAAGATCATCGCCGAGTTCGACCGCCCGATACAGCAGGTGCTGATTGAGGCGCGTTTCATCACGATTTCGGAGGCGGCATTTCTTGACCTCGGCTTCCGCTGGGCCTCGAGCATCGCCAACGGCGCGGTCAAGGACCAGACCGGGATCAGCCGCGGCACACTCGGTGGCGAGGAGGGGATGCTCACGCGAGTCACGCTGCGAAACGTTTTTCAGGACAGCGATATCCTTTCGTCGACTGACTTGTCCGCCGCGCTCACTGCCCTGGAACAGAGCGGCGAGAGCCAACTACTCAGTGCCCCGCGCCTGACGCTGCTCAACAACCGGCCCGGCCGCATAAACGACGGCGAGGTCAACTATTACTACGAGCAATTCGCCATCGAGGAAACCGTGCTTGAGCGGGTATCCACCGCGAGGCTCGTCCCGACCGGCAAGCCGAGCAAGATCACGGCCGGCGTCTCGCTCGATGTCGTCGCCAGTATCGGCGGCGACGGGCAAAGCATCCTGATGGCTCTGCACCCGGTGGTAAATCAAAATGTCAGCTACGTCTCGCTTGACGGCCAGACCGTGGAGGAGGTGGACAAAACCGACGACAATCGCATGCAGATTTTCCTGCCAAAATGGCGAACACAGGAGTTGTCCACGCGCGTGGTTGTGGGGACAGGGCAGAGCATCATGATGGGCGGCGTGCTCGAGCGTGAGCAGCGTACGGTGGTCGAGTCCGTGCCGATCCTTGGCAACATCCCCGGCCTAGGCTCGCTGTTTCGCAAACGTGCCACGCTCGATAAACCGCGGTATTTGCTGATCTTCGTCACCGCCACGTTGATTGATGAGGACGGCTCCTTCATCACTTACGAAAAGCCGGAGGAGGGGCCGGTGGCTCCCGTGCGAGCACCCTCGGCTCTGGGCGCAGGCGGCGCAACGGCATTCCCGCCCAAGCCCGAGGCCAAGCCGGCTGAGCCGGCACCGAAACCAGCAGCCCCGGCCACCAAGCCGACGTCCAGCCCGTCTCCTGCGCAATAATTAGGCGCTTGGCCAAGCGGCATCGGGCTTGATTTTTTGCAGCCAAGCGCGACGATGGCTTGGCCCGAAAACGGCCAATGCAACCCCAAGCAAATCCTATGTCCAAGATCGAGCGCGCGCTCATTTCCGTTTCCGACAAAACCGACCTCGTTCCGTTTGCAGAGGTGCTCTCCCGTGCCGGAGTTGAAATCCTCTCGACTGGAGGTACGGCCAAGGTGCTGCGCGAAGCCGGCATCGAGGTGATGGATCTCAGCGACTACACCGGCTTTCCCGAGATGCTCGATGGCCGCGTGAAAACGCTACACCCGATGGTGCACGGCGGGCTGCTTTACCTTCGCGAAAATGACGAGCACGTCGCCACGACCAAGGAGCACGGAATCAAGCCGATCGACCTTGTCGTCGTTAACCTTTATCCGTTTGAGCAGACGGTGGCCAATCCCAACGTCACGCTTGAGGATGCCATCGAGAACATCGACATCGGCGGCCCGTCAATGCTCCGCAGTGCGGCAAAGAACCACCAGAGCGTCACCGTCGTCGTCGATCCAGCCGACTACGGTCGAGTGGCCGATCAAGTGTCCTCGGGAGGCGATACCACGCTTGAGTTGCGCCGTGAGCTTGCGGTGAAAGTTTACTCGCGTACCTCGGCGTACGACGGCGCCATTGCGTTGCATCTGGCCAACGTCTACGCAGCCGAACAACCGGAGACCGACCTGCCGGACAAGCTCGTCGTGCGCGCCGACAAGACACAAGACTTGCGCTACGGCGAAAACCCCCACCAGCGCGCTGCGCTCTACGGCCGGTTCGGGGAATTTTACGAGCAGCTTCATGGCAAGGCACTGTCGTACAACAATATTCTCGACCTGACGGCCGCCGCTCACTTGATCGTTGAGTACGACGCCGACCCTCCGACGCTGGCCATTCTCAAGCACACCAACCCTTGTGGGTTGGGACAGGCGAAGGCGCTTGCGGAGGCTTGGGACAAGGCATTCGCCACCGATAAACAGGCACCGTTCGGGGGGATCATTGCCTGCAACACAGCGCTCGATTTGGCTACTGCGGAACAGATCAGCGAGATTTTCACCGAGGTCATCGTGGCACCTGATTTTTCTGAAGAAGCACTTGGTTTGTTGCAGCAAAAGAAAAATCTGCGGCTCGTTAAACTGAAGTTGAACCCGGCTAATGCTGTGCCGTGGGATGTCCGATCGGTTGGTGCGGAGTCGTTCCTCGTGCAGGAGCACGACCTTAAAAAAACCTCAGCGGTAGACCTCGAAGTGGTCACGGAACGGCATCCAAGCGAGGACGAACTCAAGGCGATGCTTTTCGGTTGGCGAGCGGTGAAGCACCTGAAATCCAACGCCATTCTTTATGCGGGTAAGGACCGCACACTGGGAGTGGGCGCCGGGCAAATGAGCCGAGTGGACTCCAGCCGAATCGCTGTCTGGAAGGCGGGCGAGGCCGGTCTCGACCTGAAGGGCAGCGCGGTCTGCAGCGACGCATTTTTCCCATTTGCTGACGGACTGATCGCTGCGGCCGAGGCGGGGGCCACGGCGGCGATTCAGCCGGGGGGATCCAAGCGCGACGACGAAGTCATCGCTGCGGCGAATGAACGCGGAATGGCCATGGCCTTTACCGGAGGGCGACACTTCAAGCACTGACGCTTAGCCAGGCGGACGCGTGTTAACCAAACGATCATGGCACCCTGAGTCGCTACTCTGGCTGGGGTGCATCCTGATGGTTACGTTGGGATTGGTGGGCGGGCTTGCTGGTAATTTCAAGGACGGTTCCGTGGAGCAGATGGCAGCAAACGTTGCCGTGCTGCCGCTATCCATTTTGGTTTCGGTCATTTCATGGATGCTCATCAGCGCGAAGTTTTACAACACGCCGATCGGTCTAAAGGACACCTTTGGCCTCAACCGGGGCAGGGTGAAAACATGCCTCGCATTTGGCCTTGGCGGGGGGGTTGTCATCATTCCGGTGGCGATGTTTTTGATGCTGCTTACGAGTTTTGTAGTGAACGCGCTGGCAGACGAGGCTCCCGAGGGACAAAAACTGGTGACGGTGATCGCGGAGCAGGCGCAGGCGGAAGGTGGACTGGAATTTTTAATCTTCTTCGCGTTCATGGCCGTGGTGGTTGCGCCGATCGGCGAGGAGATTTTGTTTCGGGGAATCCTTTATCCGTCCATCAAGCAAAACGGCTATCCGAAGGTGGCCATCTTTGGTACGGCGGTGTTGTTTGGTTTGTTTCACGTGAACCTTTTGACGTTCGCTTCCCTGACGTTTGTTGGGCTTGCGCTAATTTTCATTTATGAGAAGACGGACAATTTACTGGCACCAATTTTGGCTCATGCATTTTTTAACGCAGTGAATGTTTCTTTGATTTTGATGGCTTCCAAAGGGATCCCAGATACCGGCATGATTCAGTAATGAGCGACGAGACAAAAAAAGGAACGGCAAAAAGTCCAGGCGAGTTTGAGCTGATCACACGCCTGAAAACAAAGCTGCAAACCAACGACTCGGTCATCGTCGGTGCCGGGGATGACTGCGCCGTGATCGATGCCAGTGTTCCCGGCAAATGGCAGCTTCACAAGACTGACGGCGTGGTCGAGGGAGTCCATTTTACCCGCGAGACGGCCCCGGAAAAAGTCGGCCACAAGGCGCTTGGCCGGGCGCTCAGCGACATCGCCGCCATGGCTGGATCGCCACGCTGGGCCATGATTACGCTTGGCCTGCCGGACGGGTTCGACGGTGAGATGGTTGAGGCGATTTACGATGGCATCAACCGCTTGGCCAAGCGACAAGAGGTTGCGGTGGTGGGCGGCGAGACGGTTTCCAACCCGGAGCGCTTGGTCATTAGCGTGTCTGTGGTTGGCGAGGTCGATCGGGATCGATGTGTTCTTAGGGCCGGGGCCAAGCCGGGGGATGGGGTCTGGGTCACAGGCGAGCTGGGAGGCTCGATCGCCGGGCATCATCTGGATTTTACTCCACGCCTGAACGAGGCTCGTTGGTTGGCAGAACACTTTTTGCCCAGCGCCATGATCGATCTCAGCGATGGCCTCGCCGGGGATCTGGGCCACCTGTTGGATCAGGCAAACGCCGGGGCGGAGCTGCTGGAGACAGCGCTGCCAATCCGGCGTGAGGCGAGGCTCCGTGCCCGCGAGTCGGATGCCGCCAAGCCTCCGCTGATCGCGGCACTGACCGATGGCGAAGACTACGAGCTTTGTTTCACGCTTGGGCAGGGCAACGCGGTGGCATTGCTCGATCAATTTCGCAAGGCTTTCCCGGAGACACCGATCAGTTGCATCGGCAAAGTCGTTGCCGAGCCGGGGCTAAAGATCCAGCAGAAGGACGGTACAAAGGAGTTTGCCACCCGTGGGTTCGTTCACTTCCAATAGTCCCGACGAGACTTTCGAGCTCGGCCGACAATGGGCAGCGGACGTCTCTGCCGGCTGGGTGATCGGTCTGATGGGAGACTTGGGCACGGGCAAAACTCAACTGGTAAAAGGCCTGGCTGCCGGGCTGGGAGTCGAGGCAACGGTCAACTCGCCGACATTCGCCCTGCTGCAGGAACACGACGAGGGGCGGTTGCCGCTGGCCCACATCGACCTTTACCGACTGGAGACGCCGGCGGAAATTGTCGGCGCCGGTTTGGAACATTTCCTGACTGCGCCCGACGGCGTTGCCGCCATAGAGTGGTTTGAGCGGTGGCTGGTTTCTGATTGGCAACCGGGGCAGCTATTGGCTAAGTCGGCCCGCCCCACCGATGGTGTGACGTTGCGTTTGGTAAATCTGACCGACGAGGGCGAAACTCGACGGAGGATTGAGTATGAAGATGTTGGCAATTGAATTTTCCTCCGACCACCGGAGCGTCGCTGTGCTGGACGGTGAAAATCTGCTTGCCGAAAAAACAATCACGGAGGGCAGGAACACGGCGGCGGTTCAACTAATCGAGGAAACTCTGACAGCAGCGAAGATGAGTCGCCCAGAAATCGAGTGCATCGCCGTTGGGATCGGCCCCGGATCGTACACCGGCATCCGGGCGGCGATCGCGTTGACGCAGGGTTGGCAGCTAGCCGCCGGCGTCAAGGTGCAGGCAGCGGACAGTCTGGAGGCGTTGGCCCTTGGCCGACAAATTGCGGGTGATCGCGGTGAGATCACGTTCGCTGTCAATGCTGCTCGCGGCGAATTTTATCTGGCCAAGTTCGAGTTGGAAAACGAGGGCATCCTTAACATTGAACCGACGCGCCTGGCCAAGCGCGATGAATTCGAGGCGTTGCTGGAAAGTGGCAAACCGGTCATAGGGCCAAGCTTGGCCGGAAAATACCCGGCGGTGATGGAGCAGTTTCCTTTGGCCGAATTTGTTGGGCGCCTAGCCGCCCGACGGGTGGAATTCGTTGAGGCATCCGAGCTTGAGCCGGTTTACTTGCGTCAGGTCGACTTCGTGAAGGCACCTCCGTTACGCGAAATACCCCCGGCGTAGGCCAAACGCTCGGCCAAGCGGAGAGCGTTCAGCTCCCGATGACGTTGATCTCGACCGGTTCGACGCTCACGCCCCGGCGCTCCAGCCAAGCGACGGCTTTTTTCACGTCGTTGGCCAAGCCGTCCAGTTCAAGGCAAACTAGGCCGATCTCGCCGGTGACACTGGCTTGGCGGACGTTGGTGATGACCGGGAATTTCTGGGACAACTCCCAGACGACAGGCTTGGTTATGAGTCGCTGCGGAAACATCAACCACAGCCGGGCGGTTTTTCTCGGGGCGGCAGCGCGCTTGGTTTTGCGAACTGCTTTCTTCGCGGCCTTACGTGCTGGCTTGGCTGCCTTCTTTTTGGCTGCCATGACTTGCCTAACCTCCCGCGATGGCGGGGATGATGCTGACGTCGTCGCCGTCCTTTAACGGCGTGTCCTGATTCTCGAGGAAGCGGATGTCCTCCTCGTTGACGTAAACGTTCACGAAGCGGCGAATCTCGCCCGCCTCATCGACGAGCCGTTCCTTGATGCCGGGAAATTTACCTTCCAGTTCCTCCACGGCGGCGCCGATGGTGGCGGATTCGACTTCCACGGTTTCCTGCTCGTTGGTGAGCTTACGAAGCGGTGTGGGGATGCGTACGGTTGCTGCCATTCTAATAAATCGTTACTTGGTTTTTACTTTTAAGTCGGACTCGATCAGCTCTTCGAACTCCCTCAAGCTGGGCTTGATTTCATCCGGTTTGCCAACGTGGCCCTGCACGGCGTCGAGCGTCTTGAGGCCGTTGCCAGTCACACAAAGGACAACGGAATCCTCGGCGGGAATCTTGCCCGAGGCAACCAGTTTCTTGGCTGTGCCTACGGTTACGCCGCCGGCGGTCTCGGTGAAGATGCCTTCGCATTCGGCAAGTGCCTTCATCGCATCGCGAATCTCGTCATCGCTGACATCGTCTGAGGCACCGCCG
>MDSV01027077.1_pt1 | contig 15780 bp, 21 predicted proteins | sample 810851 | NCBI WGS metagenome assembly MDSV01 (sample SAMN05326640, study PRJNA326480) | marine metagenome | isolation source: seawater | place: Atlantic Ocean: North East | collected 2012
AATTAAAAAACTATCTGCTAATAGGTAATAAATTTCACATCAATTACATTACAAAATCTGAAAATAAATTAGGTTATTTTAATATTGAAATAGATAAAATAAACACACCTATATACTTAGAAAATCAAAGAAAGCTATCGTGCATTTGTTACTCTATGAATTTGATAAAAATTCTCACTGTCGAAAATCAAGAAAATCTTAATTTATACATTTTGATAGACGAATTATTCGATTTTCTAAAAAATGAAATATGGATTAATACATTTATTTTATGGGAGTTAAATATATTTAATAAACTAGGATATAGTCTTAATTTTGAGGATTATGTTCTAAAGGCAACAAAAAATAATAAAGATGTTTTTTATTTAAAGTCCGATACAACAAGAATCATTCCTTCACTTTTAGTAAAAAAAAATATTATCTCCACAGATGAAGTTGAACTACTAGATGCGCTTAAAATAGTTGGGGATTTTTTGGATAAATCAATATTAGGTCCAAATAATATTAATCCTATTATGACAAGAGGTGTGTTTATTAATTCTATTAAGAAAGATCTTTAGCAACCTTATCTGCAAAATATGTTATTATCGAACATGCCCCGGCTCTTTTGAATGCTATCAAAGACTCAATTATTGCATCTTTCTTAAGTACTTTATCTTTAACACCATTCATTAAAATACTATATTCCCCAGATACTTGATAAGCTAAAACTGGAATTTTAAATTTGTTTTTAATTGTCGATATAACATCTAGGTAGGGCATGCCTGGCTTTACCAAAATCATATCTGCTCCTTCTTTAATATCTATGGATACTTCTCTTAGTGCCTCATTGATATTATTAAAATCCATTTGATAAGTTTTTTTATCATGTTTTAATGTTTTGTTTGAACCTACAGCATCTCTAAAAGGACCATAGAAACTAGATGCATATTTTACTGCATAAGATAATATTTGAATGTCTTTATAACCTTTTTTATCAAGAGCTTTTCTTATTTTACCAATCCTGCCATCCATCATATCAGATGGGGCAATGACATCACAACCCATTTCAGCTTGCAGTAATGATTGCCTGACTAGAACCTCTACAGTTTCATCATTCAAAATTTTATTACCTTTTAATATTCCATCATGACCATGTGATGTATATGGATCCAATGCTACATCACACATTATTCCAATTTCGTTTTTATATCTTTTTTTAATATATTTAATTGCCTTACAAGTAAGATTATTTTCATTTAGAGCCTCACTTCCTGTATTATCCTTTAATTTAGGATTTATATTTGGAAATAATGAAATCATGGGTATTTTTAATTTTAAAGCTTTGTCCACAATTTTTGATAAATTATTTATTGAGTACCTATAAACTTCAGGCATCATTTTGATTCTTTCAATTTTATTATTGCCCTCTGTCAGAAAAATAGGGAGAACTAAATCGTTTGGTGATAAGTTGTTTTCCTCAACTAATTTTCTAGTCCAAGCATATTTTCTATTCCTTCTAAGTCTTAAACTTGGGTAATTTCCTGTGATAATCATTCTCAATCAATTTTTTATATGCGACAATAGTTATATGTATTATAAGTTTAAATAAAGTATTAATTTAACAGATGAACAACGTAACACCAATAAATAAATTATCATCAAGCAATTCTATAAAAGATTTTCAGAAACAAAACATAAAATTTGATATCGATAAACTTAAAAATGCCTGTAATGAAGTTTTAAAAATAAAAGGTTTTGATACTAGTTTGGGCATTCCTCATTTTGCAGGTATATCTTTAAATCAAATACCTGGAGACCCAGACTCAATTAAAGGCAATAAAGTGAGAGGTGTTTATTGGACAAAACCTGACTCAACTGGAATAGAGGTGTCAAGGGATGTTAAAATTGATGAAAGTAAATATACTGAATTTGTTAAAGAGTATGAACATACTTATTTTAAGGAAGTTTATGATGAATTATCTAAAAGATATAAAATAGGTAGGGTAAGATTACTGCTTAAAGAACCTAGATCAACATTAAGTTGGCATAGAGATCCAGAGCCAAGGTTGCATATACCCATATACACAAATCCAGGAGCAATAATGGTAATAGACAAAGTCGCAGAACACATGCCAGCTGATGGTTCTGTTTGGGTAACAAATAATTTAAAATATCATAATGCTTTCAATGGTGGTGAAGAAAATAGAGTACATTTAGTTGCTTGTGTTTTAGACTATAAATTCAATTAAATTTTGTATATATTGTAGGCTTGAGAAAAATTTATATAGCCTCTGATCACGCTGGTTTTAATCTTAAGAAAAGTGTAATTGAAAAATTTTCAAAAAATGTAAAAATGATAGATTTGGGCTCTAATAGTCTAGTTTCAGTGGATTATCCCGATTATGCAAAAAAAGTTTCAAAAAAAGTTGCCTCATCGAGTGGAAGTTTTGGCATATTGATTTGTGGATCAGGGACGGGAATGGCAATTGTTGCTAATAAAACTAAAAATATTAGGGCAGCGATGTGCTTTAGTGCTAAAAACACGCATTTATCTAGATTGCATAATAATGCAAATATCATTACATTAGGATCCAGGTTAATTAATAAAAAAAATGCCTTTAAATTTATAAAAATATTTATTAATACAAAATTTGAAGGTGGAAGACACAGAAGAAGAGTTAAAAAAATTTATTAGGAGTTATTTATGTCAAGTGAAGGCAATTATTCAGATTCATCATTTAAGAATTTTTTTGAAAAAAAATTATCAGATATAGATCCTGAAATTAATAAAGCTATAAATGACGAACTTACAAGACAACAAAATCATATAGAATTAATAGCTTCAGAAAATATCGTTTCTCAAGCTGTTTTAGAGGCGCAAGGATCTGTGTTAACAAATAAGTATGCGGAAGGTTATCCAGGCAAAAGATATTACAATGGTTGCGAGCATGTTGATGTTGCAGAAAGCCTAGCTATAGATAGATTAAAAAAACTATTTAATTGTAAATTCGCAAATGCTCAGCCACACTCAGGTGCTCAAGCTAATGGTGCAGTTTTTTTAGCTTTACTAAAACCGGGTGATACAATAATGGGTTTAAGTTTAAACTCTGGTGGTCATTTGACACATGGTTCTAAAGCTGCAGTTTCGGGTAAATGGTTTAACGCTGTTGCATATGAAGTTGATAAAGAAACTGAACTTTTAGATTATAATGAAATAGAAAGATTAGCACTAGAACATAAACCAAAATTATTAATTGCAGGAGGAAGTGCTTATTCCAGAATTATAGATTTTAAAAAATTTAGAGAAATAGCCGATAAAGTTGGCGCATATTTTATGGTAGATATGGCTCATTTCTCAGGATTAGTAGCTGGGAAGGGGTATCCAAATCCAGTTGAACATGCTGATGTTGTTACATCTACAACTCACAAGGTTTTTAGAAGCGCTAGAGGTGGAATAATTTTAACTAATAAGGAAGATTTATCTAAAAAATTTAATTCAGCGGTATTTCCTGGTTATCAAGGAGGTCCATTGATGCACATAATTGCAGCGAAAGCCGTTGGTTTTCATGAGGCACTTAAACCTGAATTTAGAGAATATATTTCAAATGTATTAGCTAACGCAAAAATATTAGCTGAAACTCTTAAAAATAATGGATTCAAAATTTATTCAGGCGGTACAGATACTCATTTAATGTTAGTTGATTTAAGACCTTTCAATGTTAAAGGAAATATTGCTTCAGATAGCTTAAGTAGAGCAAATATAACCTGTAATAAAAATGGAATTCCTTTTGATACGGAAAGTCCCATGGTTACTTCGGGAATAAGGTTAGGTTCACAAGCGGCTACAACAAGGGGATTTGGGCTTAAAGAGTTTGAAAAAGTTGGTCAACTTATTACAAAAACTATTAAAGGTCTCTCTGATAACCCTAATGATAATTTGAAAATTGAGGATGAGGTTAGAAAAGAAGTAGTTGCATTATGTTCAAATTTTCCTATTTACAAACATTTAAGATAATTTTCGAAGATTAAGAATATGATTTGTCCGTGTGAAAAAAAAGGTGAAACTTCAGTTGTAGACTCTCGACCAACAGAAGATGGAACTGCTATTAGAAGACGGAGATTGTGCGAGTGTGGTGAAAGATTTACAACATTCGAAAGAATTCAATTTAGAGAATTAACAGTTGTAAAAAAAAGTGGAAGAAAATCAACATTTGATAGAGACAAATTATCAAAATCTATTTACATAGCTTTAAAAAAAAGACCAATAGATACAGACACTGTTGAAAAATTTATAACTAAAATCTCAAGATCTTTAGAAGAATTAGGACAGAGTGAAATATCATCATCTACAATTGGCTCAATGGTTATGGATGGCTTGAAAGAACTTGATCCTGTAGCATATGTAAGATTTGCATCTGTTTATAGGAATTTTAGAGAAGAAAAAGATTTTATTCAATTTGTCGATAAGATTGATGTCTTTAAAAAAAGATAAATTTTCTATTAAGGATAGGTTTTACATGAGTCTAGCCCTTAACTTAGCTAAAGCAAACAAAGGAAAAACCGGTTCTAATCCATCTGTAGGTTGCATTATAGTCAAAGACAACCATATTTTATCGCATGGTGCTACAAAAGAAAACGGTAGACCTCATGCAGAAGTTGTTGCTTTAAATAAAAATAAAAAAAAAAATATTGGAAGTACGGCTTATATATCACTTGAACCTTGCTCTCATTATGGCAAAACACCACCTTGCACTTCTGCATTGATTAAATCAAAAGTTCAAAAAGTTATATACTCGGAAGTTGATAATGATATCAGGTCATACAATAAATCAAAAAAAATTTTAAGTAGATTTAATATAACAACAAGATCAGGTTTACTAGCAAACTTATCAAGCAAATTTTACAAAAATTATAGTTATGCTAAAAAAAATTCTACTCCATACGTAATAGGTAAGATTGCATGCTCTAAAAATTATCATATTTTGAAAAACAAAAAAAATATTACAAATGTATATTCAAGAAAAATATCTCACTTATTTAGATTTGAAAATAATGCGATTTTAACATCATATAAAACTATTAATAGCGATAATCCTAAACTTTCATGTAGATTAAATGGGCTAGAAAAATTTTCCCCAATAGTAATTGTGATTGATAAAGGATTAAATATTAAGTTGAATTCACATGTTGTTTCAAATTGTAAACAAAATAAATTAATAATTTTTCATAATTCAAAAAATTATTTTAAAATTAAAGCACTTAAAAAAAGAGGAGTAAGATTATTTTTTGAAAACACAGATGTAGCAAATTATTTTGATTTAAAAAAAATTTTAAATAGAATCTATAATCTTGGAATCATCTCCTTAATTGTAGAATGCGGCCCATCACTAATTGAAGCTTTTATTAATCACAAAATTTTTAATGAGTTTTTTGTTTTTAAATCATCTAATAATTTAGTATCCAAAAAAAAAGTAGATATATCAAATACTATTAAAAAGCTTAATATTTATTTCAAAAAAAAAACTATTGTAGATACATTTCTCGATAAAGATATGTTAATTAAATATAATTAATATGTTTAACGGGATAATATACAAAAGAGGAAAAATAATTAGATTTTCTAAAAGAAAAAAGGGATTAGATATTTTTGTTAAATCTAATCTAATTTTAAAAAAAAAAGATCTTGGAATGTCAATATCCTGTGATGGTGTTTGTTTGACATTAGTTTCTTTTAAAAAAAAAGTGTTTGAATTTTATCTATCTAACGAGACTTTAAAAAGAAGTAATTTCAAAAAAAAAATAATTGGAGATTATATAAATCTTGAAACACCCCTTAAGTATGGTCAAAATATCTCTGGTCATATATGCCAAGGCCATGTTGATACAACAGCTGTTTTAATCAATATCAAAAAAATTGACAAATCACATATATTAAACTTTAAAATAAATAAAAAATTTAAAAAAGACTTGATTGAAAAAGCTTCAATATTAATTAATGGAGTTTCGCTGACCATATCAGAAGTAACTAGTAAAGGATTTAAAATTTGGGTAATACCACACACTTTAAAATTAACTAATTTAATTAAATTAAAAAGAAACGACCTTGTAAATGTTGAAATAGATATCTTATCAAAATATGTAAAGAAATATGTTAAAAAATAATAAAAAATTTTCTAAAATTGAACAAATTATAAAGTCCGCAAAAAAAGGACAGATGTATATTTTAGTGGATGATGAGAATCGTGAAAATGAAGGTGATTTAGTGTTTTGTGGATCAGATGTTACCCCTAAAAAAATTAATTTCATGGCTAAATATGGAAGAGGGTTAATTTGTCTTGCACTAGACACTGTTCAAGCAAAAAAATTAGAATTGAACTATATGTCACCGGTTAATAAATCAAGAAATCAAACTGCTTTTACAGTCTCTATAGAAGCAAAAAAAGGAGTTACTACTGGAATATCTGCTAAAGATCGTGCAAGAACAATTAAAATAGCAACCAAAAAAAATGCAAATAAAAATGAAATTGTTACTCCGGGCCATGTATTTCCTATCATTGCTAAGGATGGAGGTGTGTTAGTTAGAGCTGGCCATACAGAAGCATCTGTAGATATCTCAAAATTAGCAAAAAAAAATAATTCCGCTGTTATATGTGAAATAATGAACGAGGATGGATCTATGGCTAGAGGTGAGGATCTCTATAAATTTGCCAAATTGCATGATTTAAAAATAGGTAGAATTGATGATTTGATATCTTTTAGATTAAAACGTGAAAAATTAATTAAGTTAAAAAAAACAACTAAAATTATTGTTCAAAATCAAAAATTTAAAATCAAAGTTTTTGAAAATTTATTAGATGGATCTGAAAATTTTGCATTAATTAAAGGAAATCTAAAAAAAAATGTAATACCAAGATTAAGAGTAATATCATCTAATGTGGTTGAGAATTACCTAATAAATCAAAAACTTCCCAATTCCTTTGCAAAAACTATAAGTTATTTTAAGAAATATAATAATTGTGTTTTAGTATTTATAAGAGACTCTAATTTAAAATCAGTTACACAAACTCTAAAGCAGTACAAAAGTAAAGAATTTTATAAAAAAGGACATGACAAATTAATAAGAAATTACGGTATAGGTGCACAGATAATAAAATCTTTAAAAATAAATAAAATGATTTTAATTACAAGATCAAAAAAAAGGGTAGTTAGTTTGGATGGATATGGTATTAAAATTGTAAAACAAGAAATAATAAAATGAAGAAAAAAATACTTATTGTATTAGCCGATTATTATCCCGATATATCCAAAAATCTTTTAAACAATGCCTTGAAATATTTGATTAGAAATAAAAACTCGAAACTAAATAAAAAAGACATTAAATTGATAAAAGTTCCTGGTGTATTTGAGATACCAGTAGTTGTAGCTTTAAATGTTAAAAAATATGATGGTATCTTAGCTCTGGGTTGTGTTATAAAAGGCGAGACTCCTCATTTTGAATTTATTTCAAAAGCTACTACCGATGCTATAATGAGAATATCAGTAGAAAACAGAAAACCAATTGGTAATGGAATACTTACATGTTTGAACAAGAAACAAGGTAATGTTAGATCAAAAACAAAAGGTCAAGAAACAGCTAAAGCGGTGGTTTCTGTTCTTAATTTGAAACAATGATTGACTTATACAAAGGAAAAAACAACCCTAGAGTAATTGCTATTCAAAAAATATATGCAAAATACTTTAATAAAAATGAAACATTAGTATTTCCAAAGCATAGATTTAAAAAATTTATCAAAGATGTAGTTTGTGGAACATTAGAAAGGGATAATATAATTAATGATGAAATTAAAAATCATTTAAATCTTGATATAAATTTAAAAAAAATAGATAAAGTTTTTCAGGTCATAGTTAAAAGCGCAATATTTGAACTCTTGTATAGACCAAATACATCATCAAAAATTATTATAAATGAATATTTAAAAGCATCTAATTTTTTTATAACTACATCACAAACGAAATATTTAAATGCTATATTAGACAAGGTTGCAAAAAAAGTTCGAAATTATAATGGATGAGCTTGAAATAATTAACAAATATTTTCGAAAGTTAACAAAAAATAACAGCTCCGCTATACAATTAAATGATGATGTGTTTTTTGATAAAAAAAAAGGATTAGCAATATCTGTAGATGCTTATAATGAGGGTGTTCATTTTCCCAATTTTAAATTTCCCGATTTAGTGATTAAAAAAATTATAAGATCATCAATTTCTGATTTAATTGCAAAAGGTGTTAGACCTAATTACTATTTTATCTCAGCTAGTGGAAATAAAAGAAGCTTTACAAAAAAAAACTTAAATGCGATTTCAAAATCGCTTCAAGCTGAGCAAAGAAAATTTAATATAAAATTATCTGGTGGTGATACAACTTATTCTAACAATCTTACTTTTAGCTTATCTGTTATAGGCTATACAAACAAAATCGTAGAACGTAATAAGTCAACAATAAATGATGATATTTACGTAACTGGAAATATAGGAGATAGTTATTTGGGACTTAAAGTTATTACAAAAAAAATAAATTTATCATCAAAGCTTAGTAAATATTTTATTAAAAAATTTTACAAACCTGATCTACCCTATAAAATTTGTAATAAGTTAAATAAATTTGCCAGTTCATCCATTGATGTCTCTGATGGTATTTTTTCTGATATGAGCAAACTTATAAATAATCAAAGACTTTCTTTCGAAATAGATGTTAGCAAGATTCCTCTTTCAACTCGTCTTAAAAATTATCTGATCAAAAATAACAAAAAAAAAATTAATTACATAAGCAAAGGAGACGATTACCAAATACTTTTTACAGCTCCTGTAAAAAATCGTTTTTTAATTAAATCTATTTCAAAAAGGATGAATCAAAAAATTACTAAAATTGGAAAAATAATTGCTAACAACAAAAGAAATACTATCAAAATATCTAATAAGTCATCAAATGCTAGTAAATTTAAAGGTTATTATCACAAGTTTTAAAAAGTTATTTATTGCCTTTTATTATTTTTTTTGTAATGTCCGTTTTTTAATAAGAAAATAATTTACAACTAAAGGATTTATGCAAGCTTCAGCTCCAATTATACTAAAACTAATAATTTTATCAGGATTACTATCAATAATATACGGATTTTTCACAGGCAAAAACATTTTAAGTGCTAGTGCTGGAAGCGCTAAAATGCAAGAAATTGCTTCTGCAATTCAAATTGGTGCTAAAGCATATTTAAATAGGCAATATAAAACAATAGCCGTTGTTGGTGTTGTAGTGTTAGTCATAATTAGTTTTGCATTTAATATTCTTGTTGGCTTAGGTTATCTTATAGGAGCAACATTATCAGGTATTGCTGGTTATGTTGGTATGCTTGTTTCAGTTCAAGCAAATGTGAGAACTGCTGAAGCATCAAGAAAAGGTTTGTCTCAAGGACTTTCAATTGCTTTTAAATCTGGAGCTGTAACAGGCATGTTAGTTGCTGGATTGGCATTATTATCTATAGCTGTTTATTATTACTTACTATTATCCTTTGGTGTTGACGAGAGAGAAATTGTAAATGCTCTTGTAGCATTAGGTTTTGGTGCGTCTTTAATTTCTATTTTCGCAAGATTAGGCGGCGGAATTTTCACAAAAGGAGCCGATGTAGGCGCTGACTTGGTCGGAAAAGTTGAAGCTGGTATTCCAGAAGATGATCCAAGGAATCCTGCTGTTATAGCTGATAATGTTGGAGATAACGTTGGTGATTGCGCTGGTATGGCTGCGGATTTATTTGAAACTTATGCAGTTACTATAGTTGCTACAATGGTTCTTTCATCAATATTTTTTACCGGAAATTTGAATATGATGGTTTATCCCTTGTCAATTGGTGGCGCATGTATATTGACTTCAATTATAGGTACTTTTTTCGTTAAGTTAGGAAAATCGAAAAATATTATGGCAGCACTATACAAAGGATTTGTAGTAACAGCATTAACTTCTTTGGTCATACTTTATCCAATAACAGATTACGTTTTGGGTCTAGATACTGTTTATAGTATTGCAGATAAAAACTTCACAGGAATGAGCTTATATATATGTGGTGTCATAGGTTTAGTTATTACTGGGCTGTTAATTTGGATTACTGAGTATTATACTGGAACAAATTATAGACCAGTTAAAAGTGTTGCTTCATCTTCAACCACAGGGCATGGAACTAATGTAATTCAAGGTCTTGCTGTTTCTATGGAAGCTACAGCTATCCCTGCTTTAATAATTGTAGCTGGTATTTTATTAACTAATTACATTGCAGGTTTATTTGGTATAGCTATAGCTGTTACAACAATGTTAGCTTTAGCTGGCATGGTTGTTGCTTTAGATGCATATGGTCCAGTAACAGATAATGCTGGTGGAATAGCTGAAATGTCTAATCTTCCTAAAAATGTTAGAAAAACAACAGATGCATTAGATGCTGTTGGAAATACAACTAAAGCCGTCACAAAAGGTTACGCTATTGGATCAGCTGGATTAGGTGCTCTTGTATTATTTGCTGCTTACACAGAAGATATTAAACATTTTTCTAAAGTTGCCGGGTCAAATCTTGAAGGAATTATTGTGACCTTTGATTTATCAAATCCTTTTGTTGTTGTTGGTTTGTTAGTGGGAGGAATGTTGCCATATTTATTTGGCTCAATGGGAATGCAAGCAGTAGGCAGAGCTGGTGGCGCTGTAGTTTTAGAAGTTAGAAGACAATTTAAAAAAATCCCTGGTATAATGAAGAGAAAATCTAAACCAGATTATGGAAAGTTAGTTGATTTACTAACAAAGGCTGCAATTAAAGAAATGATAATTCCATCTCTTTTACCTGTATTATCTCCGATTGTGCTTTATATGTTTATACTTCCAATAGGCGGCCAAGTTGCTGCATTATCATCAGTGGGTGCTATGTTATTAGGAGTTATCATAACCGGTCTTTTTGTTGCTATTTCAATGACAGCTGGTGGTGGTGCATGGGATAATGCAAAAAAATATATTGAAGATGGTAATTATGGCGGCAAGGGATCAGAGGCACATAAAGCAGCAGTAACAGGTGATACTGTTGGAGATCCTTACAAAGATACAGCAGGACCTGCGGTTAATCCTATGATTAAAATTACAAATATTGTTGCACTATTGTTGCTTGCAGTAATTGCTGGTTAATCTTTATCTACCTACTTTACGTTGACCTAATGGATCTTCAATTTTTCGTTTTAAAGTATTTATAAAATCGTAAATAAATGCATCTTTTTTATAAATACTTTTAGTATTTTTTTTTGAGATTTTTAGTTTATTCATCTGTTCTTTGTTAAAATAATCTTTTTTAACTAACAAACCTCTATCATCAGTCTCCAATAACAAAATGTCATTGACTAAAATTTCTTTGGAACCAAACGATTTAAATGAAGATATTTTTGTTTTTCTTTCCATGTAAATTAGAAGGTTATTATCAAAAACGCTCTCAACAGAGGGCGGGCCTAGGATTTCTCTAATATCATTGATATTTGATGTATTAATAATTAATTTTTCTTGTTTTTTATGTAAAAAATTTACACCATGATGTTGTACAACATCATTAATTTTACAACTTGATAAAATTAAAACAATTAGTATTAATGTTTTCTTCATGGTTTTGACAATAAATAAAAATAATATTTATAACAATCTTATTAACTTAACTAGAAATGAGAAACTTTACAAGACATTTACTAGTTATGATACTTTTAACGACAGATTAATTATTTTTTTGCTTCATTTATCATTCTTTTTTGAAAATTATAAATCCAAGAGTCAAAAAAAAAATATGCAAGAATTGTTTGATTACTGCTTTAGGCAAATAGAGTCGTCTATAAGAGAAGTTGGTCACGGTGACGTTACAGTAAATAAAAAAATGAAAGAATATATAAATTTCTTTTATTTTATTGTTAAAAAAACGAACAACTGGCATAAAATTAATATCGATCAAAAAATAGAAATTGTTCAAAACATACTGCATATCACATCTAATTGTGTAGATTTGGTTAATTATATTGATAAATATATAAATTTTCTCTCAAATAACACTTTAAATTCTTTCTCAAAAAGTGTATTAGAAGATCAATTTTAATCATGGCTGTACCAAAACGTAAAACATCACCTTCAAGATCAGGAAAAAGAAGATCACATATTAAATTCTCACCTAAGAACGTTGTTGAGGATAAAAAATCAGGAGAATATAGATTGTCACATCATATAGATCCAAAAACTGGCATGTATAAAGGTAGACAAGTTCTCGATCCAAAAGAATAATAATATTTTAAATGTCAAAAATAATAAGAATTGCAGTTGATGCAATGGGTGGAGAAGGGTCACCAAAAAAAGTTATTGATGGGATAATTCATAATTACAAAAAACATCACGAAGTATTTTATAAAATATTTGGAAATAAAATAATAATTGAAACCTTATTAAAAAATAAAATTCCCAAAAAGTGTTATGATATAATTAACACTGATATTAAGGTTGAAGATAATGACTCACCCCTTGCTGCAGCAAAGAAAAAAGACTCAAGTATGTTTTTGTCAGTTCTTAGTGTTAAAAGTGGAGATACAGATATAATAATTTCAGCTGGTAACACTGGTGCATTATTTGTAATTGCAAAATTAAACATTGAAATGATAGAAAGTATAGGCAAACCTGCATTGTCAGGCTTATGGCCTAATAAGAAAGGATTAAATATTGTATTAGATCTAGGCGCCAATATAGCATGTGATGAAAAAGACATGCTTGATTTTAGTATTATGGGATCTTCTTTATACAAATCACTTTTTCCAGATGAAGATCCAAAAGTTGCATTATTAAATATTGGATCCGAAGAAATGAAAGGAAATGATAGAATAAAAAATTCATATCAAATAATTAATAATTACAATCAAAACTTATTTGAATTTAAAGGATATGTAGAGGGCAATAACATAATGAAGGGCGATGTAAATGTTATAGTTACCGATGGCTTCACTGGGAATATTGCTCTCAAAACTGCTGAAGGAACAGCTAATTTTATTACACACGAGCTTAAGACAGCACTATCATCATCAACAATAAGTAAAATATTAACCTTTCTAAATATGAAAAATTTAAATAAATTTAAAAATAAACTTGATCCAAGAAAATACAATGGTGCTATATTAATTGGATTAAACAGTCCCGTTGTTAAAAGTCATGGTTCAACAGACTTTTTGGGCTTTTCAAATTCATTAGATCTTTGTGTAAAAATAGTTAAAAATAAGCTAATCGATAAAATAAAAGAAAATATAAATAAATGAGAATAAACTTAACTAAAAAAGATTTAGTTAACAATATTTATATGCAGATTGGTCTTTCTAAAAATGTGTCTCAATTTTTAATTGAAGATATTTTAGATTTAATTATAGATAATTTGATTTCATCAAAAGAGGTTAAGTTAACTGGTTTTGGTACCTTTAAACTAATATACAAAAAAGAAAGATTAGGCAGAAATCCAAAAACTAAGGAAGAAAAAATTATATCTGATAGATCAGTAATAACTTTTAAACCATCTAAAGAATTTAAATCTTTTATAAATGAAATTTAGTGAATCATACAAGTCAATAGGTGAGGTTGCTAAATTATTAAATCTATTTGATAATAAAAGTGGAAAATACAAAACCCACGTTATTAGATATTGGGAAAAAGAATTTAAGCAAATAAAACCAAAATTATTTGGAGGAAATAGAAGGTATTATGATAAATCAGCAATTTTAATATTAAAAAAAATAAAATATTTATTAAAAGATAAGGGTATGACTATTAATGGAGTAAAAAAACAATTGAAACTCGAGTTAACTTTAGATCTTGACGAAAATGCTAATAGATCTATAAATAGTAAAATAATTAAAGAAAAATTGTTAAGTATCTCAAAAAGATTAAAAAAATTAAAATAAAAAGATGGCAAAAAAAACACACGTAAAAGTTAGATTGGTTCCTGAGGCTAAACCAGATAGCCCTTTTTTTTATTATGTAAAAAAACCTGCTGGTGGTGAAAAAGCTAAAATTAAATTAAAGGCAAAAAAGTACAACCCTTCAACAAGAAAGCATGAAGTTTTTGTTGAAAAAAAATTACCACCTCATAGCAAATAGTTATTTTTTTTTAAATTTCCTTTTTTCAAAATCAATATAAGCTAAAATCATATTTCGCCAAATTCTCTCTGTAATTTTTGTATCTATTTGTTTCTTAATTGATTTTTTTTTTATATTTTTCAATATTATTTGTATTCTTCTTCTATCCACAATTTGATTTTTTTTAGTTTTTAACTTCAATACCTTTTTAACAATCTCTGTTCTCTTTTTAATAATTAGTATTAGTCTATCATCCAATTTATCTAGATTTTTTCTTAAAATATTTAACTTTTTTTGTTTATCAGGCGACATTTATTCAATTGGATTTATCAATTAATAATATATTTATCATATTATGTATATAGACAATCCTCAATTAAAAAATCGAATGTCTTTATGGCTTGCATTTATTTTTTTTATATTGTCAGTTATGATTATTGTTGGTGGTCTTACTAGATTAACCGATTCTGGTCTTTCAATCACAGAATGGGAATTGTTTTCAGGATCCTTACCTCCATTTACTAAAGACAAATGGATTCTTTATTTCGATTTATACAAAAAAATACCTGAGTTTAAGTTGCAAAATTACGATATGACGCTAAACGAATTCAAAGTAATCTTTTGGTGGGAATGGGCTCATAGATTTTTAGGTCGACTGATAGGATTATCTTTTATAATACCTTTAATTTATTTTTCTTTTAAAACTAATATAAAAAATTTGTTGCCACTATACTTAATTTTTTTTCTTATATGTTTTCAAGGTTTTATAGGTTGGTATATGGTTTCCAGTGGATTGGTAGACAGGGTTGATGTAAGTCATTTTAGATTATCCATACATTTACTAGTTGCATTTATTATACTTTCTATGGTTTTTTGGAACTACTTAAAATTAAAAACAATTTTTATTTCAGATCAAAAATTACAATATATCCCGATTATATTTACACTATTAATTTTTGTTCAAATTGTAATTGGTGCTTTTGTGTCCGGCATGGATGCTGGAAAAATCTATAATTCTTGGCCATTAATGGGATATAAATATTTTCCAAATGATAACGATATATTAAATCTATTCAAAATATCAGCTTTCAGCGATCCTTCTCTTGTTCAATTCATGCATAGAAATTTAGCTTACATTATACTTATAATGTATTTTTTAATCTTTTATTCAGTAAGAAAAAAAAAGCTTTACAGTATGTACAAGATTTTAAATTTAATTGGTTTTTTTTTATTAGTGCAAATTTGCTTAGGTATTTTTACTCTTATAAATGGTGCACAGATTTATCTTGCATCTATGCACCAAATAAGTTCAATTTTTTTAGTTAGTTCAAGTATTTATTTTTTATATATAAATACAAGAATTAACTAACAGCTTTTAATCCAGGTTTACCAGAAGCATTTAATGCCTGCTCTAAGTCAGCAATAATGTCGTCTGGATGTTCTATACCTATAGAAAGTCTCACATATCCTGGAGTTACACCAGCGGCTAATAGCTCTTCATCAGTAAGCTGACTATGAGTTGTTGTTGCAGGATGTATGGCAAGACTTCTTGCGTCACCTATATTTGCAACATGGTAAAACATTTTTAATGCTTCAATAAATTTTTTACCTGCTTCAACTCCTCCTTTAACCTCTAT
>MDSV01065407.1_pt1 | contig 15780 bp, 13 predicted proteins | sample 810851 | NCBI WGS metagenome assembly MDSV01 (sample SAMN05326640, study PRJNA326480) | marine metagenome | isolation source: seawater | place: Atlantic Ocean: North East | collected 2012
AAGATTATGAATTTAAAGAAAAATTATTTATACATTTTATTTTTACCCTTATTTTTAAATTTTTTGTATAACTTTTTAACTACATCTCCTATTGAAAAACTCCTAAATTTTAATTATTACGATTTAATATCTTCTTTACTGTTATTTTTATTTTTATTTTTAATTGGAGGGTTAATTAAGAATTCTCTTCAGTTGGTTAATAAATCAATATCAATAGTTCTTTACTTGTTAAGTTTTTTTATTTTAGATAATATATTTACAATTTTAAGTTTTAGAGCAGATCATTTTATAGTTTTTTTAATTGTTAATTCATTTTGGTTACTTTTTCTATTATCAAAAAAAGCAAAAATATTAGATTTAACTTTTTTAATTGTTTCTGTAGCATTATTAAATTTTTTTAACCATGTATTCTTTGACAACTTGAGCAAAAATAAAAATGTGATAGGTGACGTAAAGGATGTTCACCTTCAAAATGTTCAAAATTTATATGAAAAAAGCTTTCTTTACTCAATGAACAATTCTTCACTGGAGGGCTATCCACAATTAGTTGCATACTTTCAAGCAACTCTCAATAGACTGTCCATATCTACAGAAATTTTTTCCAACCTATCCTCTGCTATAAATGTTTTATTTTTTCTTACCTTGCTTCTTGTTTATGAAACAAAAATTTCTAATTTTGGAAAATTGATAATGGGTATGACCTTCACGGTCTTAATTTACAACAGTGAGTGGTTGAAGCTTATATTTGTTGATTCCTTAATGACTGAAGGCACTTTGAGTTACTTACTTGCAGCAATACTCATGGGTGTTGTGGAAACAAAAAACAAAGGTAGTAAAAACTTACGGCTAGTTTTTTTATTATTAGGAACTTTGTATTTAGCAAAGCAGTTTATAAGCCTACTTTCAGTAATTGCTGTTATTTATTTTTTATTTTTAAAAGAGACCAGAAAATTTGCAGTATTTGGATTTTTTGGATTAACTTTAAAAGAATTGAGCTTTATTACTGTTTTTAAAAACTTGACCAAGAATTATCACTTGAAACAAATGGATTTAATTGATACTTTTTTTGATTTTTTACTATTTAGAGATCTGAAAATTTCAAATATTCAGACAATATTAAGAAATTTATTTTTGGACAAACCTTCATTTTTAATATTCATGATATTTTTTATACTTTTAGGAATACTAATACTTAACAAGAAAGCATTTAGTCAAGATTTAGTCCTCTATTCTTCTATTGTTTTAATTAACTTTTTGCTTGTATTTTTACTGTATGTTTCAGTATGGAGAAATATGGAATTAGAATCACCAATTCGTTACTTCTTAAACCTTTTGCATTTAACGATTATTTTTGAATTTTTAATAATTGAAGAAATTAAAAACAAATAGCTAATTATTTGTATTTTGTTTTAAGTTGTTTTGTAATAATGATCTTTTCATTTTCGACAAGCCAATAAAAGTAGCTGGTATAACTATCAATTTTCTTTACTAATTCACTATAAAGATTTTTAGTATCTTTGAAGTAAAGATTCATAATTCCTTGCTCATTAGTTGTAGATAGCGGAAACTTCTCAGCAAGATTTATCAAATCTTTTTTGGTAGATTCATCGATAATAGTTGTATCAAAATAAAGTATGCCTGTCTGAAAATAGTCAAGAGATTCTAAATTATATATTTTTTTTAAGCTTGTATAAAGAGGGTGCTGATCATCAAATTGAGATGAGAGCTTGTTTTGATAATCTGGATAACCATCTGCTCTAGCAAATAGCTGATTATGTGGTCTGATTTCTAATATTTTATTGATATCAAAATGAACATGCATATTAATATCCATATAAAAAATGTAGTCCCAGTTTTTGATTCTTTTGTCAAATAAATGAAGCTTATGCCATTGGAAGTTTTTATATTTAAATCTATTAGGTTGGCCATTAGTATTTAAATTTAAGTATTCAGATTTAGTATTCTTTGAAAACTTTATTTTTTTATACCTTAAAACTGATATTTTTCTGTTTTTTCTAATACTTTTGATAAGAAAAGTTGGTGAAAACAATGATGTTAAAATAACGATTTCGCCATTATATTTTCCATTATTATTAAGTTCTTGATGAATATTATCAAAATATTTAAATAGGTAATTAAAATCTGCGACAAAACAAATTGCAGATTTATGATTCATTTGGTTGCTCCTGTTAAGTAGGTCTTAGGATAATTATAAGATATATTCCATGAGATGATTCCAATATTTGTAATCTTTGTCTATATAGATAAATATAAAAAGTAAGCTAGTTTTAATAAATAAAAAAAGGCAAAAATGTCACTATCAATATTCACAAGCATGACAAATCCTGAAGAAAGGGGTGACCCTTGGAAGGAAGCTCTGAATTGTTACAATGAAGTTGCAGATGAAGTTATTGTAGTAGGTGAGGATTGGCCATTAAAATTTTCTTGGGATCACATAGGCAAAACATTTCAAGAAGGTTATGATAAATGTTCATCTGACTGGGTGATAAGAATGGACATTGATTATTTCTTCCACCAAAATGATATAAAAAAGTTAAAAAAAGCTTTATTAAAGTTCAAGGATTATCCAGCAATTGCGTTTCCACAGTATCAAATATTTACACCAGATAGGTATCAGATTAAGACTCGTATTTGTTTAGCATTCAACAAAAAATATTATAAAAAAATTAGGCTAAATGGTGGTGGAGACTTAACATTGGCAACATTAGATAATAAGTTAATTGAACCAAAAAAAGTTCCGAATATTAATGTACCTATTTACCAATATGAATCTACATTTAGAACAAAAAAAATAATTGCTAACGATAGATCTAGATTTGCGTCAGCGTGGATTGATTACTTTGGAACAACCGATGGCAGAGGTGGCTCAAGTCCAGAAAAAGCTTACAATGCTTGGTTCAGTATGGTAAAAGATAGATATCCAAAACATAATTTCAGACTGAATATAAAAGATCATCCTATTTATATCCAAAAAAAATTAGAATCATTAAACCAAGATCATTTTGGATATGACGCTTTTGGACTAAAAAGTAATTTAAAAATTGAGAGGATATACCATTTTAAAGGTTTGCGTGAAAAATATTTTAACCCATTACATTTAAAGAAATACAACGTTATTAACTACTACAAGAATTTAAGATAAGTTTTGATATGTTTGAAGATATAAAAAACATTATTGAGCAAGACGAAATCATTACTCCAATAAAATTTATGGAAAACAGTGATGTGATTTATGCAGGTGTATTGCCGACTGAAAATTTCAAAAAATTGGATCAAAATAGATATTATGAAGTAACTTATGGAAACGGATTATCAATTTTCAAAACTATAGAATTTTCAATAAAAGAAAATGATATAATTTTTTGTCATACATTATTTATTGACTCATTATTTGAGCACTTAAAAAAAATTTCAAAGTTTAAAAATCTAAAGCTTATAACATCTCAGACTGATATTCCAATTACCAATAAGCTATTTAACAAAAAGCCAGAGTGTATAAGCCAGTGGTTTTCAATAAATGTTTCTCACATTGACGATAAGTTGATACCTATACCGATAGGAATTGTTGGTGATAAAAATAAAAAAAATTTAACCGCAAATGATTTAAAACAATTAAAAGCTAATAATTACAGGGAAAATAAAATTTATGTGAATTTCAATCTAAATACAAATTATTTTCATAGATTTTCTGTTGTCAAACAAGCTCTAAAATTAAATGAAGTTGTTACTGAAAGACCAAATATGCATTTGAATGAATATGTAAATAAATTATCAAATTTTAAATTCAGTATCACTCCTTGGGGCAATGGTATAGATACTCATCGAATGTGGGAATCTGTTTATTCTGGTTGTATTCCTATTACTCAAAACCACTTGACATTTCGTAATATGCAAGACTTGCCAATTATTTTTTTAGATAGTTATAAAAACATTTCAATGAAAACAATAAATAATTATCAATTTGAAAATATTAACTTCAAAAAACTAAAATTTTCTTGGTGGTTAAATTTAATAAAAGAAACAACTGTTGAAGACCCGGGTCACGTAATGTATTTTAGTGAAAATGAGAATGAGAATATTAATAACGCAATACTTTTTGGTTCTAAATATCACAAATCTGAAAGAAGAAAAAAATATTCAACTTTTTTCAGAAAAGCACACAAAAAAATATTTGGAAGAAAAATTAATAATATGATAGGTATATAAAAATAATTACCAATAGAATTTTAAATACGTGAAAAACAATATATTAACAATTTTAAGTGGTTCGCCAAGGGGGGGAGTAAAAACTTGGGAGTCTTTATATAAAAACGTACTGGAACACCTTGGTTCAGATTTAGCTTTGTGTACAACTACGAATTATGTCTCAAATAATTCTTTATTTAAAACAGCTAAACATCATTGGATACTAGAAGATTATGATGATTTTGAAGACTACTATAAAGAAAACCATGTTGGAAATTGGAAAAACTATTTCGAGCTAGGTAAAGGCTACGGGTTGTATGAATCAGGTTTAATACATTTTGCATTAAAAGATTTTATCAAAAACAATCATATGGAAACTATTAATCAATATGAATTTATAATATTTTCAAGATTTGATCAATATCATATTGACAAACATCCTGTTCTAAAAAAAGATACAATACTTATTCCAAAGGGAGAAGATTATTTTGGAATATGTGACAGGCATGCTGCTTTCGATTCAAAATTTGCGTATGATTATTTATCTATAGTTGATTATGTAAACGAAGAATCGTCAATAAAAGACATTCCAAAATTTCCAAACTGTGAATCTGTATATTTGAAACATCTTGAAAGTATAAATCTAATTAAAAACATAGAAAGAGTGGATAGGTTTCTTTTTACATCTGCCTTAAAGCACGATAAAACAAATTGGAGAGTTCCAAAGTATAAGGTTTTTTTTACTAAAAATTTAATGATTAAATATCCAGATGAATTTATAGACAGTGTAAATGTGACAATAAAGAAATATGGAAATTTTAAATATTTTTATGAGAACTTCTTTTTTGCACTCACATATTATTACCTAAAAATCAGGTATATTTTAAGAATCAGATCAAGAGCAGAAAAAAAAAGATATGAATAAAAATTCGTTCGCTCCAGTAGTTATTTTTGCGTACAACAGGCCCGATAAATTAAGTGATTTGCTCGAATCTCTTAAATGCAATAAAGAGCTTCGTAGTTCTGACTTATATTTTTATATAGATAGTTGTAAAAACAATAATGATTTAACACTGAATCAAAAGGTAATTGAACTGGCAGAAGATTTTAAAGATGCAAAATCTATAACTATTAACAAAGCCAAAGACAACTTAGGCTTAAAGGAAAATATTTTAAGAGGAGTAAATGATACTTTTAACAAAAACAGCACAGGAATATTTTTGGAGGATGATTTAATAGTTAGTAAGTACTTCTTAAAATATATGAATGATTCATTACAAAAATATAGGAATAGTAAAAAAATATTTCATATTAGTGGTTACAATAATCCAAATTTTTCAGGAGATAAGAATTCATGCTATTTTACTTACTACATGAGCTGTTGGGGTTGGGCTACTTGGAGGGATAAGTGGGAGCAGAATGTAAGCTTTCAAAAAAACTTAATCTCAAAACAAAGTAAATTAAAAAGGCTTAAATTTAATGTTTATGGATTTGAAAGAGATTTTGAAAGTCAATTGATAAATAATGATAATAAAGTTATTAAGACTTGGGCAATATATTGGAGTCAACATGTATTTTTGTCAAATGGATTATGTCTTAACCCTATAAAAAGCCTTGTCAATAATGTTGGTGCAGATGGTTCTGGGGCCAACCAAGGAAAGACAGATGCATATAAGGTGGAAATTAATAATTCACAAATTTTAAAATTTCCAAAAAATAAGAGATTTAAGTTAAATAATAGAATGAAAGTAATTAACTTTTATTATAAAAAAAACAAAGCAAAAAAGACTAGCTCTTAAAGACTTTTTTGTTATTAAAAATTAAACCTGCCAAAAAATAAAATAATAGTGGAAAGTGTGAATTTTCCATTGAAGCATCAAATGAGGATGTTAATAAAAGTGGAAGAAGCAAAGTTAAGGCAATATTTATATTAATTTTTTGAGAACCAGCTTTACTGATTTGATAAATTAAATATAGATACATACTTAAATGTACAATTCCACCTCTTGCAAAAATATTAACAAAAAAATTATGAACATTTTCATTTAAACCGTCTAATCCTGATCTCACTGAATTTCCATCAACGTCAAGTGCAGACATTGCAGGAATTTTTTCTTTATATCCATAGCCAGTAAAGAAAAGGTTTTCTTTTTGAATATCGAATAGTACATCTTGCCAAATTTCTATTCTCCAATTCAAATTCACATCAGAAGACCTCAAACGGCCATCTCTAATGAAAAAAAGTTCAAAAAACTCTTCGTCAGCTAATTCTGGAACTCTATAATCCGTTACATATTGGACATTTTCTCTTGTCTTTTCTAATTTTATAAAGCCGGATTTTGATATTAAAAAAGTTGATTGAATTGAAAAAATTGAAATAAGAATAAGCAAAATAATGTTCCTAAATAAGTAGCCCTTAAATTTTTCTTTATTATTGAATGTTTCAAATAATACAAATAACGCAAGACTTATAAAACCAGCTCTACTTTTAAACAAAAGCAGTGGTAAATAGAATGAAGACATAATTAAAAATATATCTATGTTTAGCCTACCCTCTTTGTAGAACCTGTTTAATATATAAAAAGTAATAACAAACAAGATAACTAAATCCGAACCTTTATGTGGCTCATATTTGTCAGATATAGACAACACTAACTCTTGAAATCCATAAGGTAAGTCATAAATTGCTACATAATAAACATAAATTAACAAAACTACAGCGATGTTTATAAAATATTTATTTAATTTGTTATATTTAAAGTAATTTAATCCCAAGTAGAAAAAACCTAAAGACCAAATATACGAAGATGCTTTATAGGTGTAGGGATTTGTCAACGAGCTATTTGAGATAAATAAATTAAATATAAAAAAGGATAAAATAAGCAAGATTACTCTATCTATTTTGATGTAGTCATAATTTTTTTTAAGAAAATTAGTAAATATTGAATAAATTAAAATCAACATAGAAAGAAGAATCGATAGCTCTCCAATCCTGAAGCCAAATAAATATACTCCCATAAAAGATCTTGAAAAAGTGAAGATTAATAAAAAATAAATTGCTAAAGAAGTTTTAAATATTTTATTTTGGGTTAATGTTTCTATCATATCTTTTACTTGTTTAAGGTTTAATTGTACTTAAATTGTCTTTAGAGAGTTCAAGATTTTCCAATATCATTATCAATGCCCATAAGCACAGTGTAGTGCCATGTATATCCGCAGTGTCGTTACCCTCTGTAATCTTTATGCCGTAATAATGGGTTTGAGACATATTTTTATAATAAGAAAATGCTCCTTCTTTATAATGATAAAGTTGCAACAAGTCACTGAGAAGATCTTCTAATACTTTGTTTACTTCTTTTTTTTTGTAATCTGTTTGTTTCGAACACATATAAAGTACATATACAAAATCTACAATGTCACACCCCTCCATAATTGGTACATTGTTTATGCAATATTGGATTAATTTTTCTGGATAGTGAATTTCTTCATTTATCCAATCAAGTCCAGAAATAACTTTCATTGCACCATTTATAATTTCCCTTGGTGTATCAGGGGTGTCAATATAATAAGAACCGGTTTGAATATTTGCGATTTTTTTTGAAAAACTTTTTAATACTTCTTTAAAATCTAAGTTTTGTATCTCAGAGTAAACACAAAGAGAAGAAAATTGTGCTCCTGATGTCCAAGGCTTAGACCAATCTAAGCTATATAAATATCTTTCTAATTCTTGATTAGAATCATGCTCCAAAGCAATTTTGTGAAAATTTTTACTATTAACTTGGTATAAAGAAGAGATTGCCTGTTTAGTTTCTGCATTAATTGATTTCTTTAAATGTACTTGTTTGGTATCAAATTTTTTTAATTTTGTTTTGTTCAAAAATGACTTTGCGAAAAATTTCAATTCGTTTTTAATAGGCATTCTATAATACGCATTAAGAAACTCTGTATCTATAAATGAATTGTCGGGAAATTTTGATTTTTCAACTTGAAATGAATTTATAAAATTAATCCAATTATGTTTTTTGGCAGTATCAAGATTGTTCCATTGACCTGTCATAAAATAAATTTTTAATGCGTAACAACTATAGCCAAGGGAAAGAGCTTTACCATTTTCCGTGACACCACTTAAAGAAGGCTGGTATAGATAAATCTGATCTTTGTTTAATTCATTTATAAATTGAAAAACATTATCAGGTATTTCTTGAATTAATTTTTTATCCATTAGTTTTAAGAACATTTCTAATTTTAATAGTTAAATAATTTCTAAACTTTAAATAAACAATATCCCTAAACAATTTAAGAAATTTATTTTTTAATATAAACAAATAACCATAAATATGACTTATATTGTTTCTTTGATTTTTTTCATCTAATTTAACTAATTCCGCAAAAAGATCAAAAAACTCTTTGCACATTTTTTCGGCACTGAAAGGGTAATCTTTCAACTTTTCCTTATAAAAACTATAATCTTCTATGATCTCATGAAGTTTTTTTTCAAAATTGTCTTTAAAGCTAACTCCATAACCATCACAATATTCTGGAATTCCTCCACTATCAATGTATAAAACTGGCAATCCACATTGGGCTGCTTCAATATGATGGTTTCCAGATGGTTCATTTATAGAAGCTGTAACATATATGTGATGTTTTTTTATTACAGCGGCTAGTTCTTCTCCAGCAAGAGGAGGGATAATATTCATATTTTTGAATTCATAATCATCTGAAACATTTCCAATGTATGAAAATTCTATTTTCTCTTTCCAGAGATCTGTTTCTATCAAGTCGTCCAAATGTTTATAAATTTTAAATCCTTTATTAACATGTGAACTCCAATGGTGAGTTAGTAATTTAATTTTTTTTGTATCATCCCAAATGTCTGCATGATTATCGTTAAAGATGCTTTTATTTGAACCAGAAAGAATAACAGATGTTTTATCTTCTTCCATACCTAAGTCAGTATAAATATTCTTCAACCAGCCACTTACAAAGACTACGTGGTCTGCTGACTGACTAGCTTTAAGATAAAAATCATTAATAAATTCTGTACCCTTTCTTTCATCACATTCATTTATTCTTTGTACAACTTTTACATTACTGTTTACATATTTTTTATATTTGTTTATTTCTAAGTGATTAAATGTTGAGGATGATTCTTTTCTGCTCCTAGGATCTGTAAGTAAGATTAAATCTATATCAGGTTCAGATAAATCGAATATTACATCATGACCATTATTCATAAGGTATCTTGCAAGATTTTTAACAAAAAGATTACCTCCTCCCCAGGGCCCTTCGACAATTTTTGATCCAATACTAATTTTCATGTAATTCTTCAAACATTTTTTTAAATTTAACCATCCCATTTGGAATTATATATTCTTGAGAATTTTTAAATGCTACATCAATACTTGGTTGTGCTTTAGAAAATTCTTCTGGTTTAAATATTGATTTACTGTCTAAAATTTCAGAGGCTACCCCTACGTCTGTAGAAACAATAGGCGTTTTAGAAACTGCACATTCTAAAATAGCTTGCGGCCCTCCCTCAACTCTAGATGTAACAATATATAGATCTAAAATATTGTAAAGTTCGTTTAATACTTTTAGATCCACCATTTCAAAATAAATAAATGGGATATTTAATTTTTCAAAATTATCTATTAAATAATTTCTTCTTTTTCCAGATAAAATTACCTTTAGATTTTTATTATTTTTATATATTGAATTAACTATATCAAGAAATATATCGGGTCCTTTTATTAATTTTGGTGTTTTCAAGTCTTTACCTTCTGTATCTCTTTGAAAGCTTCCAATTAAAAAATCTTTTTTACTTACTTCGTATTTTTTCCGTAAATTTTCTTTATTTGAAATCTCAAACCATAATTTTTGGTCAACCCAAAAAGGGATTGAAATAATCTTTTTATTTGTTAGTTTCTTAACTTGATCATATGTTTTTTTTGAGATTACGTGATAAATATCAACGTATTGGTCTCTTTTGTAGAAATCTTCTTCATCTTTTTTGTCAAATTTTTCAAAATCAATGTGATAAATAGAGCAAATTACTTTTTTTTTCTTTAAATACTTTTTTGGCAGATTCTTCCATAGCCATGGAGAAATTATCCATATAATATCAGAGTCTTTAATCCTATATGTTGATATGTTTTCGTTTTGCTTATACCAATCATTTCTTACACGATCTACAATCCACGACTCGTTTATATCACTTAAATATATTTTCATAATGTTGAATATCCTAATATCTAATATTATTACCTGTTATAAAATACAATTATGAAAAATATTTTGATTACAGGCATAACTGGTCAGGATGGTATTTTTTTAACTGACTTAATCATCAAAAAAGAAGCAAAATCAAATATTGTGGGTATTAGTAGATCTTCATCAAACAAAAATTTTTTTAAAAAACTCAATTATTTAAATGATTTATCAAAAATTAATGTCTCTTTAGTTAATTTAGAACTAAACAATTCATCAGAGGTTGCTAGTTTTATAAGTGATTTTAAACCTGATTTTGTTTACAATTTAACTGGGCCAAGCTCACCTAGTGAATCAATTAAAAAGCCTGAAATGTATAAATCTATTGAAAATATATTTGAAAATTTAACTAAAGCACTAATTGAGTCAAAAAACTATTGTAATTTTTTTCAAGCATCTTCATCAGAAATGTTTGCTGAAAACAAGGATAATGATGTGGATGAAGGTAGTAAGTTTTTACCAAAATCACCTTACGCAGTATACAAATATAAAAATCATTCAAAAATACATAATCTTAAAAAGGAGTTTGACTGGAATATATATTCTGGGATTATGTTTAACCATGAATCAGAATTTAGAGACAGTAAATATCTTATTATGTCATTAATAAATTCCGCTATTCAAATATCAAATGGGCAAAAAAACTCATTTAAAGTAGGAAGCTTAGACTATATAAGGGATTGGAGTTTTGCAGGAGATATTGCAGAAGCTATTTATAAGATAACAAATTTTGGTGAAGAAAGTAATTACGTAATAGGATCTGGAAATGGTCACTCCATCGCAAAAATGATTGAAATCTTATTTTCTCAACTTGGGTTAAATTATGAAGAATATATTGAAATTGATAGCAGCCTTTTAAGAAAAGGTGACCCAATTAGAATTGTTTCAAATCCCTCAAGATTAATGAATGAATTATCTTGGGTCCCAAAACTTTCTTTTGAAGAACTAGTTGAGAGGTGTTTGTCATTTAGATTAAAAAATAAAATTAATTAATTTTTGGCTTTAAATTTTTCCTTGCACATTCAAAATAATATTTTTGTTCTTTTTTATTATTTTGTGAAATGTTGTTTTCAGTATTTAAATTATAAAGTGTCTTTGATAAAGACCTAACTTTATAACCTTCATTTAAAAAATCCTTCATCAATTTGTAATCTTGAGCAAAGTAAAAATTCTCATCATAATTTCCTAAACCATTCAGTATTTTTTTACTAATAATTAATGTTCCGTGTATGAATGGATTTTTATACTTCATTGAAAGCTTATATGGAATAAAATATGATATACCTGGTACTTTTCTATATGAATTTATAATTTTAGCCCTAGTTGTTGATGCGTCTAAATTATATAATTTAATGTGTTGTATTTGTAATTCTATTCTCTTCCTCTCGGAATAATCATCTGAATCTTGCCTTGCAATGTAACTGCCATTAGCTTGAACAATCAATTTATTGAGTGATTTTGTTAAACCTATGTTGCTTTCATTTTTGAATAGTTTTATTCTTTTATCATCCTGTACATACTCACTCAAAATTTCGAAAGTATTATCAGTTGATGCATCATCAATAATTAAAAACTCTATATTCTCATAAGTTTGTGCCTGTATGCTTTTAACTGCTTCAATTACAGTCTTCTCAGAGTTTTTTACAGACATTAATACAGAAACTAGTGGTGTGAACTTATTCATGAAATAAGTTTAAAAAATATTTTTTCAAGTTTTTCTTCTGATAAGCAACTATTTATATATTGAAAATTTTCTTGACTGCATTTTTCAAGTAAATTTTTATTTTCTAAAAGTAATAATTTCTCATTTAAATCATCATAATTAAATTGTTCAAATGCTAATTTATAATTTGATGGAAAAAATTCGTTCATTCCTCCAAATTTTGGAAATATTGAGGGGACTCCTAAGCTTGATGCTTCACATAGTAACCTTGGTTGTCCTTCGTACATTTTAGTTGCAGTAATTACAGCCCTGCTTTTTGAAATAAGTTGTTTAACTTCGTAATTATTTAAATGACCAACAAATTCAATGTTGTTTAAATTATAAATATTTTTTAGTTTATTGTCTAAATTACCTTCACCAACAATTTTTAAAATTAGTCCTTCGTTGTTTGAAAATTGTTGCCAAGAAAGTATTAGTTCCTCTACACCTTTGCTCTCTGTAATTCTTCCTGCAAATACAGCGTAGTCACTATTAACGTTGTAATTGACTTCAACATCATTATTCAATTTAATTGGGTTATTATATTTGTATATTTTGCTTTTTGAGATGTCTAAATCAATTAAAAATTGTTTATGAAAGTCTGTAATAGTCAAAATTTTCATTTTTTCATTTTTCAAAATTGAAATTAACTTTCTTGTATACCTAATTAATATTAAAGACTTCAATAAAGAACCAGGGAAATAACAATTTAATAGCTTTTTATCATCTTTCAATGAGCACGCTGGACAAAAATCATTTCCTCTTAAGTGGTCTTTTAATAGATATGAATTTGCACACCAGTATCTAAAGTTATGGATTTTTAGCATTATAGGAACATTCTTTTTTCTAAATATTTTGAAAATTCCTAAATTAGCTTTAAACCAAGTATTATTAACATATACAACATCTGGTTGATATTCATCAATTTTTTTTTCAATAAGTCGATTAGATATAAAGTTTGAATTATTTAAAAAACTTACAAGGTCAAAAAAGTTCAAATTATTTGAATTATCAAATTCTAGATATTCAACACTGTAAACTTTTGAAAGTAGGTCAATTTCATCAATAATATTTGAGTCTTCTCCCCCTAATTCTTTATATTTATTATTAATAATTAATATTTTTTTCATTAATGTTGTTTTATTAACTCAAGTTTTCTTATTTCATTTTCTAATGATATTTTTAAATTTGCATCAACATTTTCAAAACTTTCAGGATCATGTGTACAATTTATTATTGTTATATTTTTTTCTTTTAGTATTTGAAATATAATAGTCTTCGAATTCTCATCAAGATTAGCAGTAGCTTCGTCTAATAAAAGTATTTCTGTATCAGATAAAAAAGCTCTAATGAATGCTATTTTTTGCATTTGACCGGAGGATAGCGATTTATTGTTGATTATTCTGTCTAGGCTATAACTTTCCTCTTCTTTAAATGTATCAAGCAATTTTAAATAATTGTGTATTTCTTCTTCAGATATATTTGTATTATTTCCATACATTATGTTTTCAAGTAAAGAAGATTCAAAAATCATTGGGGTTGCCCCAATGTATCCGAATTTATCAGAAAATGATTTGACTATGCCCTTTTGGGCGTATAGTACACCTGCTAACAACCCCAGCAAAGTACTTTTTCCGGATCCATTGGGCCCAGTTACAACTACATGAGTATCTTTTGCAATTGAGAAATTTATATCATTATAAATATTTATATCACTATTAAAGTACTTAAAATTTAAGTTACTCACTTCAATAGTATTTTTAGAATGAATTTGAAAATTGTTTTTATTTAGTTCTATTTTGTTATTATCAATTTCATAGAATTTTTCAATATGTACGTGAGAATTAATAATTTGATTCATGGTGCCTGTTAGGTTTCCAAGTGATTGGAACAACCTAAGAGTTACTCCTATAAAATCCAAAGTAATCATTTTGGCGTAAGAACTAAATCCCAATACAACCGCCAAACTTGTTAAAGTAAGGAAGCTGGGTAAGAAACCGTTTATTAATCCAACCTTATAATTCATCAGTAAATTTTGGAACATACCTTTTAATGATTCCTCAAATCTATTCATTTCATAAGTGTCTTTTTTCAAAATTTTAATTAAAAACATATTTTCAACAACTCTTTGTATTTCCCTATTTGCATCTTGACTTTTATAATATGAGTTATTCATATAATTTCTTCCTGCATCAAGCAGCTTTTTAATTGGGTAAATTAAAATAGCAATTCCAATTATGAATAACCCAACTGATCTACTGTCTACCACAAGAAGATAGCTAGCATATATGAATATTTGTAAGAGGCTTGTCAAAAAACCAGAAAAACTTGAATAAAAGAACGCAATATGTCCGGATAAAGTATTTACATAAAAATAAGTATCAGCAACTGAATAATTTCTTTTTTCAAACACCTCTTCTAAAAGGTACGTCTTCATATTTAAATTAACATTGTATTCTAAATTTTTTATTAATATTTGCTGAAGGTATAAAAATATAAACCTAAAAGCAACTAAAACAGCAATTAGTATTGGATAGTCAAGAATAAAAAGTATTAATTCATTAATAAATTCAATATTTGTAAACTGATCAGCAATTATAGATGCAAAAATAGCGATAATAGCAATGTCTGAAACTGCAGTCAATTGAGATAGCAACGTTACAGATAAAATTAAAAGTTTTTTATTTCCAACTCTTGTTATTTTTGAAACATAGAGTATGTCTTTAACAACTTTTCTAAAATTCCTCACTGTCTTCTATTATAAAAACCTTTTAGTTCATAAAGGAGATGTTTTTTAAATGATATTATTTCCCCTGAACTTTTTTGTTAAATAACGAAGGTACGGTTTTTAACAAAATTTTTAAGTCCAAATATAGATTCCAATTTTCAATGTAATCAATATCGTGCTTAAACCAAATTTTAAAATCACTTGTGTTCCTATCATTTATTTGTAGAAGGCCTGTCATTCCTGGCAAAACATTCAACCTCCTCATATATTTTGTATCAAAATATTTTGTATCAGTAACAAAAAGTGGCCTAGGCCCAACTAAAGACATATCACCTTTTATTACATTTATTAACTGAGGCAACTCATCTAAACTAAATCTTCTAATTGTTTTTGCACCCTTAATTAACCTAGGATCATTATCTAGCTTAAACAAGGGACCTGTTTTTGAATTTTCAGGTAACAAAGTTTCTCTTAAATGGTGCGTATTGTAATACATACTTCTAAATTTATACATTTTAAAACTTTTTCCATGAAGCCCTACACGTTTTTGAGTAATTATGGGAGGCCAGCCATCAACAATTAATAAATACAATATAATTAGTAAAATTACTGGAAATAGAATTATAAATATAAGCAGCGATACAATAATATCAAATAATCTTTTAAGTATATATTTTGAACCATATTGAATATCGTTATTGAAATAAGCGAAGTAATAGTTTTCAAAATATTCTTCTCTGTAAATAAAATTCGTTTTAAATTTAATTTTATTGTTAGAAATAATCAAAACTTTTTTATTTAAGTTTATTAAATAATCTTCAATTTCTTTATGTAATACTTTTTGTTCTTCTAAGTTGATAATTATTAAATTAAC
>MDSV01057101.1_pt1 | contig 15778 bp, 15 predicted proteins | sample 810851 | NCBI WGS metagenome assembly MDSV01 (sample SAMN05326640, study PRJNA326480) | marine metagenome | isolation source: seawater | place: Atlantic Ocean: North East | collected 2012
GCTAGCGTTCATCCTGAGCCAGGATCAAACTCTTCGTTGTAAAAGAAATTTTAAATTTTATGCTGACTTTTTGTTACCATAGCTCTTAACAAACTATAAGTAAACGCTGCTTCTATTTTCAATCTTTCAAAGAACTTTATATCTTTTGTCCCTAAATATATTAAAGACGATATTACTTGTTTTCCGTTCTTAAAACGGGAGCACAAAGATAAGATTCAATTTTGTTTATGCAAGAATATTGACAAACAATTTTTATCTTTTTTACTCTCAATAAATAACCTTAAGAACTACTCCCAAAAAACGGGAGAGCAAAGATACATCAAACCTCTTTTAATATCCAAACGTTTAACAATTTATTTTCCTTTTTTTTGAAAAAAACGTGTAAACCCCAATGAATACTAGCTATTTATTTTTTTAAAAAATTCACACTAAAATTAAATCTCTTGTCTAACCATAAAAAAAGAGGGTTTAAAACCCTCTTTTTTCTGTAAATTCGTAATTACTAATTAATATTTAGACGACCATTCCAGCTCCAACCGTTTCATTAGTGCCATTATCTACAATAATAATAGATCCTGTACCTCTGTTTTTTGAGTATGAATCAATCATTAATGGTTTAGAAACTTTAATTTTCACCTTACAAATATCATTTTTTGAAACTGGTGATTGATCTTCGCTTTGTTTCAAGGTATTGATATCTACTTTATAATCTATACCTAATATCATTCCCATCGTCTCATTTGACGTATGTCTAATCGTATATTTACCTCTTGGAGTTAATGGCTTATCATTCATCCAGCACAGCATAACATCTAACTCTTTAACAACAGTTGGTTGATTGTTTGTTTTTGAAATAAGATCTCCTCTTGTAATATCAATCTCATCTTCTAAAGTTAGTGTAACACTCATAGGTGGATAACTCTCTTGTATTTCATCTTCGCCAAGGTATATCTTTTTAATTTTTGATACCGTTCCAGAAGGAAGGGCTGTAATTTCATCCCCTACTCTAAACACACCACCTTCAACTTTCCCTGCAAATCCTCTAAAATCATGAAACTCTTTTGACTGGGGACGAATAACTCTCTGAACAGGAAATCTTGAATCTTTAAAATTAATATCAGCGTTAATTTCAACCGTCTCTAAAGTCTTCAATAAAGTATTACCTGTATACCATGATGTATTTTTAGAAACATCTACAACGTTATCACCTTTAAGAGCTGATATAGGGATATAGCTAATGTCTGATATATTTAGTTTTGCAGAAAATTCCTCGTATTGTTTTTTTATTTTTTCAAATTGCTCCTGAGAAAAATCAACTAAATCCATCTTATTTACACAAACAACGATATGTTTAATTCCCAAAAGACTGGCAATAAAAGAATGACGACATGTTTGCTCGATAACACCATTCCTAGCATCAATTAATATGATTGCTAAGTTGGCTGTAGAAGCACCTGTAACCATATTACGTGTATATTCAATATGGCCTGGAGTATCTGCAATTATGAATTTTCTTTTGGGAGTTGCAAAATAACGATAAGCAACGTCAATGGTTATACCGGCTTCTCTTTCGGCTTTTAACCCATCGGTTAATAGTGCTAGATTGACCTGCTCATCCCCTCTCCTTTCTGATGAGGCCTCAATTGCTTCTAATTGATCTTCGAAGATTGATTTTGAATCGTACATTAATCTTCCTATTAAAGTCGATTTCCCATCATCAACACTACCTGCTGTAGTGAACCTTAGAAGGTCCATATCTAAATATCCTTGTGTATCCATTTCTGTTATTCTTTAGAAATATCCTTGTTTCTTTCGTTCTTCCATTGCTGCTTCAGATACTTTATCATCAGCTCGATTACCTCGCTCAGTTTGCCTAGCAGAAGCGACCTCTTGAATTACTTTATCTAAATCATCTGCATCACTTTCAATTGCACCAGTAATCGTCATGCATCCTAATGTTCGGTAACGTATAATTCGCTCTTCATACTTTTCACCTTCTAACAAAGTATTAAAAGGAGACTCTGCAATTAAAACACCTTTTCGATCTACTACACTTCTTTTGTGAGAAAAATAAATTGAAGGCAACTCTATTTTTTCTTTTTTGATGTATTGCCATACATCCATCTCTGTCCAATTGGATATTGGGAAAACTCTAAATGATTCTCCAACAGCCTTTTTTCCATTGTAAAGATTCCACAGTTCGGGTCTTTGATTTTTAGGATCCCATTCTCCAAAATCATTTCTATGAGAAAAGAAACGTTCCTTGGCCCTCGCTTTTTCCTCATCTCTTCTACCACCTCCAAAAGCGGCGTCGTATTCCCCTTCTTCTAATTTCTCAAGAAGTGTAATTGACTGAAGTTGATTTCTTGATGGATTAATTGCTTTTTCCTCTACGGCCGTTCCTTTGTTTATGGAATCTTGCACTAATCCAACATCTAAGCGAACATTGTATCTTTTTACTAGCTCGTCACGAAAATCTAATGCTTCCGGAAAGTTATGACCTGTATCTACATGCAAAAAAGGAAAAGGTATTTTTGCTGGGTAAAAAGCTTTATGAGCTAGATGAACCATGGTTATCGAATCCTTACCTCCTGAAAACAATAAGACTGGGTTCTCAAATTGTTCGGCAACTTCTCTAAAAATATGAATCGCTTCAGATTCTAATTGTTCTAAGTGACTTAGTGTATGTGACATAACTAAAGTTGAATTTCTTTTAATACTAATTCTACTAACTCATTTTTACAGGTTTCTAAATCTTTTTCATCGGTTTTCAACTCAACAAAAGGATTTTTCGCACCCTCAAACGGGGAGTCTAAACCTGTGAAATTTTTAATTTCTCCTGCTAAGGCTTTTTTATAAAGTCCTTTGACATCTCTTTCAGCACAAACATTAAAAGGAGCATTTACAAAAACCTCTTTAAAGCCCTTCCCTATAATTTTTTGTGCTTGTTTCCGTATTTCTATTGTTGGACTGACTAACGAACAAATCACAACATTCCCATTTTCCATAAAAAGTTTACCAACTTCAGCAGCCCTTCTTATATTTTCAATTCTATCTTCAAGAGAAAATGTCAAGTTATTCGTTATTCCTGCTCTTAGATTATCACCGTCTAACAACTTAGTATGAATACCTCTCGAATAAAGTTCATTTTCCAAAGCTCTAGCAATTGTAGTCTTACCTGATCCTGAAAGTCCAAACATCCATAAAACAATACCTTTATGACCATTCAACCTTTCTTTGTCAGATTGTTGCAGTAACGTATCTTTTATGGGAAATATATTATCTTGCACCTTATTTTAATTTGGTTGTACTCGTTGCTAAAAAAGGGCCATTTAATAAATTCTTTTTGTTGTAGGTGAAAACCTCATTACAGTCAAGATCTTTAAAAACTTCACCTCCAGCTGCTCTTAGTATAGCATGGCCTGCTGCAATATCCCATTCCATAGTTGGACCGGACCTGTAATAAAGATCTGCACTTCCTTCTGCCACCATACAAAATTTCAAAGATGAACCTACTGAAAATGAATTACTTACACCTATTTCATGATAAAATTCGCTTTCAGCTTGCTTTGCATGAGATTTACTACCCACGGCAATCCAATCTCCTGTATTTTGGTTAACATTTAACCTTTTCAATTCCCCACTACCCACTTTCTTAAAAGCTCCTATATCGTTAACTCCAAAGTAGTAAACATCTTTATCAGGAACGTAAATCCCACCAAAAACAGGCAAGTTATTTTCGATTAGTGCAATGTTGACTGTGAATTCTCCATTCCTGTTAATAAACTCCTTTGTACCATCTAAAGGATCAACACACCAATATTTTTCAAATTCTCTTCTGTCGTTATAGGCCGCATTTTCTAATTCTTCAGAAATAATGGGATAATCGAAATGATTAGATAATCCATCGACTATTTCTGAATTAGAAGCTAAATCAGCAAGGGTAAGGGGCGAATCATCCGCTTTATAATCGACTACTTTGGATTTATCACTATTGTAAATCCCCATAATCTTATCACCCGCTTTTTTTAAAATTGGCTCAATAATACGTATCAGTTCAACTTGCATATGATTACAACAAAGTGCAAAAGTAGTAATTTATGTTTAGAGATTAAAGCTTTGAAATTAACTCTTGATAGAGATTTTCATAAATAGGGAGCACATTGGATATATTAAACTGTTTTGCTCGCTCATAGGCATTTAAAGAAAGTCGATTATATAGTTTCGAATCAACTAGTAAATCACTCAGGTTTTTAGCCATGTCATCTATGTCTCCAACATTACTTAAAAAACCGGTTTCATTATGAGTATTAACCTCTGGAATTCCTCCTGTATTTGAAGAAATAACAGGCACACCAGCAGCCATTGCTTCCAATGCTGAAACTCCGAAACTTTCTTTTTCACTAGTCATCAAATATACATCAGCTAAGCAAAGAGCCTTTTCAGTCTCTTTTATTTTACCTAAAAAATAGGTTGATTTTTCAACCCCTTCAACTCTCGCTAGACGCTCCATACTTGAGCGCTCAGGACCGTCACCAATAAGGATTAACCGCGTTGGATTCATCTTACTGACTATTGAGTGTATCTTAATTACATCTTGAATTCTCTTTACCTTTCTAAAATTGGAAATATGCATTAGTATCTTTTCACCATTGGGGGCAAACAAATCTCTTTTACAATTTTCCTTATCCTGTTGAAATTTAGAAACACAAACAAAATTAGGAACGACTTTGATGTCTTTTGAAACGTTAAAATGTTTATAGGTATCTTTTTTTAGACTTTCAGATACAGAAGTGACAATGTCCGATTGATTAATAGCAAAAGAAATAGTAGGTTCGAATTCTGGCTCTTTACCAACTAAAGTAATGTCAGTTCCATGTAAAGTGGTAATATAAGGAATATGAACACCTTGTTCTTTTAAAATTTGTTTAGCCAAATAAGCGGCAGATGCATGAGGAATGGCATAATGTACATGAAGTAAATCTAATTGTTCATACTTTACTACTTCAACAATCTTACTTGTAAGAGCTACTTCAAAAGGTTGATGCTGAAACAAAGGGTAAGGATTAAGTACAACCTCGTGAAAAAATATATTCTTTTCAAAAACATTTAGCTTAACAGGCTGACTAGAGGTAATAAAATGAACCTCATGCCCATTTTGAGCCAAAGCGGTTCCCAATTCGGTTGCAATTACTCCACTTCCTCCAAAAGTAGGGTAACATATTATTCCTATTTTCAAATTACTCCTTCCCATTTTCTTAAAATCCATTCAATCATTATTAAACCCACTAAAACGTAAAATATCCACTTAGACTTTAGCAACAAATCAGACAATACCTCAAAATAACTAATGTTTTTAAAAATATTCGATTCATTTAAGGTTTTAATGGCTAACTCTCTATTTTTCCAATCAAAGTATTTACCACCTGAATTATCGGATAAGTCAGATAAAAAATCATAATTCATAGAAAGATTTTCAGACTCAACAGAAAGTTCATTAACAATGAAACTATTTTTCCTGAAAATTTCTTTATTTCCCTTTTTAAATTTTAATCGAATTGAATATGCACCAGGAGGCAATCTACCACAATTATAACGATACTTATTACTTGTTTTCTGAAGCTCAGATTTTAATATAAGAGAGTCATTTTGAAAAAGGTTGATAGTGACATCTCCTAAATTGTCTAAATCCCCTAGTTTATTGTAAAATTCTGCATCAATAACAATTTCCTCCATATCTGTGAATTCTGAAAGCATCTTAATTCTAAATTGAGAATTATTTGCCTTAGCCGAAACAAAATTTACAGTTTTTCTTAAAAGCTCATGAAAAGCCTCCGGATTTCTAATAGCTATTCGCCAATATCCTGAGCCTAAGTAAACAGAGTAATTGATAATGTCATCTGCAGAAAAGACTATTTGAGAATAATCTGTTTGAACATTCTTAATCTTTTGAAGCATTAAGTTTTGAATATCTCCTTTGAATTTCCATTGTCCGAAAGGAACACTAATAGGAGTTGAATTTTCTAAAGCCTCTTCTATTTCGTTGTCGACTTTAAAAAGAGAAAAGGAAGGACTTGATTTCATTATAATTTCATCATTTGATTCGTCAAGTCTAGTAAATTTAAAAAACTCGTTATTGTATGTGCCTCTAGTTCCTGTAAACCATATAAAACCTTTTTTCTTCTCTTCAATTAGCCTCAACCACCTTTGTTTATTTTTTTGGCTAGAATTGCCAACAAATAAAACTGCATTTACTAATTCTAACGATACAAATTTTGAAAATGACGTTTCAGATATTTCTATATGATCAACTCCCCAAAAAGCTGTTTTTATAGCTCTAACATCAGGGTGAGGTTCTTCAGAAACTATGAGTAATTTGAGTCTTTTACTTTTTACTGTTACAAATCTTTTTAATGAGTTATTGCTTAAAAACTTCTCGTTTTTTTTATTTGTGACATAAAGGTTGATAGGGAAAACACCTCCCTCTTTTGCTTGAATCTTTGATGTGAATTTAAAAAAATCATTATTTGATTTAGGAACGTATTCAACACGTTCAACCTCCTTTCCACCAAATTTCAAAATAATATCTTGCTGAATTCCTTTCAAATTGTCAAATTGAAATTGAGATTCTGTTACAAATGTATTGTTCGCGTAAACAATATTATTGAAATATAATTTTTTGATTTTAGCATCTGATTCTTTGGAAGAATCTCCAAGTCCAATTGTGTATATTGGATAAACATCATTTTCATATGAGCTTTGCCCTTCAGTACTAATACCGTCTGATATTAAAAGAGCGGCTCCTATATTTTCATTTAATAAACTTTCACCAAGTTCATAAAAAGCTTTTGAGATATTAGTTCCTTGCTGATCAAATGTAAATTCCTTTTTGATTTCAATTTGATTGGAAAAAGACATCACTTTGACATCCGCTCGTTTTACCTCATTAGAGAGTCTGCCGATAAAGTCATTGAGAGTAGTTTTAAGACTAGAATCGGCTAAATGAATTGATTTAGTATTATCTACGAGAACAGAAAGTATCGGTTGTTTAATCTCTTTTTTTGATTGAACAAAAAGTGGACTAAATAGAAGAAAAATCAGTGTGAAAACTACAAAAAAACGGCAAGCTAGAAGTATATACTTAATCCAACTTACCGTTTCTTTTAAAGACCTATCCTTAAAATAGAATAAAAAAGAAACCATTAATGCCGAAATAAAACTAACTATAATGGCTATACTGGATACTTTTATATTCACTTTTAATTTTTAAATTATGTAGACATACCCCCGCAAATATTTATAACTTGCCCCGTTATGTAGGAACTATTATCCGAACCCAAAAACACACACAGGTTGGCTACATCTTCAGGAGTACCTGCTCTTTTCAAAGGAATTCCTTTAGTCCAATTTTCAACGACTTCTTCTCCAAGGACTTTAGTCATTTCAGTAGCGATAAAGCCGGGGGCAATTGCATTTACCCTAATATTTCTTGAGCCTAATTCTTTTGCCATAGATTTTGTAAACCCATGAATACCCGCTTTGGAGGCTGAGTAATTTGATTGTCCTGCATTACCATTTACACCCACGACAGACCCCACATTAATAATGGATCCTTTTCTTACTTTTAAAAAGTTTTTTAATGCTGATTTAGTGATATTGAAAACGGATTTTAAATTAACAGCAATAACTTTATCAAAATCGTCTTCGGACATCCTCATCAATAGGTTGTCTTTTGTGATTCCAGCGTTATTTACAATTACATCTAAGCCTCCAAAATCATCAACTATATTTTTAACTAGCTGTTCACACTCAGAAAAATCAGCAGCATTGCTCCTGTAGCCTTTAGCTTTGACACCGAGTTGTTCTAATTCTTTTCTGAGCTCATCTACCTCAGGACCTTCATTGATATCTGAAAATGCAATATTTGCTCCTTCAGATGCAAATTTTAGAGCAATCGATTTACCAATTCCCCTGGAAGCTCCGGTTATAAGAGCTACTTTATTGTCTAGTTGACCCATATTAACTAATATAATTTGTTTACTTTTAATTCGTTTAAAGATATCCAAAAAAATATGAGATTTTTACTTTCTTCAACTTTTATATTTTTCATTACACTAAATACGTTTTCACAAGCTTGGATAGATTGCGGGATTAAGGGTGGATATGGAGTTACAAGTTTAGTCAATGGTAATGTTTGGAACGAATCTAAAATAGACCCATTAATATCTACGGGATATGCTTTCGGAGGGAAATTAGGATTAAATTTTAATATTAATTACCAAATTACCGTTGATTTTCTGGGAAAATCTTCTAATCAACGATATTTATTTGAACCTTCCGAAACAACGAGTGCGCGAGAAAAAAACATAAGATATAATACTTTTGATATTCCATTTTTATTTAGGCATAACAGTGATAATGGAAGCTTTCTTGAAATTGGTCCTCAAGTAAGTTTTTTAACTTCAGTTTTTGAAACGAATTATAACATTGATAAAAAAAGCTCTTTTGAGTCAACGAACTTTGGCGCAGTTTTAGGGTTTGGAAGTTTTATTTTTGGTGGTGATAATGCTTATCTTGTTTTTGGATTAAGATTTCATTACGGCTTCCAAGATTTATTATCCAAAGAGGGAGGCAGAGGTTCAAAAGAATACTACCTCATAAATAATAAAGAAATGGATGTTTATGAATCGGACTTTCAGTTTAACAACTACCAACCAACTAATCCTATTAGTGGATTAGTATATCTAGAATTTAACTATGACCTTGCTTACCTTGTAACTTCTAGCTGTAAAAGATCGGTTATTCGGTTTTTTTAAGCTGTTTTGCAGCATTCCAATAACGGTTCATTTCTTCTAAATTCATCTGCTTCAAGTCTTTTCCCTCCTCGTTTATTCTTAGCTCCATTTTTTTAAATCGATCAACAAATTTTTTATTAGTTTTCTCCAACGCATTCTCTGGGTTAATTCCAATAAAACGAGCGTAATTGACTATTGAAAATATCAAATCACCAAATTCTTGCTCCATATTCACAGAATTTTTTTTGTCTAACTCATTTTTAAATTCATGAAGTTCCTCCTGAACCTTCTCCCAGACTTGATCTTTATTGTCCCAATCAAAACCAACTCCTTTCACCTTATCTTGAATCCTTACAGCCTTAACTAATGACGGCATACTTTTAGGTACACCACTCAATACAGACTTCTTCTTACCTGAATCTCCCCTTTCTTTTAATTTTAACTTTTCCCAATTTACTTTAACCTCCTCTTCTGTCTCTGCTTTAGTGTCTCCATATATATGCGGATGTCTGTATATTAATTTCTCACATAGATTTTTAAGTACATCTCCAATGTCAAAGGCTTTTCTTTCGCTAGCAATTTTTGAATAAAAGACCATATGTAAAATTAAATCACCAATCTCTCCTTTCAACTCTTCCAAGTCATCATTGATTATAGCATCACACAATTCATAAGTTTCCTCTATTGTAAGATGTCGTAAAGATTCAATAGTTTGTTTTTTATCCCATGGACACTTAGATCTTAAAACATCCATTATATTTAGCAACCTTTCAAATTGCACTAGTTTATCATTCATCTTTTTTAACTAATTTAAAAAGGAATCTATTAAATACTCAAACTCTTCTTTAGATTTATACTCAGGTTTCAAATTAATGGATCTGATAAACCCAATAGTAACTTGAGAATGTGCTAGCATATACCCCTTACCAAACTCTCTATAGGCTAATAAATATGCCAATTGTCCTGAAGGTATTTTTGAGAATTTATATTTGTTAATAGAATTTGAATTAGCTAATCCCGGAATAATTGCATTTTTCCTACTTAAAACTAAACGAACAGTATACTCATTATTAACACCATCTAAAATAACGTCTAAGTCGCTTGGTATTTCTACATCAACTATCCTATCACAATTTATCCAACCCGTTTTTTTTCCAGATAATAAAAGTGATTTTCTCTGCATAACTTCGTCCTTATCTGTTTTAAAAATTCTCAAAGAATCCGAGTTTTCAATATTTGATATCCGTATTTCGTCTTTGTCAAGCATACTAAAATAAGTATAAGATCCCTTATCTTCAATCCAAACTAAATTTCCATCTCTTACTTCTCCATAATAGGCTCTAAATCCATCAATATCTTTGTCTCGATTTAAATAAATTTTATAATTTTTATTGTGTTTTAGTTGAACTTTTTCATCTCCCTCGTAGCATTGAATATAAAAAGTACTCGCTGTTTCTAAAACTTTATTTTCTATACTTGAAGAAACTTGACTAACAATCATATCCTTTTTCTTGTAAAATTCCCATATACAAATATTTACATTTTTGATTGCAGATATCCCGTATTTTGTTTCAAAAGAATTGGGTTGAAAAACAAAAACGCTACCGCCTTTTGTTTCAAAAAAAGATTGCTTTTTAGCTTCAATAGTGAAGCATTGTTGTTCAATATTATTAAGGTTTATTTCACCACTTATTGAATACCTAGCTTTAGGTTTAAATAAAATCAAGGTAGGAGCACTTGCTAAATCTAATTTGATATCTCTGCCTAAGCATCCTATTCCCAAAAAAAAATCACGAATTAAAAAAGCTCTTTTTTTTGCAAGTTTAATAAGAATAGGTTTAGCGTTATTTTCTTCACCAACACCTATAATCTTTATTCTAGTATAGTTCCGTTCAGGTAAATTCTTATATATATCGGAAGCTTGTTTTATAACCGATTTTGTTAATTTGGTAACTCCGGTAGGAAAACTAATTTTACTCAACTGCAATCCATTATTCGCTGAACAAGATAAAGAAACAACTATTCCCATTAAGGATTTTGTGAGTTTTGACATTTTTCAAGAATTTTTCGAGCTGCCAAAAGAAAACGAAAAAAAATTATTTGTATTGCTTAGAGACTATTTTTTATAAATAGCATATTGACTCTTCTCACCAGCCTTGTTGATAAAAGCTACCTTACATTGATATCTACTTAAAAAGTCATATTCGCCAATTCCTATGTAAAGTAAATTCTTTGCCGTGTAAAAACTCACTACACCATTTACCTTTTGAGCTTCTAGGCCGTCAAAAGGCACAGTTATTTCAGAAATTCTTTCAGTTTTATTGTCTTCTGAAATTTTCTCTAAAGTTAGGTGAATATTTGTAATAGCGGAAGCGTCCTTTGGAAGGGTGATCATATAATAAAGCTTACATTTTAAGGTATTATCTTGATCTCTATAACCGGTTAATGTAACCACTAAACTTTGAGGGGCAGGAACATTACTTTCTAGCAAAGAAGAAGTTAAAAAAAAAGACACTAGTAATGTAAGAAGGGACATCTTCAATTTACCCATAATTTTATCTTTAGATGTCATTCCGTACGGAATTTCTTTTTTTTTGTTTCTACTTGAAAATAAAAAAGGCTGGATAATCCAGCCTTTTTTATTAATTCAAACCTAAAAACAATGTACCTAAATTTTTACTGGTCTTAAAACTTAAACTTTTCGAGTAGTTTAAAATGAACTGAATCGATTTTTCACTCGGGTTCATAGAGTAATTTTTTTGTTTAATTTCTTTCTCAACATGCTTAAATGGTTTTTCTCTAGAGTATTTTTTTTCCATATACAATAATTTTATCTTGTTTCATTTTAACTTCAACGAATTAAGACATTTATTATTGCTCTTGATTTAATGTTTTTTTTAAATTTCTAAGCTTACTCCTTTTTGATCAGCCATTTTTCGAAGATTTATAAGTGCATAACGCATTCTTCCTAAAGCTGTATTAATGCTCACATTTGTAAAATTCGAGATTTCTTTAAAGCTCATATCGTAGTAATGGCGTAATTTTATTACTTCTTTTTGTTCTTCAGGCAAAAGATCGAGCAATTCTTTCATGTCATTTCTAATTTGGTCCTTTACCATACGTTGCTCCATATTTAATTCATCATATCCAATTGTATTGAATATTTCTATATCCTCGTTATCTCTACTCCTTGAGCTTACTTTTCTAAACTTCTTTTGCTTTCGAAAATGATCAATCATCAAATTATGAGCAATTCTCATAACCCATGGCAAAAACTTACCTTCTTCATTGTACTTTCCGCTTTTAAGAGTTTTTATAACCTTTATAAAGGTATCCTGGAAAAAATCTTCAGCAAGTGCTCGATTTTTAATAGTTATAAAAATATAGGAATATATTCTTGTTTTGTGACGTTTGATGAGCTCCTCTAGAGCTATTTCATTTCCATTTATATATAAACTCACCAAATCCTTGTCGGATAGATTAACTAACTTCATAATCCTCTGTTTTTAAGGTTTTATTTTTTAAAAAAATTCAGAGTAAATATGTTGTATAGGCAGTTTTTTGTTTTATAACGTTATACTAATATATGTTATTGTTTAATAGTTAAAAAATATTTAACTTTTTTTAAAGTCCTCTTAAATTAAGTATAAATTTACGAATTATCAAGTACGTTTTATTCCAGAAAATAAAAATGCCAAAAACTTTAAATCCAAAAAAAGATCACAACTCGATTTTTATAAAAGGAGCAAGACTTCACAACTTAAAAAATATTGATGTGAAAATTCCTCGAAATTCTTTCACAGTTATAACGGGGGTTAGTGGGTCTGGTAAATCATCCTTAGCTTTTGATACACTTTATGCAGAAGGTCAAAGAAGATACGTTGAAAGTTTATCTTCGTATGCACGACAATTTTTAGGTAAATTAGAAAAACCTGAAGTTGATTACATTCAAGGAATTTCACCTGCTATAGCAATTGAACAAAGAGTAATTACTAGGAATCCAAGATCAACAGTGGGTACCTCAACAGAAATATATGATTACCTGAAAGTTCTTTTCGCGCGTCTTGGAAAAATTATTTCACCTATTTCCCAGCAAGAGGTAAAAAGAGATGAGGTTAGTGATGTTGTCAGTTTCATAAAAAATTTCAAAATTGACACGAAAGGGATTATTTATTTAACCTATAAAAATGCATCAAAAGAAACAATAAAAAAACTAGTTATTGATGGTTTTTCAAGGATTCGGGTAGAAAATAAATTTAAAGCTCTAAAAGAAGGGATAACTGATGTTAATTTTGATTTAATAATTGATAGATTTACCATTAAAAATGATCTGGATTTTGCAAATCAAATTTCGGATTCTATCCAAACTGCATTTAACGAACTCAATGGCGAATGTTGGGTGGATATTTTCGAGAAGGATAAAATTATCAAACGTTTCTTTAGTCAAAAATTAGAAGCGGATGGTATAAAATTCGAACCTCCCAGTATAGAATTATTTAATTTTAACAGCCCGATTGGAGCCTGCGAAACATGTGAGGGTTTTGGTAAGATTTTAGGAATTAGTGAAGATTTAGTTATTCCCGATAAAAATCTTTCCGTTTTCAGTGATTGCGTTGCTCCTTGGAGAGGTCCGAAATTAAGTGAATGGCGTAGGCAGTTCATACATAAATCCCACCTTAAAGATTTTCCTGTTCACACTCCATATAAAGATTTATCAACTGCAGAAAAAGATTTTCTCTGGAATGGATCAGATTATTTCAACGGAATTCATGACTTTTTTAATGGATTACAAGAGAAAATTTATAAAATTCAAAATAGAGTTCTTATTTCTCGCTATAAGGGAAAAACTGATTGTTTTGATTGTAAGGGTCAACGATTAAAAAAACAGTCACTTGCAATAAAAATAAACGATAAGAACATTTCAGAAATAACTGAAATGACAATTGATGACGCGTACCAATTTATTCAAAATATAAATTTCTCAAAAAGAGAACTGAAAATTGCAAAACGTTTATTAGATGAGATTACCAACAGATTGGCTTTTTTAACCAATGTAGGTGTTGGCTACATCTCATTGAATAGATTAAGCAATACGCTATCAGGCGGTGAGTCTCAACGAATAAATCTAGCCTGTCGATTAGGTTCAAAATTAGTAGGTTCTCTTTACGTATTGGATGAACCAAGTATTGGCTTACATCCCGAGGATACATCCAAACTCATTGAAGTTTTAAAGGGATTAAATAAAATAGGAAATACAGTAGTTGTGGTTGAGCACGATGAGGAAATTATGCGCTCTGCGACACACATTATTGATATTGGACCAAAAGCAGGACTATATGGTGGCGAAATAGTTTTTGAAGGCAATCATAAAGAACTACTTGAATCAAACAAAGGTCTGACTACGGAGTATCTAAACGGAACCTTAAAAATAGACATTCCATCAAAAAAAGAACCCACTAAATTTTTAACTCTAAAGGATTGTAAAAGTAATAACCTATCTATAAAACAAGTTCGTTTTGCACTCGAAAGACTAACAGTCATAACTGGAGTTAGTGGTTCAGGAAAATCAACTTTAATTAAAAATGAACTTATCCCTTCCTTAAAGTCATATTTAAATAATGGATTATCGGATAAAATATCAGGTAATTTAAGCTCCATTGAATCTATAGAATATGTTGATCAAAATCCAATTGGAAAATCATCTCGATCAAATCCTGCTACTTACATTAAAGCTTTTGATGAAATCAGAAATATTTTCACTAAGCAATCTATGGCTAAACTGAGAGGATACAAACCCTCTCATTTTTCACTTAATGTTCCGAATGGAAGATGTGAAAAATGTCAAGGTGAAGGTAAAATTACAATTGAAATGCAATTTATGGCTGATCTGAAAGTAAACTGTGAAGAATGTAACAGCAAGCGTTATAAAGAAGAAGTTCTGGAAGTTGAATATAACGGAAAAAATATTTTTGATATTCTTAACTTATCCATTGATGAAGCCATTGATTTTTTTAAAAAATATGCTGATGCAAGCAGGAAAACAACTCTTGAAGGTAAATTGGTCACTAAACTTATTGCATTACAAAAAGTTGGCTTAGGATACATAAAGCTAGGTCAATCGTCGAGTACATTATCTGGCGGAGAGGCTCAAAGGGTAAAGTTAGCTTACTTTTTAATCAAAGGAAATGATAGCAGTAAAACTCTTTTTGTTTTTGATGAACCTACCACAGGACTACATTTTCATGATATAAAATTACTTTTGGAATCTTTTTATGCTCTTTTAGATCACGGAAATTCAATAATTGTAATAGAACATAATCCGGAGATAATGAAATGCGCAAATTGGATTATAGATTTAGGGCCTGGAGGAGGGAAAAACGGAGGTAAATTGTCTTACGAAGGAACACCGGAAATGATGAAAGATGCCAATAATTCAGTTACTGCAGAATATATTCTCAATAAATTAAATACTTAATTCAACTTAAGTAATCTAAAAAACATGCATAAAAAAACCCTGCAGTGAAGCAGGGTTTTCAAAAAGTCATTTATTTTTAATTTCTTAATCTTCTTCCTCAACTTCAATCATGGTAAATGGAACCTTAATTATAGCTTGATAGTCTTCACCGGCCTCTAACATATCTTCATCATCTTCTTCATAATACCAATTTATGGCTACTTGATTTCCGGCTTTGTGAATGGATTCAAGCTTTTTAAAGAGATCTAAAATACATTTAGAGGATGAGGTATTGAAGTACTCCAATTGGATCTCTACTTTTGTTGAAGATTTAGGTACTTTCGAATAATCATCCAAAGACTCCACAATTGGTTTATAAAACTCAATACTATTTTCAGGTATGGACCTTCCTTTTAACTCCATTAAACCTTCTTCAGCATCAAACAATACAGTTGGTGTTTTTGAAGTACCTTCTATAGAAATCTTTCCCATATTGCAATCAATTTTTTTGAGGAATTTTTATATATAA
>MDSV01186734.1_pt1 | contig 15777 bp, 17 predicted proteins | sample 810851 | NCBI WGS metagenome assembly MDSV01 (sample SAMN05326640, study PRJNA326480) | marine metagenome | isolation source: seawater | place: Atlantic Ocean: North East | collected 2012
ATTGATTTATGGCGGAGAGGGTGGGATTCGAACCCACGAATGAGTTGCCCCATCGCTGGTTTTCAAGACCAGTGCTTTCAACCGCTCAGCCACCTCTCCAAATTTAAATTTACATGTTTTTTTTATAGTTTTATACTTCAAAAAACGAATTATATCTATTTTCTTCTTATATTTGATTATTTGAAAATAAAAGTTATAAATTGAAATCATTAAAATGATAATTTCAAAAACACCATACAGAATATCTTTTTTTGGAGGCGGAACTGATTATCCAAAATGGTACCTAAAAAATGGGGGTGCAGTACTATCAGCTGCTATCAATAAATTTATTTACATATCATGTAGGAAATTACCACCTTTTTTTAATCACAAATACAGAATCGCTTGGTCAATTAATGAAACTGTAAAAAAAATAAATCAAATTAAACATAAACCAACACGAGAAATGATAAAAATATTTTCAATTAAAGATGGATTAGAGATTCATTATGATGGAGATTTACCCGCAAGAAGTGGAATGGGTTCGAGTTCTGTATTTGTCGTTGGTCTTATGAATGCGTTGAGTAACTATGCTGGTAAAAAAATGAGTAAAAAAGAACTATCAAGAAGAAGTATAATTTTTGAACAAAAAAATCTAAAAGAAGTTGTAGGTTCACAAGATCAAATAGCAGCAGCGTATGGTGGATTCAATAAAATTTATTTTAAAACTAATGGTGATTTTAAAATTAAAAATTTTTCTTTAAAAAATAAGAATATAAAAAAGTTAGATAAAAATTTATTACTTCTTTATACCGGTTTAGAAAGAACTGCACACGAGATAGCTAAAAGTTTTATTCATAAGTTACAATCTAGCAAGAAGTCTCATGTAATTGAAATTGCAAATTTTGTAAAAGAGGGAGAAAAATTGTTATTACATGGTGACAGTGATAGTTTTGGTAGACTACTACATGAATCTTGGATAGAAAAAAAAAAGTTAAGCCCATTAATTACCAATTCTAGTATTGATAATATTTATAACTCCGCTCTAAATAAAGGAGCCCTAGGCGGAAAATTATTAGGAGCTGGTGGAGGGGGATTTTTTTTATTTTATGTACCTCATTATAAACAAAAATATTTCATAAAAAATTTTTCTAAATTAATTACTATTCCTTTTAACTTTACCGACGAGAAAAGTGATATTTTGCTTAGGAAGTTCGCTGGTTAATATGAAATATTTTCATCCGTTAATGCATAACAATTTTAATAAGTCTGATACAAAAGCTGTTATTAAATTACTAAAACAAAAAAATATTATTTTAACACAATCTAAAAAAGTTAAAGAATTTGAAAGAGCTTGGTCTAAATGGTTAGGAGTTAAGTATAGTGTTTTTGTAAATTCTGGTTCATCAGCAAATTTGCTAACTATTAATATTCTAAAGATTTTAAAAAAAAAGGGGGAAGTTATTGTTCCCACTCTTACTTGGGTTTCGGATATTTCATCTGTTATTCAAAACAATTTAAAACCAGTATTTGTTGATATAAACCCAAAAAACTTATGTATGTCTGAAGATGATATTATTTCAAAAATTAATAAAAAAACTATTGCTGTATTTTTATCTCATATACAAGGTTTTAATGGATTATCCTCTAAATTAATTAATTTACTTAAAAGAAAAAAAATAATGCTCATAGAAGATGTTTGTGAGTCTCACGGAGCAAAATTTAAAAATAAAAAATTAGGTACTTATGGAAAAATATCAAACTTTTCATTTTATTATGCACATCATATGTCTACTATAGAAGGTGGAATGGTATGTACTAATGATAGAAAAATATATCATCTTGCTAAAGTTCTAAGATCTCATGGCATGTCTAGAGAAATTGGAGATATTAATATTCAAAATAAAATTGCAAAAAAATATAAAAAGTTATCTCCAAAATTTATTTTCTTACACCCAGGTTATAATTTTAGAAATAATGAAATATCTGCTACAATAGGTTTAAATCAACTAAAATCTCTAAACAAAAATAATGAAATAAGAAAAAAAAATTTGATAACTTTTTTAAAAAGTCTAGATGAAAAAAAATATAGAGTTGATTTTAATCTCATAGGAAGCTGTAATTACGCTTTCCCACTTATTCTTAAAAAAGCAAGCTTTGTTAATAGAAAAAAACTAGAAAGAAGATTAATTGATAAAAAAATTGAATTTAGGAGAGGTAACGCAGGTGGAGGTAACCAGTTAAGACAACCATATTTAAAAAAATATGTAAGCAAAATTAATTTTAAAGAATTTAAAGAAGTAGATCATATCCATTTTTTTGGATATTATATTGGTAACTATCCATCATTAAGATCCTCTAAGATTATAAAGATATGTAGGATCCTTAATTCGATAGATTTTAATAAATAAAATTATTTATAATTATAGCGTTAAAATGAAAAAAATATTAATCACTGGTGGAGCTGGATATATTGGTTCCAAATTATCAACAAAGTTAGTTGAACTAAATTTTAATATTACAGTTCTTGATAATCTCAAATTTTCTAGCAAGTCTATAAATCATCTATTTAATAAAAAAAATTTTAATTTTATTAAAGGAGATGTAAGGAATAAAAAATTACTTAAAAGATTAATTAAAGATAATGAATTTATAATCCCATTAGCAGGTTTAGTCGGTGCACCATTATGTGAAAAAAATAAAAAAGAAGCTATAGCTGTTAATTTTGAATCAATTAAATATCTATCAGATAATATTAAAAAAAAAAATAAGGTTATCTATTTAACAACAAATTCAGGTTATGGTGTAGGAGAAAAAAATAAGTACTGTGATGAAAAGTCAGAACTAAACCCAATTTCATTATACGGAAGAACAAAAGTAGACGCTGAAAAGATAGTAATGCAAAATAAAAATGTTGTAGCTTTCCGATTAGCAACTGTTTTTGGCCATTCATATCGCATGAGAACTGATTTACTTGTAAATAATTTTGTTTTTAATGCACTTAATGAAAAACAACTGACTTTATTTGAACCACATTTTAGAAGAAATTATATTCATCTTAACGATGTTGTTGATGGTATTATTTATTCTATTAATAATTTTAAAAAATTAAAGTCTAATGTTTATAATTTGGGTTTATCTTCAGCAAACCTTACAAAACTTATGCTTGCTAAAAAAATACAAAAAAAATTAAAATATCTAAAAATTAAATTTGTTAAAAATAAAAAAGATCCTGATCAACGAGATTATTTTGTTAGTAACAAAAAAATAGAAAAAAAAGGTTTTAAAGCCAAGGTAAAAATCGAAGATGGTATAGATGAATTGATTAAAGTTTTTACTTATAGTAAAGAAAGAATTATTAATAATTATTAATTTTTTTATTAATACTTTGAACTTGTTTTAAAAAATTTGGCTTAACATATTCATAATATAGTTTGCTTTTATTAGCTGCGACTTTATCAGTTTTTCTATCACCTAACATAAAACTCTTTTTAATATTGATATTCCATTTTTTATATATTTCTTTGATCATTAGGTTGCCTGGTTTTCGATAAGCTGTTTTTTTAGTGTATATTTTTACAATACCTTTTGGATGATAAGGACAATATTCAATACCATTTATTATAATTCCTCTTTTTTTTAGATATTGTTTTATTTTTCTATGTAATTTATTTAAATCTGATATTTTAAATTTACCTTTTGCAATTCCAGCCTGGTTTGTAATTATAAAAATTAGATAATTTTTTTGAATCAAATATTTTAAACCTTTAATTACATATGGACGAAATTTAAACTTTGAAAATTTATGTACATATCCATAGTCATAGTTAATAGTTCCATCTCTATCTAAAAAAACGGCTGACCTTGATTTTACTTTTTTTTTTAATATTTTATTTTTCATAAATTTTTATATATATACATAAAAGCTAATAGTTAATAGGTTCTTTATCATTATTAAGGATATTAGATTTTAATAGTTTAATTAAATATCATGTGGTAATAAAAACACATGCTTTTTCTTTGCAAAATATTCTTATTCAAAATATTTATTTTTACAGTCTTTTTTAACTTCACTTTTTCAGCTTTTGCAAATGAAGATTTTAATCTTTGGTTAGATTCTTTCAAACTTCAATCTCAAAAAAAGGGTATCTCTAAAAAAACTATTGATATTGCATTTAAAAATGTAAGATTTATTGAAAAAGTTCTAGTATATGACCGTAAGCAACCTGAATTCTATGAGGACACAATAACTTACGTAAATAAAAGAGCAAATAAAAATCGTGTTCGTATCGCCAACAAGCTTTATAAAGAAAATAAATTATTATTCTCAAATGTAGAAAAAGAATTTCAAGTTGAAAAGAAGATTCTACTTTCTTTATGGGGTATTGAAACTAATTTTGGTAAACATGTTGGTAAAATGGATATAATATCTTCACTAGCTACATTAAGTTTTGATAAAAGAAGAAGAGAGTATTTTTCAAAAGAATTATTTACCGTACTTCAACTAATAGAAAATGATCTTATTAATCCTGAAAAGCTTTTTGGATCGTGGGCGGGTGCTTTTGGAAATTTTCAATTTATGCCTTCAACAATTAAAAACTACGCAATAGACTATGATAATAATAACAAAATTGAGTTAAAGAATTCTCTTCAAGATTCTGTTGCTTCAGCAGCAAATTATATAAGTAAAATTGGATGGAGAAAAGGGCAACCATGTTTCATAAGAGTAAATTTAAAGGATAGTATTAATAAAAAATATATTAACTTATCTGCTAGGAATATTTCAAATAGACTTAAAATATCTCAATGGGATAAAAAAGGAGTTAATGGATATGATGGATCAAAGCTTACAAACAAAATTAATCCGAATTTAAAAGCAGCTTTGATAATTCCTGATGGAAAAATTAATACCCCCACTTTTTTAGTTTTTCATAATTATGAAAAAATTTTACAATGGAATAGATCTCTCAGATTTGGAATTAGTGTTTGTACCCTAGCAAATATGATAAAAACATGAAAAATATTATAAATTTTTTTTTTATAGTTTTAATTTTATTAACATATTCATGTGCAGACTATAATCTTCCTAAAAATAAAACAAAACCAGAGAGACAATACTTTTCTTCTAATGGTTTTGCTTTAGTTTATGATGAAAATTTATTTAAAAATAAAATTGTAAATAAAAAGATTAATAATAATAAAATTTATGTTTTGCACAAGACATTAAAATCTAATACTAAAATTACAATTACAAACCCAATTAATTTAAAAGTTGTTGAAACTAAGGTTTTTAAAAAAGCTACTTATCCAAGTATATTTAATGTAGTTATAAGTAAACAAGTTGCTAATATTTTGGAACTAGATATTAATAATCCTTATGTTGAGATTTTAGAAATAAAAAAAAATAAAACTTTTGTTGCTAAAGAAGGTAGTATTTTTGAGGAAGAAAAAAATGTTGCTAACAAAGTTCCTGTAGATGAAGTAAAAATGGATGACATTACTGCAGAAAAGAACAACACAGAAATAAAAAGGATTGAAAGTAAAAAATTTATAATTCTTATCTCTGATTTTTATTATTTAGAAAGTGCTAACAACTTAAAAAGTGAACTAATTAATAAAATTAAAAATAGTATGATTTCAGTTAAAAAAATTACTAAGAATAAATATAGATTAATGGCTGGCCCTTTCGATAATTTTAATGCTTTAAAAACAATATATATTAGTTTAAATAATTTAGGTTTTGAAGATTTAAATGTATATAGAGAATAAAATGAAAAAATTTAAAATACTATTACTACTTATCTTTTTTGTATTTTTTCAGAATAAGGTTATTGCTGAAATGGATGTAGATGCAAGGTATATGATTTTACAAGATCATTTATCTGGAAAAATTCTTTTTGAAAAAGAAGCCGACGGAAAAATTTATCCAGCTTCGATGACGAAGATTATGACCACATTGGTAGCTTTTGATTTATTAAAAAAGGGAGAAACTTCATTAGATGAACTTATTATCATTTCAGAAAAAGCCTGGAGAATGTCACAAAGTGGTTATTCATCGATGTTTATAATGTTAAATGATAAAGTTTCAGTTGAAGATTTACTTAAAGGTATAATAATAGTCTCTGGTAATGATGCTTGTGTAGCATTAGCAGAAGGATTGTCTGGTTCAGAAGAAGATTTTGTAACTTTAATGAATGAAAAAGCTGATGAAATTGGTTTAGAAAATACAAATTTTAATAACTCATCAGGAATAAATGATCCAGAAAACTATTCAACAGTTAGAGATATTTTGAAACTTTCTCGTTATATGATTAAGAATTATCCTGAGTATTATACTTACTTTAAGGAAACTAACTTCACATGGGATAGAACAGGCGGTGATCCTATTAAACAGGGTAATAGAAATCCACTTTTGTATAAAAATATTGGTGCTGACGGAATTAAGACTGGTTTTTTAACTCTAGAAAAGTATTCACTTGCCGCTTCAGTTAAAAAAGTAGATAGAAGAATGATTGCTGTTGGTAGTGGATTTAGTTCAAAAAATTCTAGATCAAGAGAATCTTTAAAAATTTTAAATTGGGGATTTAAAAAATTTGATACAGTTAAAGTTGCAAAAAAAGATGAAGTATTAACAAGTTTGAATGTTTGGTTAGGTAAAAAAAATAAACTAGAAGTCACTACGTCAGAAGATATTTATTTGACAATACCAAAAAGAAAGAAAAAAACTGTAAAAGCAATTCTTGAATATAATGGACCAATTCCAGCCCCAATAAAAGAAGGAGATATTGTTGGATATTTGAGTGTATATGTATCTGGGGAATTTAAAAAAAAAGTTAGTATTTTATCAACTGAAAATATTAAAAAATCAAACATTTTTTCTAGATTATTTAAATCTTTAAATTACCTGGTTTGGGGTGATGCCTAAAAAAAAATTTTTCTTTGTTGTATTTGAAGGAATAGAAGGTTCAGGTAAGTCTTTCCAGAGAAATAAATTAAATCTCAACTTACAAAAAAAAGGACTAAGCACAATCTTAACAAGAGAACCAGGTGGATTTCCAAGTGCTGAAAAAATTAGAAAATTAATATTACAAGGCAAAACTAATAAATTTTCTATGCGCACTGATACATTACTTTATTTAGCTTCTAGAAATGAACATTTTGAGAAAAAAATTAAACCTTTAATAAGTAAAAAAAAAATTATTTTGTGTGATAGATTTGTTGATTCTACAATCGCTTATCAAGTTTATGGAAGTGGTGAAAGCAGATCATTTGTCCAATATATACATAAATATATATTGGGGAATTTTAAACCTGATTTAACTTTTGTATTAACTGTAAATATTAATAAAGCTTTTGTAAGAATTAAAAAAAGAAAAAGTAAAAATAGATATGATAAGTTATCAAAAATATTTTACCAAAGAGCTCAAAAAGCATTTATTAAAATAGCAAAAACTAACAAATCAAGATATAAGATCCTAGATAATTCAAATGATACTAATGAAGTTGAGAAAGAAATACTTAATTACTTTATTAGAAGCTTTAATAACAAATGAATAAAAAAGATATTAGAGAAGTAATAAAACCTTTATATCAACTAAATTTATATGGTTATAATAAATATTTTGATTTATTTGTTAAACTGTACCAAAATAAAAAAATTCCAAGTATAAATTTATTTAGTGGACCTATTGGAATAGGTAAAGCTACTTTTGCTTATCATTTAATAAATTACATATTGTCTATCAATGAATCTAATAAATATAATTTAAAAAAAAAAGAGATTAATAAAGAAAATTATAGCTTTAATCTAATTTGCAAAAACACTCACCCAAATTTCTTTAACTTATCCTATGAATTAAAAAAGCAGGATATTAAAGTTGAGGATATTAGAAATGTACTTAAATTTTTACATAAGTCAGCATTTTCATCAAACATAAAATGTATTTTAATTGATTCTGCTGATAAATTAAATTTAAATTCTTCTAATGCTTTACTTAAAATTCTCGAAGAACCACCTAAAAATGTCTTCTTTTTTATAATCAATAATAGTAATAAAAAAATACTCCCTACCATAAAATCTAGAGCTCATGAATTTAAATTCTTTTTTAATATTAGTGAAAAGGAAGATATATTTAATAAATTTGTTATAGATTATGAAATTGATATTAGTGTTAAAAAAACTATTAAAAATTTTTATTTTGATACACCAGGAAATCTACTTAAATATTCATTAATTTTATCTAATTCAAATATTGATTTTAACGAAAACATATATGATTCAATTCTCTACTTAATTGATTTGTATAAAAAAGATAAAAATACTGAACTTTTAAATTTTATTTCACTTTTTATTGAAATTTTTTATAATAAACTTTGTTCTAATAATAGTATAAACCTTAACACTTACTTGTTTAATAAATCAAAAATATTAAATCTTTTTACTGATATGAAAAAATATAATTTAAATGAGAATAATGTTTTTTTTAGTGTAAAAGATATTTTATATAATGAATTCAGATAATTTTTATATTACAACCCCTATATACTATCCTTCAGGAAAACCTCATATGGGGCATGCTTATTCCAGCATAGTAGCTGATGTTTTTGCTAGGTTTAAAAGAATAGATGGTTATGCAGTTCATTTTTTAACAGGTACAGACGAACATGGTTTAAAGATACAAAGAGCTGCAGAAGAAAATAAAATGGAGCCATTATTGTTTTGTAATGAAATTAGTAAAACTTTTAAAGATTTAACTAAAATCTTAAATTTATCTAATACTGATTTTATAAGAACAACAGAAACAAGGCATATTAAATCTGTGCAACACCTATGGAATATTTTAGAAAAAAATGGAGATATATATTTATCTAAGTATAAAGGATGGTATTCAGTTTCAGATGAAGCTTTTTATACTGAAGAGGAAATCACAATTAAGGATGATGTTAAAGTATCATTAAATTCTGGATCTCCCGTTGAATGGGTAGAAGAAGAATCGTATTTTTTTAAACTTTCAAAATGGCAAAATAAATTACTAGATTACTATGAAAAAAATCCAGATTTTATTCTTCCAAAGACTAGAAGAAATGAAGTTGTAAATTTTGTAAAAAATGGACTTAATGATCTTTCCGTAAGCAGAAAGTCTTTTTCTTGGGGTATTAAAGTACCAAACAACCCCGAGCATGTTATTTATGTTTGGTTAGATGCTTTAACAAATTATTTAAGCGCTTTAAATTACCCTGACAATAATAATGAGCTTTACCAAATGTATTGGCCAGCATCTATTCATCTAATCGGAAAAGATATATTACGTTTTCATGCAATATATTGGCCTGCTTTTTTATTATCAGCAAACATTCCACTACCTAAAAAAATATATGGTCATGGATGGATACTTTCAGGTGAAGAAAAAATGTCTAAGTCAAAAGGGAATATTTTAGACCCAGTTAAAATAGTTAAAGATTATGGAATAGATCCTTTAAGATATTATTTAATAAAAGAGGTTTCGTTTGGTAACGATGGAAATATTTCAAAAGATAAACTTGAAGATACCATTAATAGCGACCTGGCTAATAATTATGGAAATTTATGTCAAAGAGTTACTGCATTTTGTGAAAAAAATTGTTCTTCAGAAATACCAAATGCTATAGATTTCAATGATGATGATTTAAAAATATTAAATAATTTTTCAGACAATTTAAAAGAATTGAGAGAGTCTATTGATAAGCAAAATTTAAATTTTTATATTAATTTTATAATAAACTCGTTATTTGAAGCTAATAAATATTTTAATGATCAAGAGCCTTGGAAAAAAAAGAATGATAAAAAAAGATTAAGTTCTATTGTTTATACATCACTTGAAATAATAAGAAAAATATGTATTTTACTCTATCCTATAATTCCAGAAACTTCAGTTAAGGCTCTTAAAATATTTAACTTAAATGAAAAAGATATTACCTTATCATCAGTTATCAAGCACGATTATTTAAAACCTAAAATGAAGATAAATAAGATTGAAATATTATTCAAAAAAATAGAAAAAAATAATGATTGATTCACATTGTCATTTAGATCATGAGCCTTTATTTAATAATTTAAAAGAGATTTTGAATAGATCTAAAAAGATTGGTTTAACTAAATTATTAACAATATCAACCACGTTTAAAAGTTTTGAAAAAATACTTCATATAGTAAATCTTGACCCAATGATTTATGGTACTTTCGGTATTCATCCTCATGAAAGTTCTGCAAATATAGTTACAAAAGATATTATAATTAAAAGCATTAAAAAAAATAAAAAAATAGTTGGAGTTGGAGAAACTGGTTTAGATTTTTTTTATAATCACAGTGAAAAAGATAAACAAATTTCTAGCTTTAAAGCTCACATAGAGGCATCAATTGATTTAAATTTACCTCTAATCGTGCATTCTCGTAACGCTGAGATAGAAACTTTTAATACCTTAAATTTGTATAAAAAAGATAATTTAAAGATTTTAATGCATTGTTTTACTGGATCTTATAACTTTGTAAAAAAACTTGTAACTTTAAATACATATTTTTCAGCAAGTGGTATTATTACATTTAAAAATAGTAAAGAACTTCAAGAAACTTTTAAAAACATACCTTTAGACAGATTATTAATTGAAACTGACAGTCCATTTCTAGCACCTATTCCTATGAGAGGTAAAAAGAATGAACCAAGCTTTATTAAGTATACGGCAGAAAAATTAGCTGAATTGAAAAGTTTAACTTATGAGGAAATAAATACCATTACTACTAAAAATTTTAATAAACTTTTTCTTATAAAATAATGAAATCTTATTTAACTATACTTGGGTGTGGTAATTCTCAAGGTGTTCCAATGATAAATGGATTCTGGGGTAGGTGTGATAAAAATAATAAGAAAAACCATCGAACAAGGTGCTCTGCCTATATTAAAAAGGGTGACAACTCAATTTTAATTGATACTTCTCCAGATATCAAAAAACAGTTATTTGATAATAAAATTAAAGATATTAAATCTATTATTTATACTCACGAGCATGCTGATCAAACTAACGGTTTGTTTGAAATTCGTCCTTTTTATTGGAAAAGTAAAAAAAAAATAAATGTTTATGGTAGTCCACAAACCATTCAAAATCTTAAGTCATCATTTCCTTATATTTTTTTTAAAATGTATGGATACCCACCAATAGCAAAGGCTAATCTTATTAAAAAAAGTTTTTCATTAGGAAAACATAAAGAAAGAGTCAATTTTAAGTCTTTTCAAGTTAAGCATGGACCAATTGATAGTACAGCTTACGTTTTTGAAAATACAGCATACATTAGTGATTGTAACGATCTTTCTATTGTTAAAATTAAATCTTTACAAAATTTGAGATATTTAATTATAGATTGCTTAAGATATAAAAAAAGCTCTGTACATTTTGGATTAAATGAAGTTTTGTATGTTCAAAACATACTTAAACCTCAAAAAACTATACTTACCAACCTTAATTGTGAGCTTGATTATGCTTCTTTGTTGCGTATTCTTCCAAAAAATGTATTACCAGCTTACGATGGAATGAGATTAAATTTATGAAAAAAATTTTAGTTACTGGAGCTGCAGGTTTTTTAGGAGCACATTTGTGCGAAAAATTAAAAAATCTTAATTATAAAGTTGTAGGTATTGATAGCATGATAGGGGGTGATTTAGAAAACTTACCTAAAGGTATTGAATTTCATAAAATGGACTGTTGTGATTTTGACTCCTTAAATAAAATTATGGATGGCGTAGATATCGTATATCATTGCGCCGCAACAGCACACGAAGGCTTATCAGTTTTTTCTCCAGTTGAGATTTCAAAAAACAATTACCTAGCAACTGTATCTGTTATTACCTCCGCAATTAACAATAAGGTTAAAAGAATTATATACTGCTCTTCTATGGCTAGGTACGGTAACCAAACCACACCATTTACTGAAGATATGGAACCTAAACCAGTAGATCCTTATGGAATTTCTAAAGTTGCTGGTGAACAAGTTCTTAAATGCCTTTGTGAATTAAATAAAGTGGAGTGGGCAATTGTAGTACCACATAATATTATTGGACCTAAACAAAAATACGACGATCCATTTAGAAACGTTGTATCAATTATGATAAATCGTCTTTTGCAAAATAAAAGACCTATAATATACGGAGACGGAGAACAAAAAAGATGTTTTTCTTATATAGATGATTGCATTAAATGTATGCTAGCACTTATTGACAACAAATTACTTAATAACGATATCGTAAATATTGGACCTGACGAAGAATTTGTTACTATTAATAAAATTGCAGAAATCTGTTCCAATTTAACGGGTTCTAATTTAGAACCAGAATATTATCCTGATAGACCTCAGGAAGTAAAACATGCAACTTGTTCATCTGATAAAGCAAGAAAACTTCTTAATTATAAAACTACAACAGATCTGTATCAGGGCATACAGAAAACTTTTGAATATATTAAAAAAAAGGGTCCTAAAAAATTTGTCTATCACGTAGATTTGGAAATTATTAATGAACTTACACCAAAGGTTTGGTTAGATAAAAAACTTTAAATTTTATAATAACTTTTCTATTGCATTAATAAATTTTTTAGAAGATGGATTTGTGATGGATGAAAAAGTTTCTGCTACTTCTCCATTTTTATCAATTATTATTTTATGAAAATTCCATTTCGGAACAGCAGATTTTCCATGATTTTTTTTTGCCCACATATAAAATGGATGTGCATTATCACCTTTTACAGTAATCTTTTCTGTCATTGGAAATGAAATTCCAAATTTTGCTTCGCAAAAATTTTTGATTTCTTGACTATTACCAGGCTCTTGTGAACCAAAATCATTTGATGGAACACCAATCATTATTAAACCTTTATTTTGATATAATTCCCATGTTTTTTGCATATCTTCATATTGATTTGTAAATCCACATTTACTCGCAACATTTACAATTACTATAACTTTATTTTTATAATCAGATAATCTTAATAGACTACCATCTAAATCGTTAAAATAAAATTCATAGGCAAGTTTTTCATACTTGGCATTAGATGAAGTAGTAAATAAAGTCATTATAGATATTAATATTATTATATATAATTTTTTCATTGTCATACTTTTAATTAACCTTTTTTTGTGTAAAAAATAATAACCAAAAATAACCTATAACTGTAGATAATAGAGATCCTGTTAAAACACCTATTTTAACACCATCAACATGCTGTAAATCATTTAGAAATGCTAAATTTCCAACAAATAAACTCATTGTGAAACCAATTCCTGTTAATATTCCTACACCATACAATTTACCCCAGCTTGAATTACTAGGCATTTCAGCAAATTTTAACTTTACTGATATAAATGAGAATAAAAAAACACCTATTTGTTTTCCAAAAAAGAGACCACATACAATCCCTAAAGGAACTGGATTTAATAATGTTCCAAAAGTTAAATTGCTCAATGATACGCCCGCATTAGCTAGAGCAAATAATGGCATAATTCCAAAGGCAACATATGGTGATAAATAGTGTTCCAATTTCAAAAGTAGGGAAAAGTCTTTTTCATTTTTTCTGTGAGGAATAGTTAAAGCTAATAAAACACCAGAGATTGTAGAATGGATTCCAGAACTGTGAGTAAAAAGCCATAAAAAAATTCCAATTAAAAGATAAGGTGTAAATTTCTTAATATTAAATTTGTTAAGTGCCATTAAACCAATAAAGGATACGAACATTAATATTAAAGAGGTATAATTAAGTTCTGTAGAATAGAAAAAAGCAATGATAAGAATTGCTCCCAAATCATCAATAATAGCTAAAGCTGTTAAAAAAACTTTTAAAGATATTGGTACTCTAGATCCTAGTAGTGATAAGACTCCTATAGAAAAAGCTATATCTGTAGCTGATGGTATTGCCCAACCTTTGAGTGTAGACACATTTTCAAGATTAATAAAAACATAAATTAGAGCAGGCACAACCATACCACCAATTGCAGCAATTATAGGAAGTAGTGCTTGTTTGGGTTTTGAAAGTTCTCCTTGAATAAACTCTCTTTTAATTTCTAATGTAACAACGAAAAAAAATATAGCCATCAGAGCATCATTGATCCAATGGATTAAGCTCATATCTAAACCAAAATTTTTTGTGCCAATTAAAAAATGAAGATTTAGTATATTAAAATAATATTGACTTAAATTACTGTTACTAAGAATTAGTGCAATTATTGCCGCAAATAAAAGGACTAGACCACTTGCTGCTTCAAGCCTAAAAAACCATTTAAATGGTGTGCTTATATAATTAATCATGAAATTAAATTCTAGATATCATAATATTGAAAAAATGTTTAGAATTAAATATTAAAATTAATGATTATCTGGTTAGCATCATATCCTAAAAGTGGAAATACGTGGCTTAGATCTTTACTTTGTTCATATTTTTTTTCTAAAGATGGAATATTTAATTTTAAACAACTAGATAATATTCAACAGTTTTCAAGTCTTAATATTCAATCTGAAAATGTGAATGAATCAAATTATCAGAGTAGAGTTGCTAAAAATTGGATACCATCACAAAAAATTATTAATAAAGATAAAAAGATTCATTTATTAAAAACTCATAATGCTATGTGTTCAATAAATGGTAATAACTTTACAAATGAATCAAACTCACTAGCATGTATTTATATTGTAAGAGATCCAAGAAATGTTATTACCTCAATATCTAATCACTTTAATTTAAGTTTATCAGAATCATTAAATTTTATTAAAAATGAAAAAAAAATAATTTTCCCTAAAAAAAATTTATTAATTGGAAAAGAAAAAGTTGATCCAAAAGATTTTAATTTTTTAAGTAGTTGGTCAAGTCATTATTTGTCTTGGAAAAATGCAAATTTCTTTCCAGTAAAAGTTTTAAGATATGAAGACTTTGAAAATGATATTGTTAAGTCATTTAATTCAGTATTATTTTTTTTATCTAAATTTATGAAGTTTGAAATTGATGATAAAAGAATTTCTAATTGTATAAATTCAACAAGTTTCGAAAAATTAAGAAAAATGGAAGACAAAGAAGGTTTTAATGAAACTCCTGATTCTTTAAAAGGTCAAAAGAAAATAAGATTTTTTCATTTAGGAAAAAAAAATAAATGGGAAACTCTTTTAGATAATAACTTATCAAAGGATATTGAAGTACATTTTAAAAAAGAAATGCAAAATCTAGGTTATTTATAATTATTGAATGTATTTATTTAATAGCTTATAAATTGCATATTCGGGGCGTAGCGCAGCCTGGTAGCGCATCTGGTTTGGGACCAGAGGGTCGCAGGTTCAAATCCTGCCGCCCCGACCAACATTAGTGATTATTATAAATTGATATGAAAGTTAAAATATATAAACCTACAAAATCAGCAATGCAGTCAGGTAATAGAAATAGTAAAAAATGGCTTCTTGAATTTGATACTAAAGATAAAGGTGTTAGTCCTTTGATGGGTTGGGAAAGTTCTAATGATACAAATTCAGAAATTAAATTAGAATTTAAAACAAAAGATCAAGCAATAAATTTTGCTAAAAAAAATAGTTTAGATTATTATTTAATAGAACCTCAAAAACGTAAGTTAATAAAAAAGTCTTATACGGACAATTTTTTGAAGGATTAGTATATGTTAAAAAGTTTTTTTCTTAGTAAAAAATGGCGTTTATGGGCGTGGGGTGGCTTTATTTTCATAATTGGATCTTTGCTAGCTCAGACTTGGATCGATGTAAAAATTAATGAATGGTACAAAGG
>MDSV01244699.1_pt1 | contig 15777 bp, 16 predicted proteins | sample 810851 | NCBI WGS metagenome assembly MDSV01 (sample SAMN05326640, study PRJNA326480) | marine metagenome | isolation source: seawater | place: Atlantic Ocean: North East | collected 2012
AAAGTTGCAATGTCATTGTCAGATCAATTTTGTGTAGAAAGACATAAACAACATTTTTTAGAACTAGTTAAAGATAAATTAGATATTACTTTTGCCAATGAACAAGAAATTATGTCTTTAATTAATGCTAAAAACTTTGAAGAAGTTATTACTTTTGGTAAACAGCTTGGAAAAATCATTGTAATTACTCGTGGGGAAAAAGGAAGTATTGCAATTAATAAAAATGAAGTATCTCAATGTGACAGCCAAAAAAATTTAAAAATTGTAGATTTAACTGGAGCTGGTGATCTTTTTGCTGGGGGTTTTTTGCATGGACACATTAATAAACTACCTACAAAAAAATGCCTTGAAAAAGGAACTGAAATGTCCTCAAAAATTATTCAAAAAATTGGTGCAAGATTAAGTTAGTTTAATATACAAACCTTGAATAACTAAAAAAAAATATTTAATTATTTTTTTTTTCTTTTAAAACTTCCCTTACCTTTTTTGGATCTAACAATCTGCTTTTTGTATTTTAAAGAAAATAGGTCTCTGGCTATGAAATTACGTTTTTTTTTTTTCATATATAATATCCACTCTTATTATTTTTAATAAATTTGTTATCACCAAATTTCTCATAGATTTTTTTTCTTAACCTATGTATATGCGTTTCTACTGTATGAGTCTCACTTTCTTCAGAATAATTCCAAACTTGTTTTAATACTAAATTCTTACTAATTGGTTTATTACTTTCACTAAATAAAATAAGAAAATTTATTTCTTTTTCTGACAATTGTAACGATAAATCTTTTTTTATTATTTTACGTTCGTTTTTATCAATTATATAATCTTTAAGCTTGATTAAAGAATTTTCTCTAAACTTTGATTTAGCAAGCAAAAAAATAACTTTTTTTTTCAAATCTAGAAATTTAAATGGTGTTTCTAAACAGTATAAAAAATTTTTTTTCATATATTTTGATTCACTAGTAGAATTAATTAAAATAATAATTGGTAAATTAAAATTTTTAACGTAATTTAAAAGAAGTTCATTTAAATCATTTTCAAAAACAATAACCAATTCCTTTTTATTTTCATTTAAGAAAAGATCTATATTTGAATAAAAATTTATTTTAAAATCTAAAAATAGTTTAGTTTCATTAATAATATTTAAAAATGTTTTATTTCTTAAAATTGATATAGTAGAATTGTTCATTAATAATTATATGTATATTACAATAATAAAAAATAATTTAATTTACAAAGGTTATAAATTAAAATGTTGTATTGGAAAATCAGGTTTAACAAGCAAAAAAAGAGAAGGTGACTTAAGTACACCGAAAGGTCTTTTTAAGCTGGGTAAACTTTACTATAGAAAAGACAGAAATAAGACAATTAAATGTAAAATTAAAAAAAAACAAATAAAAAAAAATATGGGATGGTGTGACGATATTAAAAGCAGAGATTATAATAAAGAAATAAAATTTCCATTTAAATTTACAGCAGAAAAACTTTATAGGAAAAATAACAATTATGATATTTTTATTAACATACAATATAATCAGTCACCAATTGTAAAAAATAAAGGAAGTGCAATTTTTTTTCACCTATGTAACAAGAAGTACAGGCCAACTAATGGTTGCGTTTCAATAATTAAAAAAGATTTTTTAAAAATACTTCCTTTTATAAATAGAAAAACAAAAATTTTAATTAAATAATAGTTCTTTTACCTAGAATAGCCGTTCCTATTCTCAGGAAAGTTGATCCATTTCCAACAGCATTTTCGTAATCTGAGCTCATACCCATACTTAAATGTTTTAAATTTAACTTATTTGCATAATTATTTAATTTTTTAAAATAATTAACAGAAGTATTGGCTGGAGGTAAACACATTAAGCCAACTACATTTAAGTGTAAATCATTCACACAAAACTTATAAAAACCATCAAGTTCAGATGGTGATATACCAGACTTTTGATCTTCATTAGCAAGATTAACTTGTATAAACAATTTAATTTTTTTATTCACTTCTTTTTCCTGATTACTAATTTTTAACGCTAGTTTTTCATTATCAAGAGAATGTATATAATCAAATATTTTAACAGCTTTATTTACTTTATTAGTTTGAAGTTTCCCGACCATGTGAATTTTTAAATTTTTATAGTGATTTTTTATAATTGACCATTTTTCGTAAGCTTCCTGAACTTTATTTTCACCAAAGTGAGAGTGACCTTCCTTAATCAAATGCTCAAAATTATCTATGGGAAAAGTTTTTGAAATAACTACAATTTGTGTATCTAATTTTAGTTGTTTTGTTTTTATAATTTCATTAACCTTGGCCTTAATAAAATTTAATTTTTCTAAACTACTATGCATAAAGAATTACCGAAATTTTTTATTTTTCTAGATCAATACAATAGTGATATATTTAAAAATAAAAACACTAAAATTGGCGTCATATACCGAAATTATAATGACAAAAATAAAGATAGAGAAAAGGAGTTAACGAAAATAGCTCAATCATGCAAAAAGTGCAGATTTCAATTATTTATTTCTAATGATATTAGGCTTGTTTATAAATTTAAAGCAAATGGTTTATATATACCTTCATTCAACAAAACAAAAAAATACTTAAACTTAGAAAAAAAAAATATATCAATTCTAGGTTCTGTACATAATCAAAAGGAAATTTGCGAAAAAAAAATACAAAAATGTAAAGCTGTTTTTCTTTCCCCATTATTTCATACTAAGAAATCTAATAAATTTTTAGGCATTTATAAATTTAACAGGTTAGTCTATTCAAATAAAATCGATATTTTTGCTTTAGGGGGAATATCAATTCATAATATAAAAAAAATTAAATCATTATCTATTCTTGGATTTGGAGGGATTGATTTATTCAAAAAAAAACCGGCCTATAAAAGGCCGGTTTTCATAAAGAATAATTTCTTTTAATTTTTTTTCAGTCTAAAAAGCCAATCCTAATGAAACAGTCGTCGCTTTCTTATCATCCCATGCAGTTGTTCCCCAGTTAGCATTGTCAACTTTAGTATTTGCTATTCTTAGAGAAGCTCCACCCATAGTGTAAGCTGCTTGCCATGATTCGATAACCACAGTTCTGTCTTGTTTAGGTAATGGTGTCCATGAACCTGAAACACCACCAGCTTTTTGGTGCTGCCATTCACCGTAACTCAAAGACAAATCGTCATTTACATTGAACGCTATACCAAATGCATAGGCTTTGTAAAAGTTCGTTTCGTCTGTATGAGTATTTTCGGCACCACCTGTAGATCCGTTATCTTGACCTGTGTAATCTCCAGAATATTGAAGACCAAGTTCAATTGGACCTAAGCTATATGTTACACCACCAACTGCTTCGTATCTATCTGCCACATTTCCTGTGTTATTTTTAACAGATTGAATTGTTGAAGCACCAGCAAATAAATTTAGGCCAGATAAAATTTCTGTTCCTAAAGATGGATTGATGTTGATAGTTGCATCATAAGAGTTTGCGTTTGCTGAGTCACTAGCGGCTGTTGCTTTATCTCCAGTGTCTGTAACTCCATACTGAGGAGCCATAGATAATGTAAGACTTGTTCCTAATATTACAGGAGAAGAATACATTATAGATTGAGATGTACCACTACCAGTTGGTAAACGTATGCCAGTACCTAAACCAGTACCCCACGTTTCTTCCCAAGCAGTAGGCATTTTTATCATCAACAGTTTTTATACCAGTAGTACTATCACCTTGTGTAATAGTGATTTTACCTAAGCCACCCATAGTCATTGCAAAATTTGCAGCCGAGAAGGCATTTAAATTTGCATTTTGTATAGCTAAAGCATAAGTCCAACCGTTATCAAGTTCACCACTACCATTTAATGTGTAGTTAGAACCCATACCAATTGGGTTACCAGTTACATCTCCACCTTTGGAAATGTAGGTCAAATCTGCACCACCAGTTACCGTTAGTTCACCTGCGTTAGCAGCTGAAACAACAGCTAGAGAACCGCAAAGAGCTGAAAAACCAACTTTTGTTAATTTATTCATAATTTTCCCTTTAACCTTTCTCTATTATTAAAACGCTAAACCTAGCGATATTGTTGTTACTTCCTGATTATCGTTAGCAACATATGCAACATTTGATGCATCTGCTCTAGCAATTCTCATAGATGCTCCACCCATTGTGTAGGCAACTTGAAGCGTGTCAATTTCAGCGCTATCTGTGTCGCCTTCCTTGTCCGAATCAATATGTCCGTAACCAATTGATAGATCATCGTTAACGTTGAAAGTTATACTGTACATAGTGTTTTCGTAATTTCCACCTGTACCGTTAACTCCCGTTGAGTCATCAGTTATTTGGTAACCAGCTGAGAAGTTGCCCATAGCATATTTAATACCAAGAACTTCTTCTTCTGAGTCTGCATCGATGCCAGAAGCATTCTGGTGTTGATCAACTTGTGATAAACCACCATACAATGTTAAGCCAGCAACGCCATGTAGATCTTCAGTAGCTGTTAGGGTTAAATCCCAACCAGAACCTAAAGTTCCAGTGTCACCACCTGTAGCCTTGTCTCCAACTGTTGAAGCTGAGTCAGCATCTGCAGTAGCTGCAAATACTATAGCTAGTCCATCTGGAGCCATTTCAAAGTTTGAAAGTTCAACGTTAGCACCACCAGAAACACCAGCAATTTTCGTTATACCAATGCTTTGACCAGCACCATCAGCTTCTTCCCAAACTGTCGGCGTAATATCGTCCATACGCTGTATACCAGTTCCAGAAACACCTTGGTCAATACGTACATCACCAAATCCTGGGATACCAATTACAACGTTTGTGTTTGAATAAGCATTTGCATTAGTCATCGCAATACTTAAAGCAACACTCCAACCGTTATCAAGTTCACCACTACCACCTAATGTGAAGTTAGAACCAATACCAATTGGGTTACCAGTTACACTGTCATGCTTAGAAACATAAGTCATGTCAGCTCCACCAGTTACTGTCAGTTCACCTGCGTGCGCAGCTGAAACGGCAGCTAGAGATCCACACAATGCAGATACTCCTAGTTTACTTAATTTATTCATGATTAACTCCTTTGTTAATTGTTTTCATATGAATTGCGCTAAAGTAACACTCTGATGTTCAAATAAACATTGAAATACCTTACTAATACCAATAAATTTTAATTATGTTGTATTTTTATCACTATTTATTTGCATTTAAATAAGTGGCGTTTTTACTAGCTTTTTTGTATTTTTAATAGTCATTTTAAAATCAATTTTAATGTAATAAACATACAATAATGATTTTTTTAAATTATACACTAAAAAAAATTCTGCTTTTAATAACTGGTTTTATCTTTTTAAGTTTGACTTATTCTTGTGGAATATATGCACCTTCAGATGCAAGAAAAGTTTCGCCCAATTCAAAAGAGAGAGTAAAAAAAAATTTAGAAGAGGGAAAAGGAATTTCTCTTGGTAAAGCACTACGTGGGGGGGGTGGTACAAACTATCAGTTTGCTAGCTCCAACCCTATGTGGAGAGCAACTTTAGAAATACTTGATTTTTTACCACTTTCAAACGTTGATTATTCAGGTGGAATTATTACAACTGATTGGTACAACGAGGGAACGGTGGGGGATGAATCAATTAAAATCACAGTTAGATTTTTAACTAATGAAGTAAGGTCCGATGGAATAAGAATTATTGTTCATAAAAAGCTTTGTAACATTCAACAAAATTGCTCAGTAAAAAAAATTTCTTCTACACTTGAGCAAGAACTGCAAATTGCTATTCTTAAAAAAGCAGTACTCCTTGAAAAAGAGTATAGTAAAGGTAAAAAAAAGTTTAAAAGAAATAAGATAAAATAATTTAATATCTTAGTTTTTAAAAAATTTATTTTTTATTTATGGAAAGATACAATATAAAAAATGTTGAAAAGAAATGGCAAGAAATCTGGTCAAAAAATAAAGCTGACACAGCTACATTAAATAAAAATAAAAAAAAATTCTATTGTCTTGAAATGTTTCCTTACCCTTCGGGTAAAATTCATATGGGACATGTGAGAAACTATACAATTGGCGATGTATTAGCGCGCTATAAGAAACTTCAAGGTTTTAATGTTTTGCATCCAATGGGGTGGGATTCTTTTGGTTTACCAGCAGAAAATGCAGCTCGTGAAAATAATTTACATCCTAAAGATTGGACTAATAAAAATATTGAAAATATGAAAAGTCAATTAAAACTTTTGGGTCTATCTCTAGATTGGGATCGTGAAATATCAACCTGTGACCCAGTATATTACAAACATCAACAAGAATTTTTTTTAGAACTTTTTGAAAAAGGTCTGGTTTATAAGAAAGATACATATGTAAATTGGGATCCTGCAGAACAAACTGTATTAGCAAACGAACAGGTAATTGATGGTAGAGGATGGAGGTCAGGAGAAACTGTGGAAAGAAAAAAACTTTCTCAGTGGTTTTTTAATATCAAAAAATTTTCCCAGGATCTGCTAGACGAACTAGAAAAATTAAAAAATTGGCCAGAGAAAGTTAAATTAATGCAAAAAAACTGGATTGGTAAGTCATATGGTTGTGAGATTAATTTTCAAATTGATAAAATAGAAAATTTCGACCAAATAAAAGTTTTTACCACTAGACCAGATACTATTTTTGGAGCTTCTTTCATTGCTATTTCAGCTGACCACCATGTTGCAAAACTATTTGAAAAAAATAACGATTTTATGAAGTTTAAATCAGAGTGTTCAAAAATTGGAACAACAGAGGAAGCATTAGCTAACGCTGAAAAAGTTGGTTTTAATACTGGTTTAACTGCAAAACATCCATTTAAAAAAGATTTTAAATTACCTATTTACGTAGCTAATTTTGTTCTAATGGATTATGGATCTGGTGCAATATTTGGTTGCCCAGCACATGATCAACGTGATCTAGAGTTTGCAAAAAAATATAAGCTACAAATATTTCCAGTTGTAAAACCAGAAAAAGAAGATGAAAGTGAATTTTTGATAAAGGAAGAGGCCTTTGTAGGAGATGGTGTTTTATTTAACTCTGATTTTTTAAACGGACTAAGTGTGAGTGATGCAATTCAAAAATCAATAAAAGAAATATCAAAAAAAAATCTGGGAAATGAAAAAATTACTTTTCGCTTAAAGGATTGGGGAGTGTCTAGGCAAAGATACTGGGGCTGTCCAATTCCAATAGTTTATAATGAAAAAGGAAAAGCAATACCAGTAAGCAAAAAAAATTTACCCATTTTATTACCTGAGGATGTTGATCTTAAAATTTCAGGAAATCCATTAGAAAAACACCCTAGCTGGAAATTTATCACTCTTCCTTCTGGTGAAAAAGCTGTTAGAGAAACTGACACACTTGATACCTTTGTAGATTCATCTTGGTACTTTTTAAGGTTCTGTTCACCAAAAAATAAAAGTTATGGCTATGATATAAATGAAATAAAATACTGGATGCCCGTAGACCAATATATTGGTGGCGTAGAGCATGCAATTTTACATTTACTTTATTCTAGATTTTTTATGAGAGCACTAGCATATAAAAATTCAAAATTTAATTTTGTTGAACCTTTTAAAAGTTTGTTTACTCAAGGAATGGTTTGCCATGAAACTTATAAAAGTGAAAATAATAAATGGTTATATCCAAACGATATTGAAAAAAATTCTGGAGGAGAATTTGTTACAAAAGAAGGAAAGAAAAAAGTAATCGTTGGAGCATCCGAATCAATGTCAAAATCAAAAAAAAATACTGTAGACCCAGAGGAAATGATCAATGTCTATGGAGCAGATTCTGTTAGATGGTTTATGTTATCTGATAGTCCACCAGAAAGAGACGTCCAATGGTCAACAGAGGGTGTTTCTGCTGCTTTTAAATTCATACAGAAATTATGGAAACTTAACGAAGAAATCTTAATTAAAAAAAATGCAGCCTCTCAAGAGGAGGACAACATTCTAAAAAAGTCTGTTAATAAAACTATTTATAACATTACAAAAAGTTTAGATAATTTTCAATACAATGTAGTGATTGCAAATATGCATGAAATATACAATTTATTTTATCAACATGTTGTTAATAATAAAACCTCAGATAAAACTTTAAAAAATGAATGGGAAAAAATTCTAATGTTACTCATACCTCTGACGCCACATTTAGCTCATGAATGCTGTGAAAGATTAAACGTAAATTTCTATTGGCCCAGTTATGATACTAAACTTTTGAAAGATGAAAATTGCATGATAGTAATACAAGTAAATGGTAAAAAAAGAGGAATATTAGATATGCCGATTAACTCAAAAGAGGATTTAATTATTAAAAAATCTAAAGAAAATGAAAATGTTGCTAAGCATATAAAAAGTGAAAAAATAATTAAAAATATTTATATTAAAAATAAACTAATAAACTTTATTACGAAAAAATGAATAAAAAAAATTTATTAATCACATTTATAACAAGTCTAATTTTCATTAATTCGTGTAGCGGATATGATCCCATTTTTAGCTCATCAAATTTACAATTTAGAATTGTTGAATATTCAACAAAAGGAGATAATAAACTATCGAAACAAATTTATTTCAAATTATATAACCTTTCAAAAAATAATGAAAATAACGTTGATGCTAAAGATTTTGATATAATAATTAAAACAAAAAAGATAAAAAAAAGTACAATCAAAAGTAACACTGGTAAAATTTTAGAGTACGAAATTAACCTTATAACAAATATTACAATAATAGATTCCTTAAATAAAAATAATTTGATGCAATTTAATGATAACATATATTCTAGTTATCGAGTTCAAGATCAATATTCTGATACACTAGCACTAGAAAATAAAACTGTAGAAAATTTATTATCTAGATCATACCAAAGCTTCCTAATTCAATTATCTGATAATTTATTAAAAAAATGATAATTAAAAGTTACGAAATAAAAAATTTTAAATCTGATAGAAAAAAACAGAATTCATTTTTGCTCTATGGTGAAAATGTTGGTTTAAAAAAGGATATAAGAAATTTTATCATATCGAATTATTTAGGAAAGGAACATAACGAAGAAATTGTATCATTTTATGAAAACGAAATAATACAGAACGATGAAATTTTATATAATTTAATTTATTCAGGATCACTCTTTAGTAGCCAAAAAGTCATAACAGTCTATGACGCAACAGATAAAATTATTAAGAATGTAGAGGATATTCATGAAAAGTACCCGGATAATATAGTATTAATATTTGTGTCAGATATATTAGAAAAGAGATCAAAATTAAGAAGTTTTTTTGAAAAGGAAGAAAAAACTATTTGTGTCCCTTGTTATTTAGATAATAGTAAGGATTTGGAAATAATCCTTAACAATGAATTAAGAAAAATAAATCTGACGATATCTAAAGAATCTAGAAATTTATTGATTGAAAAATCAAATTCTGATCGAAATAATTTAAGAAACGAAATTAAAAAAATTGAATCATATGCGTTAAATAAAAAAAAAGTGGATATTGAAGAAATTAGATCTCTAATAAATTTTTCTGGGGATTATAAATCTGACACTTTGATAAACGAATGTTTGTGCGGTAATATTCTACAATTTAAAAAAATTGTGTCAGAATTTTATGTAAATACAATTAATCAGATTTATTTGCTAAGGATGCTAAACAATAAAATCCATAGATTGCTTAACATAAAAGCTCAAGAAAATAGCTCTAGCAACTTAGACGCTCTTATCAATTCATCAAAACCACCAATATTTTGGAAAGATAAACCAGTAGTTAAACAACAATTAAAAATATGGAATTTAGATAATCTGAATAAAATGATTAACGATATAAACAATACCGAACTTCTATGTAAAAAAAATCCTCAAATTTCTAATAGTATTTTTCTTAATTTTTTTTCTGAAATTTGTAAAAAGGCTAAAAGTTATTCTTAATTGTAACAATAAGTTTATCAAGCTGCTCTAAATCTTTATATTCGAAAGAGATATTTCCAGAGTTATTTTTTTTATTATTGATTGTAACGCTTAATCCTGTTTTTGCTTCAAGATCATTTTGCAGATTAAGAATATTTGAATCTTTTTTTGTGATAATTTTAAATTTTTTTTCACGGAATTGCTTGACCAAATTTTCTGATTGTCTTACGGATAATTTCTGTTGAACAATTCTTTTTGCTACTTCTAAAGAATTATTTAAACCAATTACAGATCTAGCATGTCCAGGCGATAAATCTCCTTTTTGAACCATCAATAAAACTTCTTGAGGGAGAGATAATAGTCTTAAAGAATTTGCTATATAACTCCTACTTTTTCCAATAAATTTTGATAGTTTATCTTGATTGTAATTAAAATCTGTAATTAATTTCTGATAACCTTGGGCTTCTTCAATAGCATTTAAGTCTTGTCTCTGTACATTTTCTACTATGGCAAATTCTAATGATTTAACGTCGTCTACATTTAGAATAACAGCGGGTACTTCGTGTAAACCAGCATTCTGTGATGCTAACCATCTTCTTTCTCCTGCAATTATTTCATATTTATCTGCTTGAGACTTGTCGGGTCTAACTATTATTGGTTGGATCACTCCTCGTTCCTTTATAGAGTTGGTAAGTTCATCAAGATTTTCCTTGTTAAAATGTTTACGGGGTTGAAATTTATTTCTAATTATATCCTTAATCAAAATTTTATTTACATCATCTTTTTTTACGTTTTCTCCCAACAATGAAGATAATCCTCTACCTAAACCTTTCTTTAATCCATATTCTTTCATTATTATGCTGCGCTTTCTAATATACTTTCTTGCTTTAAAAATTCTTCAGCAAAGTTTGTGTAGGATTTACTTCCAGAACAAAGTTTATCATATATTAATATTGGCGTTCCATGAGATGGAGCTTCTGAAAGTCTTACATTTCTAGGTATAATAGTTTGATAGACCTTATCTTTAAAAAAATTTCTTGCTTCTTTTTCAACTTGTGATGAAAGTTTATTTCTTTTATCAAACATAGTTAAAAGTACACCTCTTATATCTAATTCAGGATTTAATTTTATTTTAATTCTATCAATTGTTTTAATTAATTGACTTACTCCTTCTAAGGCAAAAAATTCTGCTTGAAGAGGTACAATTAAAGAATTAGCAACTACCAAAGACATCACTGTAAGCAAATTTAAAGAAGGAGGACAATCTATTAATATGTAAGAAAAATCATTATTTTGACTATTAATAAAGTTCTCTATTTTGTCTTTTAACAAAAAAGCTCTTCTATTTTCATTAGCAGTCTCTACTTCTAGACCAGATAATTCTACGTTAGATGAAATAATTTTTAAATTTTCTATTTTGGTATCTTTAATTGTATCCTCAATTTTAGATTTTCCATTCAGCACATCATAAATAGTCTTTGTTTCGTTATTATTAAAAAAACCAAATCCTGTTGTGGCATTACCTTGCGGATCTAGATCAATAACTAAAACTTTCTTATTTTTAAAAGCCAAAGCGGTTGCTAAATTTATAACAGTTGTAGTTTTACCTACCCCACCTTTTTGGTTTATTACAGAGATAATTTTTGTATTTTTCATTTTATTTTTTTTTTAATCCATTAATTTCAAGAATAATCGAATCACTATTAGTTATACTTGTTGTTTGCTTATACTTGATATCCCAACTTTTTGTAGCTTCAAGTAATTCGTTTTTTCCAGTTTTTCCCATTAAAATAAAAAATTTACTTAAATTTTCGGTTTTGTTGTGTATAAGTTCTAGAATTTTTCTTAAAGGTTTAAATGCTCTGGCTACATAAACTTTATCCGTTAAATTAAAATTTTTTTCTGTTATATCTCGATTGATTACTTCCACATTTAGATTCAAATTTTTAATAGTTTCATTTAAAAATTTTGCTTTCTTTTTGCTTTTTTCCACTAATTTTACTTTCAATCTTAAATTTTTATCCTTTGCACATATTGCAATTATCATTCCTGGTAGGCCGGCTCCTGAGCCTAAATCTACTATCATATTATCATTTTTATCAATTAAATCAATGACTTGATAGCTATCTAAGAAATGCCTTATCCAAATTTCATTTATTGTTGAATTTCCTATCAAATTTACACTCTCATTTGCTTTTTTTAGTATTTTTTCGTACTTTTTTAAAATAATTAATGTTTCACGTGAAACTTGAGCAAATCTATTGAAAGTGTCTATCTGACTGTCTGTATACATTTAGGCTTTTATTTTTCTTTTAAAAGCCTTCTTTACATAGGAAAGTAAAATATATACTGCCGCTGGTGTTATTCCATCAATTCTTAGAGCCTGCCCCATTGTTTTTGGGCGTATTAGCTTAAATTTTGCCTTAACCTCATTAGAAAGACCACTTAATTTATTATAATCGATTGAATTCGGTATTATTAGATTCTCATCTCTTCTAAAAGCTAAAATATCAGCCTCCTGCTTTTCAAGGTAACCCGAATAATGGGCAGATATTAAAATTTGCTCTTCCTCTTTAACCGAAGCACTAGGTATTTCTTTCCAAATTTGCCTTAATTTTGAAAAATTAACGCTCTTTCTAGAAAGAATGTCATAGGCAGATCTTCTTATACCGTCTTTAGCTATTTTTATGTCATGTTTTAATGCTTCGTTTGGGGATATTTTCAACGTTTTTAGGGTATTTGTTAACTCGTTAATTTTGTTTACTTTCATGGTAAAAAGCCTAGATCTTTCTTGTTGAACAAGACCAATGTTAATTCCGATCTGGGTGAGACGAACATCAGCGTTATCAGATCGCAAACTTAATCTATATTCAGCCCTTGAAGTGAACATTCTATATGGTTCGGCAACTCCTTTAGTTACAAGGTCATCAATCATAACACCAATATAGGCCTGAGCACGATCTAGCACTAATGGTTCATGATTTTTAATTGATAAAGCGGCGTTAATTCCAGCCATTAAACCTTGGGCAGCTGCTTCTTCATATCCAGTTGTTCCATTAATTTGACCAGCAAGGTATAGTGATTTGATTTTCTTGGTTTCCAAAGTATTGTAAAGCTCTCTAGGGTCCACATAATCATATTCAATAGCGTATCCAGGTCGCAAAATAATAACTCCTTCTAAGCCATTGATTTTACTAAGCATTTCAGCTTGAACGTCTGCAGGTAAAGAAGTTGAAATGCCATTTGGGTAAACTGTCGTGTCTTTTAATCCCTCTGGTTCTAGAAAAATTTGATGTCTGGTCTTGTCTGCGAACTTTACCACTTTATCTTCAATTGATGGACAATACCTTGGTCCAACGCCTTTGATACTTCCAGAATACATAGCGCTTTGTTTTAAATTTTTAGAAATTATCTCATGAACTTTTTTATTAGTATAAGTGACACTGCATTTGATTTGCTCATTGTAAATTTTTTTTGTCAGAAAAGAAAAAAACTCAGGCTCATTATCAGCATCTTGTTTTTCCAATTCATCATAATTAATAGTTGATCCATCAAGACGTGGAGGTGTTCCAGTTTTTAATCGTCCTAATTTGATTTTAAATTTGTTAAGTTGTTCACTAAGACCTGTAGAGGGTTTCTCATTATGACGTCCAGCTGGAGTTCGTTCATTACCTATATGTATTAAACCATTTAAAAATGTTCCAGTAGTTAGAATCATTTTTTTACAATTAATTTTTTTTCCAGATTGAGTATGGAAACCTACCACCAAATTTTTATGAAATATAAATTCTATAACAGGGTCTGAGAAAACCTTTAAATTACAATAATTTAAGAGGATTTCCTGCATATGTTTTTTATAAAGGAAACGATCCGATTGGGTTCTTGGTCCCCTAACAGCTGGGCCTCTACTTCTATTAAGCAATCTAAATTGTATACCTGACTTATCTGCAACTACTCCCATTACTCCATCAAGCGCATCTATCTCTTTTACAAGATGGCCTTTACCTAATCCTCCTATAGCTGGATTGCAGGACATTTCTCCAATCGTTTCAATATTATGTGTAAACAATCCAGTAGTAACTCCCATACGAGCTGCTGCTGCTGCGGCCTCGCAACCAGCATGTCCTCCACCAATTACAACTACTTCGAATGATAAATCATTTTTCATAAGATTAATTTACAGATGAGAGTATTATTTACAAGAATAGAGATTAAATAGTTGAAAAAACGTTGATTTTATTGACTTTATTGCTGTTTTTATAAAATTAATATTAAATTAATATATTGCTATTTACCAATGCAGAAATCATTAAATATACTACCAAGCAATTCTTCTACATCAACTTTTCCAACTATCATACCAAGGTGTCTAGTAGCTAGTCTTAAATCTTCTGTAGCTTTATCAATATCGCGTACTGCTTTTCTTTTATGAAATTTTTCTAAATGTTCAACGCAGCTTAATAAATTTTTTCTGTGCCTTTCTCGTGTTATCAAAATATCCTCTGTTGAAATAAATTTATTTTTTAGTTTATTTTTAATTTTTTTAATTAATTTATCTAAATTAAAATCTTGTTTAATTGATATAGGAACCTTGTCATATTTATTAAATTTTTTACTTAACTTACCTTTTACTAAATCCATTTTGTTGACTACTAGTATGGCATTTTTGCTTAATAATTTCGTCAAAACATCAGTAAATTCAACACTTTTTGCAGTCATAAGGACTAGCTTTAGATCGGCTTCATCTGCATGAGATAATGCTATTTTAATTCCTTTTTTTTCTATTTCATTTTTTGATTTCCTAATACCTGCTGTATCCGACAAAACTACAGGATACCCATCTAAATTTAGATGTATTTCAATTATATCTCTTGTGGTCCCTGCGGTTTCTGAAACTATTGCAGCATCTCTTTTAGAGAGATAGTTTAATAAACTGGATTTACCTGAATTTGGAGGCCCTACAATCGCAATTTTGAAACCTTCTCTAATTCTTTCTCCTGTCTTTTGGTCATTTAATGTTTTCTTAATTTCTTTTATGATTATCTTTGAAGTTTTATGTACCTCGTAAAATATATTCTTCGGTAAGTCTTCCTCAGGAAAATCTATTTTTGCTTCCATGTATGATAGTATTTTTAAAAGTTTTAATCTCCAGGAAATAAATTTGTCTGAGGATTTACCATTCATAATCTTTATGGCCTGTTTTCTTTGGATTTCCGTCTCTGAAGAAATTAAATCTGCTATACTTTCAGCTTTTAGTAAATTTATTTTACCGTTTTGAAATGCCATTTTTGTAAACTCTCCTGGTTCAGCTAAACGACAATTTTCAATTTTTGATATAGCTAAGTGCATAGCTTTTATGACCGCTCTGCTCCCATGCACATGAAATTCTGCTAAATCTTCACCAGTGTAGCTATTAGGCCCCGGGAACCATATAATTACAGCTTCATCAATTAGATTTTTTTGCCCATTTTTGCTCACTTTTCTTAAGGTAGCCATTCTAGGCACTGGAGGTTCTAATCCTGTCAATTCTTTTATAACTTTAGCTGCATTTTTACCTGAAACCCGTATTACCGCTACACCAGATATTCCTGACCCTGATGATAAAGCAAATATTGTCATGTTATTTAAACCAAGTATACTTTTTTCCATACTTGTCTAATAATTTCTTGTACGGTTTATATTTATCTGAAGGTTGTTGATAAATAGCTTTTCTAATCTGAATATTGCTTGCTGTTTTAGATTTTAAATCTTTTCTTTTGTAAAACTCCAAACACTTTTTATCCCAGGGAATTTCACAAAATTCCATTAACTTTTTTGATTCTTCCTCTGGATTTATAACCAAATCTTCAAATTGAAGATCAT
>MDSV01250088.1_pt1 | contig 15777 bp, 15 predicted proteins | sample 810851 | NCBI WGS metagenome assembly MDSV01 (sample SAMN05326640, study PRJNA326480) | marine metagenome | isolation source: seawater | place: Atlantic Ocean: North East | collected 2012
AGAGAAAATATTAAAAACGATGGTATTGTTTTTATACGTATAGAACAGTTATATCCTTTTCCTGCAAAAACTTTAGCTAATTTATTAAAGAAGTATGAAAAAGCAGAATTTATTTGGTGTCAAGAAGAGCCAAAAAATATGGGTGCATGGAATACTGTGAGAAATTACATAGATAGAACCCTAGAAATAATATACTTTAACAGAGATAAGGTAAAATATGTGGGAAGAAAAGCCTCATCCTCAACTGCGACTGGAAATCTGAATAAACATCTTGCGCAACAAAAAGAAATATTAGAAAAGGTACTAGGAAAGTAAAATGTCAGATAAAATTATTGTACCAACTTTAGGTGAGTCAGTTACAGAGGCCACTGTTTCAAAATGGCTAAAAAGCCAAGGAGAAAAAGTATCAGCAGATGAACCTATTGTAGAACTTGAAACTGATAAAGTAAACGTTGAAGTGCCCGCCCCATCAAATGGCTTTTTAGAACTTATATCAGTAAAAGAGGGTGAAACTGTAAATGTTGGTGCTTTGTTAGGAATGATTAATGGATCTGTTAAAGAAGATCCAAAAAGTGTTAAAGAGGTAAAAAATTATTCTCCACCAAAGAAAAAAAGTAGAGTCACAAATGAAACTAACGAAGAACCTCTTAACCTTGTGGAAGAAAAAAAAGAAATCGAGTCTACAAAAATTCAGGAGGAAGAAGCTTTAATACTGGAAAATTTTCATGAAGAAGAAAAAATAAAAGAAAGTCCAAAAGTTAAAGATCATAAGCCATCAGTTTCACCAGCAGCAAGAAAAATGGCTGAAGAAAGTAAAGTAGATTTAAGTAAGATTGAAGGAACTGGAAAAAATGGTGTGATTTTAAAAGAAGATATTATGAACTTAATGGGATCTAAACCGTCTCCTTCTCAAAGAAAAATTAAGTATGGACCTGAAGAAAGAATTAAAATGACAAGGTTGAGACTAACCATTGCTAAAAGATTAAAAGAAGCTCAAGAAAATGCGGCTATGCTAACTACTTTTAACGAAGTTGATATGACTGAGGTAATTACAATGCGAAATCAATATAAAGAAGAGTTTCAAAATAAATATTCCGTAAAACTGGGGTTTATGTCTTTTTTTGTCAAAGCTTGTGTCATAGGGTTAAAAAATTTTCCAGCTATAAATGCTGAAATACAAAATGACGAGATAGTTTATAAAAACTATTATAATATAAGCATAGCTGTAGGAACGGACAGAGGTTTGGTAGTACCTGTCTTGAAAGAAACAGATGAGATGTCATTTGCAGATATTGAAAAAAATATTGGGCGGTTAGGAGAAAAGGCTCGAGAGGGTAAAATTACAATAGATGATTTACAAGGAGGAACTTTTACAATTACAAATGGAGGAATATATGGCTCAATGCTGTCTACTCCAATTTTAAATCCACCACAATCAGCTGTTTTAGGCATGCATAATATAATTCAAAGAGCTGTAGTGGTTAATGGAAATGTTGAGGTAAGACCCGTAATGTATTTAGCGTTATCTTATGACCATAGAATAATAGATGGAAAAGAAGCAGTATCATTTTTAAAAGTTGTCAAAGAATCTTTAGAACAACCAAAAAGACTTTTTCTTAATATTTAAAAATGGAAAATAATTTTGACGTAATCATAATTGGCGGCGGTCCGGGGGGATATGTATGTGCCATTAGAGCAGCTCAATTAGGGCTTAAAACCGCTTGCATAGAATCCAGAGGATCATTGGGAGGTACTTGTTTAAATATTGGATGTATACCATCAAAAAGTTTATTAAATTTATCTGAGAATTTTCACAAAGCAAAAAAAGATTTTAACCATCAAGGCATAGAAATTAGCGATATAAAATTAAATATAGAAAAGATGATGTCTAATAAAAATAAATCAATTCAGGTTTTGACTAAAGGAGTAGAATTTTTATTTAAGAAAAATAAAGTAACTTATTTGAGAGGAAAAGGTGTTCTTTTTTCAAAGAATGATGTGGTTGTTTATAATAATAATAAAAAAGAAAATTTTAAAGCCAAAAACATTGTCATTGCTACTGGTTCAGAAGTAACTACTGTTCCGGGTATAGAGATTGACGAAAAAAATATTATTTCCTCCACTGGCGCTTTATCATTAAACAAAGTACCAAAAAAATTAACAGTAATTGGAGGTGGATATATTGGTCTTGAAATGGGTTCTGTTTGGTCAAGGCTCGGTGCTGAAGTTACTGTTATTGAATATTTAGATTATATTACTCCAGGAATGGACAGGGAGATTTCAAAAGAGTTTCAAAAAATTTTAAATAAACAAGGAATTAAGTTTAAACTGAATTCAAAAGTTAATTCAGTCAAAACTAGAAATAATTCAGTTTTAGTAGAATTTACAGATAATAAAACAAAAAAAAATGAAACAATTGATGCTGATAAGGTTTTAGTTTCTGTTGGAAGAAAACCATATACTGAAGGATTGAATCTATCTAAGGTAGGAGTTATAAAAGATGAAAAAGGGAGAATAAAAGTAAACGGAAAATTACAAACATCTATTAGTAATATTTATGCAATTGGGGATGTAATAAAAGGCCCAATGCTTGCTCATAAAGCAGAGGATGAAGGTATAGCTGTTGCTGAAATCTTAGCTGGGCAAGCCGGACATGTTAATTATGATGTTATCCCAGGTGTTATTTATACATCTCCAGAAGTCGCAACAGTAGGTAAAACTGAAGAGCAACTTAAATCAGAAAAAAAATCTTACAAAGTAGGAAAATTTCCTTTTCTTGCTAACTCAAGGGCTAAAGTTAACAATGAAACAGAAGGATTTGTAAAGATATTAGCTGATAGTGTTACTGATAAAGTTTTAGGTGTTCATATTATAGGTCCTCATTGTGGAGATATGATTGCTGAAATGGCGCTAGCAATGGAATTTGGAGCAAGTTCTGAAGATATAGCAAGAACATGTCATGCCCACCCAACTCACACTGAGGCTATAAAAGAAGCTGCTTTAGCTGTTGATAAAAGACCAATTCATTTTTAAATAAAAATAATTCTAATACTATTGTTTTATGAAAGCACAAGTTTTGTTGCCAAAGGTATTTAATTTTCCATTTACTTACAATTCAAAGTTTGAAATTAAGATTGGAGACATAGTTGAAGTGCCATTTGGTTCAAAAAGAGAGATTGGGGTTATTTGGAAAAATAACTATCACGAACCTAAAAATATAAAAATTAAAGATATAATCAAAAAAACTAACTACTCAATTGATAAAAGATTAGTTGATTTTATTGAATGGTTTTCAACTTATAATATGGTTTCAATTGGCCTTACTTTAAAGATGGTTATTGGTAGTGTAGATAATTTTACAAAAAAATATAACAATTCCCTAGAGTTAAAAAAAATTAAACCAAGTAATTATACTTTAAGTAAAGAACAGCTATCAGCACTTAAATTTCTCGAGAGAACAAAAGAAAAATTTGATGTATCGGTTTTACAAGGCACTACTGGTTCAGGTAAAACATTAGTTTACTTTGAGCGAATAAAAACAATTATAAAACAAAAAAAGCAGGCATTAGTTTTACTTCCTGAAATATTTTTAACAAACGATTTTAAATTTAGATTTAAAGACTTTTTTGGTTTTGAACCAGCAATCTGGCATTCGAAAATTACACCAAAACAAAAAAGAATAGTGTGGCAAGGTGTTATTAATAATGAAATAAAAATATTAGTCGGTGCAAGATCTTCTTTACTATTACCTTTCAAAAAACTTGGAATTATAATTGTAGATGAAGAGCACGATACATCCTATAAACAAGATGAAGGTGTAATTTACAATGCAAGAGATATGGCAATTTCAAGAGCAAATTTTGAAAAAATTCCTATACATTTAGTTACCTCAATTCCTTCAATCGAAACTTATAATAATATTGAAAATAAAAAATATAGACATATCAAAATTTTAAAAAGATTTGAGAACTATCCATTACCAAAAACTAAAATTGTAAATTTAAATTTAGATAGAATAAAAAATAAATTTATTGCAATCGAAACTGTTGAGTTAGTAAAAAAATATTTAGCAAAAAAAGAACAGGTTCTTTTTTTTATAAACAGAAGAGGTTTTGCACCATATTTAATTTGTAAAAAGTGTGGATATAAACACGTTTGCGCTAACTGTTCTATGTATTTAACCTTTCACAAGATAATGAACAGATTGATTTGCCATCACTGTTCCTATGAAAAAGAAATAAAAGTTAAATGTAAAAAGAAAGAATTTTGTGATTTTATTATGTATGGACCTGGTGTTGAAAAAATTTATGATGAAGTTAAAGAAATATTTAAAAATAAAAAAATTAGCATTTTTTCAAGCGACTACTTAAAAAAAAAAGAAGAATCTGTTAATTTATTTAAAAAAATAAAGAATAATCAAGTTGATATTTTAATTGGTACTCAGATGATTTCAAAGGGTTTTAATTTTCCAAAACTTAATTGTATAGTTGTTATAGACGCAGACTTTTCTGGAAGAGGGTTTGACCTACGTACAACTGAAAAAAATATTCAGTTATACAATCAATTAAGTGGTAGAGCTGGTAGATTCAGCTCAGAGTCCTTAATTATTTATCAAACTTTGTCACCTCATAATGAAATTCTAAATGAATTAATAAAAAATAGATCAGAGGAGCTTCTTAAAAATGAACTTTTAATTAGAAAAAAAAATGAACTACCTCCTTTTATAAGACTAATTGCAATTATAGTTTCTTCAAAACACCACAGCTTAAGTTTGAATGGCGCTAGAGAGATAAAGACGAGATTAAGCAAGATAAATGGACTTGAAATATTAGGACCAATTGACTCTCCATTATTAAAGATAAAAAAAAATTTTCGCTCAAGACTTTTAATTAGATTTAGCAATGAGAGACTGATGCAAAAAAAGATCTCAAATTTGCTTAATAAACTTCAAATATCATCAAAAATTAAACTTAGGGTTGATGTGGATCCTGTCAATTTTGCTTAAATTCAAAATTGGTAACTTGATCAACTAATACTCTTATGATACGACCAATCAATATTTTCACTATTATTTCAAACAACTAAAAATGAGCACAAACAAAACTTTCTCAACTGAAACTTCAGAAAGGTATTCACGCGCTTTATTTGAGGTAGCTAACGAAGCAAATGAACTAGGTAAAATTGAAAATGATATCAAAAACTTTCAATTCCTTTTTAAGTCTAGCCAAGAAATAAAAAATTTTATAAAAAATCCTACCCAAAGTATTAACACCCAAAATAGTGTTATAATCTTATTATCAGATAAATTGGGATTTTCAAAAAATTTAAAAAATTTCTTTTTATTATTAGTTGAAAAACGAAGAATTTTCTTTATCAACAAAATTTCTGAAAATTTTTTGAAATTATGCTCTCAAAAAAGAGGAGAAATTAAAGCCTCATTAATTTCCTCCAAAGAATTATCTAAAACCGAGCTTGATGGAATTAGTAAAGATCTATCTTCGTCAATGGGATCGTCCATAATACTTGATTATAAGGTGGATAAAGAATTAATTGGAGGTTTGATGTTGCAACTAGGTAGCTTTATGATTGATACTTCAATCAAAAACAAATTGAAGAAATACGAACAGGCAATGATAGAAAATTGATATGACTATTAATCCATCAGAAGTTACAAAATTATTAAAAGACCAGATAAAAAATTTTGGGGAAAAAGCTGAAATTTCAGAAATAGGAAAAGTTTTATCAGTTGGAGATGGAATCGCCCGAGTGTATGGGCTTGATAATGTTCAAGCTGGAGAAATGGTTGAGTTTGAAGATGGATCTAAAGGAATGGCTTTAAATTTAGAAAACGATAACGTAGGTGTAGTTATTTTTGGTGATGATAGAAATATAAAAGAGGGAGATACAATTAAAAGAACAAAAGCTATTGTAGACGTTCCGGTCGGTAAAGAGCTTTTAGGTAGAGTTGTTGATGGATTAGGAAATCCTATTGATGGAAAAGGTGCTCTTGCAGCAAAAAATAGAAAACGAGTCGAAGTGAAAGCCCCTGGTATTATTCCAAGACAATCAGTAAACGAACCAATGCAAACAGGACTAAAATCTATTGACTCTCTTATCCCAATAGGTAGAGGCCAAAGAGAATTAATAATTGGAGATAGACAAACTGGAAAAACAGCAGTAGCTATAGACGCGATAATTAACCAAAAAAAGATAAATGAATCAGAAGAAGAGAAAAAAAAACTATATTGTGTTTATGTAGCCATTGGTCAAAAGCGTTCTACAGTAGCACAAATATCAAAAACTTTAGAAGAAGCAGGAGCCCTAAAATATACTACAATTGTGGCTGCTACTGCATCAGACTCTGCTCCTTTACAGTTTTTAGCTCCTTATACCGGTTGTACAATTGGAGAATATTTTAGAGATAATGGTATGCATGCTCTAATTGTTTATGACGATTTATCAAAACAAGCTGTAGCATATAGACAAATGTCTTTATTGCTAAGAAGACCACCCGGTCGAGAAGCTTATCCGGGAGATGTATTTTATTTACATAGTAGATTGTTAGAGAGATCAGCTAAATTAAGTGATAAAAATGGAGGTGGTTCATTAACTGCACTACCTATTATTGAAACTCAGGCAGGAGATGTCTCTGCCTATATTCCAACAAATGTTATATCAATTACTGACGGTCAGATATTTTTAGAAACTGAACTTTTTAATCAAGGAATACGTCCGGCTGTTAATGTTGGTTTGTCCGTCTCCAGAGTAGGATCAGCAGCCCAAACAAAAGCAATGAAAAAAGTGGCTGGATCAATTAAATTAGAACTTGCTCAGTATCGAGAAATGGCAGCATTTGCTCAATTTGGATCAGATCTAGATGCATCTACCCAAAAACTTTTAAATCGAGGCGCGAAATTAACAGAGTTATTAAAGCAAGATCAATATTCCCCCCTAACAGTTGCTGAGCAAGTAATTTCAGTTTTTACTGGGGTAAAAGGATATCTAGATGACGTTGAGTTAAACAAGATTAAGAAATTTGAAAGTGATATAATAGATAAAATTAAATCTGATAAGCCTGAAATTATAGAGCAAATACAATCATCTGGTAATTTAGACGAAAAAACAGAACAATCTTTATCTCAAATAATAGAAAAATATAAAACTGAAAATAAATAAAAATGCCAAGCTTAGATGATTTAAAAAAAAGAATAAAAAGTGTTAAATCAACCCAAAAAATTACTAAAGCTATGAAAATGGTTGCAGCTGCCAAATTAAGAAAAGCCCAAGAAAGCGCTGAAAAAGGAAGACCTTACAGCAAAAAAATGCAAAATATTATTCTCAATCTTACAAAATCAATTAGTAACCCAGAAAGTGCACCAAAACTTTTAGTCGGAACAGGAAAAGATGAGGTTTATTTATGCGTAGTTATGACTGCAGACAGAGGTTTGTGCGGAGGGTTTAATTCTAATATTTGTAAGTTAGCAAAAACATATATGAAAAACTTGTTAAGTGAAAGAAAAGAAATCAAAATTATTACGGTTGGATCAAAAGGATTAGATCAAATTAAAAGGGAGTATGAAAAATATATTATCAAAAAATTTAGCTTTAAAGAAAAAAAACAAATAACATTTGAAGAGGCGGAGATTGTAGGAAGAGAGATTATAGAATTATTTAATAAAAAAGAATTTGATAAATGTATAATATTTTATAATAATTTTAAGAATGTAATAACTCAAATACCTCAGGCCCAACAAATAATTCCTGCTGAAAAAATAGACTCAAAAGATAATAAACAAGAAGAACAACCTTCATACGAATTTGAGCCTGATGAAGATGAAATTTTAGATGATTTATTGCCAAAAAATATATCAACACAGGTTTTTAAGGCCTTTTTAGAAAATGCTGCCAGTGAACAAGGATCAAGAATGACAGCAATGGATAATGCGACTAGAAATGCAGGAGACTTGGTTGATAAATTAACCATTAATTATAATAGAAGTAGACAAGCATCTATTACAAAGGAGTTAATCGAAATTATATCTGGAGCTGAAAGTTTATAATTATGACCAAAAATGGAAAAATAACCCAGATAATTGGAGCAGTAGTAGATGTAAATTTTGAAAATGAACTTCCAGAAATCTATACAGCCCTAGAGACTAGCAATGGAGGCAATAAACTTATTTTAGAAGTAGCTCAACATTTAGGAGAAAATGATGTGAGAACTATAGCTATGGACGCTACTGAAGGTTTAAAAAGAGGTGATGAGGTTATCAATACGAAAGCTCCTATAAGTGTTCCAGTTGGGCCAGAAACTTTAGGCAGAATAATAAATGTTATTGGAGAGTCAATTGATGAAAAAGGAGAGGTTAAAACTAAAGAAAAATGGCCAATTCACAGACAGGCTCCTAAATTCACTGATCAGTCTACTGAAACAGAACAACTAGTTACAGGTATCAAAGTTGTAGATTTGTTGGCACCATACGCAAAAGGGGGAAAGATAGGGCTATTTGGCGGTGCTGGTGTTGGCAAAACAGTAACGATAATGGAATTAATAAATAACATAGCCAAAGCACATGGAGGATTTTCTGTTTTTGCTGGAGTGGGTGAGAGAACAAGAGAAGGAAACGATTTGTATCATGAGATGATAGAGTCAGGAGTTATTAAAACTGACGGCAAAGGCTCAAAAGCTGCTTTAGTTTATGGACAAATGAATGAGCCCCCAGGAGCAAGAGCAAGAGTTGCTTTAACAGGATTAACTGTGGCGGAATATTTTAGAGACAAAGAAGGTCAAGATGTGCTTTTCTTTATTGATAACATATTCAGATTTACTCAAGCTGGTTCAGAAGTATCTGCTTTACTAGGGAGAATCCCTTCAGCAGTAGGCTATCAACCAACATTGGCCACCGATATGGGAAATCTTCAGGAAAGAATTACCTCTACAGACAAAGGATCTATTACTTCGGTTCAAGCAATTTATGTTCCAGCAGATGATTTAACTGATCCAGCTCCAGCGACTTCATTTTCTCATTTAGATGCTACAACTGTGTTATCAAGACAGATAGCGGAGATAGGAATTTATCCTGCTGTGGACCCTTTAGACTCTACCTCTAGAATATTAGATCCAAGAATTGTTGGAGAAGAACACTACAGAGTAGCCAGAGATGTTCAAAGGATTTTGCAAGCTTATAAATCATTACAGGATATTATTGCCATTCTTGGAATGGATGAACTTTCTGAAGAAGACAAATTGACTGTAGCTCGAGCAAGAAAAATTCAAAGATTTTTATCTCAACCTTTTTTCGTTGCAGAGGTATTTACCGGCTCACCAGGAAAATTAGTGGATTTAGACTCGACTATTAAGGGATTTGATGCAATTTGCAAAGGAGAGTATGATCATTTACCCGAGGCAGCGTTTTACATGGTTGGTGGAATAGAAGAAGTTATAGAAAAAGCAGAAAAGATGTCTAAAGATAGCAAATAATTATGTCAGAGATTTTTTTGATAGAAATTATAAGCCCTAGTCAGTCAATTTTAAAATCAGAGGCAACCGAAGTAACTATCCCATCTTATGAAGGTCAAATGGGCATATTGAAAGATCATATATCTCTAATTACTTTTTTAAGACCTGGTTTAATAAAAATTAAAAAGGAAAATGAGGAAAAAATTTTTTTTATAGAAGACGGCATTGTAGAATTCAAGAATAATAATTTGCTAATATTAACTTCAACTTCAAAATCTTTAGAAAATTTGGATAAAGATTTTTTAGACATGATTATAAAAGACTCTGAAGAAAAGATGAATAAAGAAGAGATTAGTGATAAAGAAAAGTATTTATTATCTCATAAAATTGATACAATTAGAGAAATTAATCAATAAATTTTTTTAATTCTATCACTAATTTTTTATAGACGTCTCTTTTAAAACTAACAACTACTCGTGTAAGCTCTTCTACTTCAATCCATTTCCATTCAATGAACTCTGGATGTTTTGTTTTTAAATTTATTTCACTTTCGTTTCCTAAAAATCTTACTAAGAACCATTTTTGTTTTTGTCCTCTAAACTTACCTTTCCAAATAATACCTAAAAGATCTTTGGGTAACTCATATGTAAACCATTTATTTATTTGCTTTAAAATTTTAATGTTTTGAATGCTTGTTTCTTCCATCAATTCTCTTCTCATTGCACTAGTAAGATTTTCACCTTTATCTACTCCCCCCTGGGGCATTTGCCATTTATCGACAGGATTATCAAGGCGTTTTCCAACAAAAATTTTATTTTCACTATTTAAAACAATTGCTCCTACACCGATTCTTAAAGGAAGCTTTTTTTGACTCATAACTAAGAATTAAATAATTTTAAAGCATAATTTAATTGATTATCGTTTTGAGAATTAATTTTGAAATCTTCATCCGTTTCCTCAACAACTATATCAGGAGTAACCCCAACCTCAGATATCGAGTCACCGGAAGGTAAATAATATTTTGAAATCGTAAGCCTAATTCCTCCACCGTTACGCAAGGGAATAATTGATTGAACTGAACCTTTGCCATAAGAATTTTCTCCCAAAATAATTGCTCTTTTATGATCTTTTAGCGCACCTGCAAATATTTCTGAAGCCGAAGCCGAACCATTATTGATTAAAACTATAATTGGCTTTCCTTTAATTTCATCTCCTTTTTTGGCAAAAAATCTTCTTGTTTCTGAGGTTTTACGTCCTTTAGTCGAAACTATCTCACCATCATTTAAGAAAAAATCTGTAATGTTTATAGCCTGAGTTAATAATCCTCCAGGATTATTTCTTAGATCTAATATATAACCTTCTATTCTTAAGTCTTTTTCAAACTTTTTAACAATGCTTAGAAATTGTTTATCACTATTTTCATTAAAAGATTTAAGTCTTATATATCCCAAACTTTTTCTTTTACCTAAAATTTCAGAATTGACTGATTTAATTTCTATTATTTTTCGAGTAATAATAAATTTTAGAGATTTCTTTACATTTTTTCTTCTTATAGTTAATTCGACAGAAGTGCCTATTGGCCCCCTCATTAGTTTGACTGCCTCCATAAGAGATTTTCCTTGAACCTGATCATCACCAATTTTTACAATGTAATCTCCAGCTTTAATTCCTGCTTTTGCAGCAGGAGTATCATCTATTGGAGCTATAACTTTTACTAATCCAGACTCCATGCCAATTTCTATTCCCAAACCTCCAAATTCACCTCGAGTATCTGTTTGCATTTCTTTAAATAATTCTGGGCTCATATAAGCAGAGTAGGGGTCAAGAGATTGAAGAACACCATTAATAGCTGAGTCCATCATTTTTGACTCATTAACATCATCTACAAAATCTTCTTTAATTTTTTCTAATACTTCTCCAAAAAGATCAATCTTTTCGTAAAGCTCATTATTAGAATATAAATTTGAAAAATTTAGATTTAGAAATAGGAGAGTTAAAAAAATAATTTTTTTCATATCATTGCCTTTTCTTTAGGAATTTCCTCTGACCACATTTTCTCTAGGTCATAAAACTGTCTTTTCTCAGGATGAAAAATATGTATTATGATATCATTAGTATCAACTAATTTCCAGTCATTGCTTTCTCTACCCTCTATCCGACATTCTGCTAGTCCTATCTTTTTCAATTCAACTATAAGAATTTCTGCTAGAGCCTGCAGGTGTCTAGACGAGGTGCCTGAAGCAATAATCATATAATCTGCTATATAGGACTTATTCTTTAAATTAATAGAAGTAATATTTTTAGCCTTGTTATCATCTAAAATTTTTTCAATATTTTTTTTCACATCAATTATTTTCATTTAGATCTATTCAAATAATTTTTTTTGATATTTGTTGAAGAAATATTTATAGGTTTGTTATTTATATAAATGATATTTTTTTTTTATTTAGATACTTCACTACAATAGATTCTTTACTTCTTTTATCATATCCTTTTCTGGAAAAAACAACTAATTTTGTCAATTTAACTATTTTCTTCCAACTTGTCCACTTATGAAAATTCAATAAATTATCTGAACCCAATATTAAGTATAAGTTTTTTTGTTTTTTTACTCTTCTAAAGTAATTAATGACGTCAATAGTATTAGATGATTTAATTTTGTCATCTAAATACAAAACTTGGATATTTTCATATTTTTTTATAGATTTTTCAACTTTTGAAACTCTAGTTTTTAATGAAAAAAGGGGTTTTTTTTTTAAAGGATTCTTTTTTGTGACAACCCAAAAAATTTTTTTAAGTTTTATCTTTTTAAAACTAATTTTAGAAATTTCAACGTGACCTTTATGTGGAGGGTCAAAGCTTCCTCCTAATATGCCAATTTTTTTTTTGACAGGCTTCAACATTAATTATGTTCTAGCTATTCCTTTCCCTGATACAATATATTTATATGAAGTTAATTGATTGATTCCGACCGGACCTCTTGGAGGAAGTTTATTGGTAGAAATTCCAATTTCTCCACCAAATCCAAATTCACCTCCGTCTGCAAATTGCGTTGAAACATTATGCATTGCAATAGAACTGTTGACGCCCTCTAAGAAAGTCTTAGCATTTTTGGAGCTATTAGTAATAATGCTATCTGTGTGCATAGTTCCATATTTCAAAATATGATTAACTGCTTCTTGAACATTTTTTACAGTTTTAATTGAGATAATTGAGTCTAAATATTCTGTTTTCCAATCAATCTCTTTTGCATTTTTTAATTTATTATTGAAAAGTTTATTAATTTTTTTATCCACCCTTACTTCGCAACCAGAGGATATTAGTGACTGTATTATTATTTTTCCGTGGGATTTCAATGCTTTTTCATTAATTAATAAAGTTTCCAAAGCACCGCAAATGCTTGTTCTTCTCATTTTTGCATTAATAATTATTTTTTTTGCCATAGATAAATTTGAATTCTTATCTAAATATATATGACACAATCCTTCAAGATGTCCAATAACATGAATATTAGAAAACTTTTGAACTTTTTTTACTAATCCTTTTCCTCCTCTTGGAACAATTACGTCAATATAACTACTCATTTTAGACAAAAGAGAGTCTACTATTTCTCTCTCCTTTTTTTCTATAAATTGAACACAGTTCCTATTAACTCTATTATTTATTAAAGACTCTCGAAATAAGTTTGCTAGCAATTTATTAGAATTATAGGCCTCAGACCCTCCTCTTAAGATAGAACAATTTCCAGATTTAAGACAAAGAGCAGCAACATCAGCAGTAACGTTTGGCCTACTCTCATAAATTACACCTATAACTCCTATGGGAGTAGAAATTTTTTTAATCTTAAGTTTATTTGGTCTTTCCCATTTTTCGAGTATTCGTCCAACTGGATTTTTAAATTTTGCAATTTCATTAATTGAGTTTCTAATTCCTTCAATTCTTTTATCGTTTAAAATTAATCTATCTATCAAATGTTTTCTTTTTGCATTTTTAATATCTTTTAAATTTTCTTTTATTATCTTTTTTTTATTTTTAAAAATAGATATATTATAATTATCAAGAATTAATTTGATTTTATTATGATTTACAGTTTTTAATTCTTCATAAGCTTTTTTAGCGTTCAAACCTATTTTTTCTAAATATTTCATTATAATTTTACCATATCATCTTTATGTATTATTTCGGATTTACTCAAATATCCTAGAATATTTTCTATTTCTTTACTCTGTTTTCCTTTAATTTTATTAATTTCGGATGATGTAAATGAAGATAATCCTCTAGCAAGATTTTTGTTATTTTCATCTATTATAAGTACATTTTCGCCCTTTTCAAAAACACCTTCAACTTTTACAATTCCAGCTGCTAATAAACTCTTTCCATGATTTAATGCTCGAGCTGCACCTTGGTCAATATATATTTTACCAGATGAGTTTAAAGAACCAATGATCCATTTTTTTCTAGCATCTAATCTAGAAATTTTTGGAATAAAATGTGTATATACTTTAGTTTTTATCATAAGGTTAATAGGATTATTTTTTTTACCATTTCCAATAAACATGTGACATCCAGAGTTTATACAAATTTTAGCTGCATCTAATTTCGTACTAATTCCTCCTGAACCATAAGTATTTTTTTTATTATCAATTAAAGCATTTATATTTGAATCAATCTTATATACAGTTTTGATAATTTTTTTACTTTTAGACGTATCATAAAGACCATCTACATCTGATAGAATAATGAGAGTATCCGCACCAATAATTTGAGCAACTCTTGCTGCAAGTCTATCATTGTCTCCATACTTAATTTCTGCAGTAGCTGTAGTATCATTTTCATTTACTATAGGAATTGCTTTTAATTTAAATAAATTATCAAAAGTATTTTTAATATTTAATGCTCTTCTGCGTTGTTCAGTATCATCTGGGCTTATTAATATTTGGCCAGTTTTTATTTTATGTTTATCAAATAATTTTTGAAACTCCCCAGCCAAATGAATTTGTCCTACTGCTGCAATAGCTTGACTCATTTCTAATTTAATTTTTTTCTTTTTAATTTTTAAATAATTTTGACCCATCGCTATTGCTCCAGAAGAGACAATAACTATATCAGTTTTTTTCGTGAATTTTTTTATATCTTTAATAAGAGTTGTTACCCATAATTTTTTAAATTTTCCTTTGTTATCAACAACTGTAGATGAACCAAGTTTTATTACTATTTTTCTCGAATTTTTAATTAACATTTTTAATCAATAGTTTTTTAACCTTCTTAATATCTTTATCTGAAAATACCGATATTACTTCAAATTTTGTCTTAATCTTATTTTTAAACTCTCTTATTTTTTTATCAATATCATTTTTTTCTAACAAATCAGACTTATTAAAAAATATTATTTCTTTTTTTTTATCTAAAATTTTATCATATGATGAAAGCTCAAGTTTAATTTTTTTATAACTATTTACTAAATTTTCCTCAGACAAATCGATTAAATGTAATAGCATTTTACATCTTTCTATATGACGCAAAAATTTATCACCTAGTCCAATACCCTTATGTGCTCCCTCAACCAAGCCAGGTATGTCGGCCAAAGTAATTTCTTGTTCATCGTAATACGTAACCCCTAAATTTGGATTGATTGTAGTAAATGGATAATTAGCAATTTTTGGTTTTGCTCTGGTTAAGGCTGCAAGCAAACTTGACTTTCCTGCGTTTGGTTTTCCTATAATACCTACATCCGCAATTACTTTAAGTTGTAACCAAATCCAGAATTCTTCACCAGTCTTGCCATTCGTCTTTTTTCTTGGCGCTCTATTTGTAGAGCTTTTAAATCTCACGTTACCTAATCCTCCTTTACCTCCTGAGGCTACAAGATATTTTTCTTTATTTTTTGTAAAGTCGTAAATTAAGGTATTATTATCTTCTTCATAAATTTGCGTCCCTGTTGGCACTTTTAAAATTAAATCTTTACCATTTCCACCAGTTTTATTTCTCTTACTTCCAGGTTTTCCATGCTGTGCTTTAAAATGTTGTGCATACCTAAAATCTATTAAGGTATTTAAATTACGGTCAGACTCAATGATGATAGATCCTCCATTCCCTCCATCGCCTCCATCAGGACCACCATATTCAATAAACTTTTCTCTTCGAAAACTAGCAGATCCAGAGCCGCCATTGCCTGCTTTAATATATATTTTTGCTTGATCTAAAAATTTCATTATGGATATACTATAAATAACTTTAGTTATTTATAGATTTAATTGGGAATAACAGAAACAAAAGTTCTGTTGAATTTAGATTTTTTAAATTTTACTTTTCCCTTA
>MDSV01151772.1_pt1 | contig 15774 bp, 15 predicted proteins | sample 810851 | NCBI WGS metagenome assembly MDSV01 (sample SAMN05326640, study PRJNA326480) | marine metagenome | isolation source: seawater | place: Atlantic Ocean: North East | collected 2012
ACCTACACAAATAAAAAAATAATTATTTTTTATTAACTATATAAATTGCGACTAAACTTATTATCCCTCCTATTACTACATTTTGAGTAATAGGTTCACCTAAAAAAATATTTGCTGTTCCTAAAGCTATAAATGGTACAGAAAAAATAAATGCACTTGCTTTTATTGGGCCTAATTTAGGCGTAGCATAGAGATATACAGATGTTCCAAAAGACATCGCACCAATTGAAACAATAATAAAATTTAAATAAAATCTAAAGTCTAAATTCAAAAAATTAATTTCAAATAAATTAGTGAATGGCAAAGAAATTAATGTCGTAAAAAAATAACAAAAAAATATAAAATGAAAAGGAGGAATATCCTTTTGTCCATAATTAGTAATAACTGTATTTACTCCCCAAGTAAAAGCACAGATCAAAAAGAAAACATTGTTAATATGTATAATGTTGGATAGACCTTCATTAAATACATTCATAATAAACAATCCACCCAAGAAACCTAATAAGATACCTATAAATTGTTTTTTTTGAATTCTTTTTTGAATGATTGACATAATAATAAAAGTAATAATAGGATTAAGTGTGGTAACCAGTACAGCTCCTTTACCTGCATAGCCATAATGAGTACCCATAAAAAAAAATAAATTATAAATATAAAATATAATACTGGCAGGGATTATAAATTTTAAATTTTGATATGTTAAAAATTTTACAATACTAGTCTTAATAATTAATGGATATACAGATATAAACCCAACTAAAAATCTTAAAAAAATTAAATTATTGAATGATAAATATTCATTAACTATTTTTGCATTAGTCCAAGCGATAGCCCAACTAAACATAGCTATAGACATAGTTATATATAACTGATTAGTCATTATTTTTATCAGAATTCTTAATTAAACCAAGCATTTTACCAATTAATTTATCTACCCATCTATCTGGGAAAAATCCTGGAATTATATAATTTCTTAATTTTCCTGGAGTAATAACATATCTTGTTTTTGGCTTATTAGTTAATAATATTTTATGGACTAAATTCCCTATTAAATCTGGATGTAATCCATTCTTTCCCATTTTAATATAAACTTGATTAAACTTTCTTAAAGATTCCTCATATTCAGTTTTAATAAATGGATTTTTTTCAATATCTGGAACTTTATTCCAAATTTCTGTTTTAATAGGACCTGGCTCAATTAAGACTACATCAACATCATGAATTAATAGCTCCCTTCTCAATGAATCTGTTAACCCTTCTAAAGCAAATTTTGAAGAGGTGTAGGGACCAACAAAGGGATAAGATCTTTTACCGCTAATAGAACCAATATTTATAATTTTATTTTTTAATGGTTTTGAATTTGAATCTATTAATAAATCTAGAAATGTTTTAGTAACATCAATTAGCCCAAAAAAATTAACATCAAACTGTTTTCTATATATTTTAGTATCTAAATATCTTAAAGGGCCACCTAGTGCAACACCTGCATTATTAATAATACAACACAAATAAGACTTATTTTTTTTTAAAACAGCTTGAACCTTTTCTTTAGATTTATCAATAGCTTTTTTCTCGGTAACATCAAAAGTAACATAATCAAATTTTTCTTTATATTTATCCTTTAATATATCTGCGTCTTCATCCTTTCTTACACTACCTATAACAAAAAAATCATTGTTTAATAATTCTTCAGCTATTGCTTTACCTATACCTGTACTGATTCCAGTAACTAAAACTGTTCTCATCTATTACCTCTTTTTTATTAATTTATTATTATTAAAATTGGAACTTATTTTTGATTTTTGCATTAAAAAAATAAATAATAAAAGGATCTATATCTATATGAAAACTATTATCACTTTTTTACTATCTTTATCTTTTATATTTTCAAATTACAATCAATTTAATCAAGCTTTTATTAATGTATCCAAAGAACAAAGCCCTGCTATTGTTTCTATTATTTCTGAAAAAACTGAAAAAGTAAATAATATGTTCTTTTTTAACCCTTTTGATGATTTTGGTTTTGAAGAAGATTCACGCCAACAAGAAAGAAAAGCTCAATCTCTTGGTTCAGGTGTTATCATAAATAAAAATAAAGGATATATCATAACAAATAATCATGTTATTGAAGGTGCTGATGAAATTAAAGTTGTTTTATTCGATAAAAGAGAAATTGCTGCTGACATTGTAGCAACGGATCCTCTATCAGATATAGCTGTTATTCAAATAGATTCAAATAATTTAGAAGAAGCAAATCCAGGAAATTCTACAAATCTCCAAATTGGAGAGTGGATAATTGCAATTGGGAGCCCCTTCGGACTTCATTTAAATCATACTGTAACAGCGGGGATTGTAAGTGCTACAGGAAGAAGTGATGTGGTTTCTAGGCTTAACTTTGAAAATTTTATTCAACATGATGCTGCAATTAATCCTGGAAATTCTGGAGGTGGATTATTCAACTTAAATGGTGAGCTAATTGGAATTAATACTGCAATTGCAACTGATGGTTTTTCAAGGTCAAATGCAGGTGTAGGCTTTGCAGTTCCAATTAATCAAGTTATGAGAGTAGTTGAAGATTTGATTAATGAAGGAAAAGTGATGAGAGGTTTTTTAGGTGTAACCATTGGTCCTATAGATGAAGATATGATGAAAGCACTTAATTTAGATTCTAAAAAAGGTGTATTAATTTCTTTTATTTCACCTGATAGTCCTGCAGACATTGCGGGCCTTAAACCAAAAGATATTATAATATCAATGAATGGTATTGGAGTTGAAGATGTAAATGAGTTAAGAAATAAAGTTTCAAATGCTAAACCTGGCGATGTTATAATATTTAGTGTGATAAGAGATAATAATAAAAAAAATATTACTGTAACTCTAGGATTAAGGCCAGGTCAAGAAGAAGTTGCTAGTTTATTTTCTAGCTCTAAAACAAAAAAATATGATTTGCTTGGATTAAAAGTAAAATCTAACGGCAAGGGTGAAGGGATTATAATTTCAGATATAAATCAATCATCGAATGCATATAAAAAGAATATTCGAGTAGGTGATATTATTACAGAGATTGGTAGTACCATAATAAATTCCATTGATGAATATAATACAATTATAGAAAAATATAATTTAGGTGATGCAATTATGCTTAGAATTATTAGTAATGGAAGTGCAAGATATGAGGCATTTGAAATTAATTAGTAATTAATTTTTCAAATGTTTCATCATATTTTTTTGAAATATTTTTCCAATTAAATTGATTATAAATATTTTTACTTAAATTAAAAATCTTTTCATTATTTGATTTAAAATTTTTAATTGCTGAAATTAGTTTATCCTTTAACTCAATATTATTTTTATAAAATAAATATTTATTTAAGCTATAATTAAATAATTCAGGATAAGATAATTTATTTGGTAAAATAGGATAAGCTCCATACGAAACAGCTTCTACAATACTTATACCAAAAAAATCTTGGTTAGATGTAACTGGCAAAATATTTGCTAATTTGAGATATTTTATATACTCCTCTTGACTTTCACAATATCCAAAATGGATAATATTCTTATCTAGTTTATTTTTAGCAATATCAAAAATTTCTGGATAATCATTATAACTTTCTCCTAAAACAATTAATTTAAAAGCAATTTTTTCATTAAATAATTCAAATAATATTTTAAAAAATAATTCAGGATTCTTATCATATTCCCATCTATGGTTCCATAATATTATTGGAGAATTATATTCTTGATTTTTGATCTCTTCTAGTTCACATCCAATTGGTAAAATACTTGAATTATTATGAATTAAATCAACTGTATTTAAATTTCTAAAATCTGGCATTTTTTTTAAATATTTTTTTAAACCATTAATGTAACTATCCAAATGGTATTGAGAATTAAAATAATTGTAATCACTAATTAATGAAGATGTATAATTAATATAATAATAATTTAAGTCTCTATTTAACTCTAAATCCTTATCAAAAGGAGACCAAGGATATGATAATTGATTTTCATGAAAATACATGACAACTTTTGAATTAGACAATCTATCATTACATAAATTTTTAAAAACAGGCAGGTTTAACATATCTGAACATACAATTATATCAAAAATAAAATCTAATTGGTTATATTCATCAGCTAATGTAATAGCACCGCCATGCATTCTCCACTTCCACTTTTTACCAGGTAATGAAATAATTTGAATATTATGATTAGAATATTTTTTATAATCATCTATCCATCGTTTATGTGAACCAGAATAAAAAGGTTCCACATATAAAATATTTAATTTATTGCTTTGCATATGAGACGATGGAAATGATGAACCCCTATTTCATAATCAGAAGAATATCTCCCCCTATTATAAAATTTAGATTTAAGACCTTTCTGAACATTTAATACTATATTCTGATCTTCTTTTTCTACTTTATCTAAGCTTGAATCTGTATCTAGTGGTTGCTGACTATTGGCAATAGGATAAGATAAAAATCTAATTCTTGTTTTATTTTTACTAATAGGCTCTATTATATTAATAGATAACCCCCATGAATAAAAATTTAACATTAAATTAGGAAATAGCCAGTAATAATAAGCATAAACATCTTTGTTAAAATCTGTAAAACCACTAGGAATACTTAAAGCATCTTTTTTTGTTTTAGATAAAGTATATTGAAGTACTCCATTATTTAAAACTTTAGTTATATAAGAATCAAACTTTATATCTTTATTTAAGCCTTGATGTACAAAAGGGACATGAAAACCCTCTAAATAATTTTCACAATATATAGCCCAATTTGCATCGATTTGATATGTATTAGAACAAGACTCATCATAACTTAATTTATTAAATGGATACCATCCCAATCTGTTATCAATATCTTTTAATACATCACTAATATCTATAAATTGATTTAAAGATGTAAATATAAAATTATTCCAAACTTTTAATTCAATTTTATTTAAATCATCTTCTTTAGAAGGAAAATTTTTGACATTTTTAAATCCTGGGCAAGATAAAAATTTTCCTCTAAAATCAAAAATACGACCATGATATTCACAACGAATATTATTAGAATTAGATTTTTTAGCATATAATAAATTGCCTCTATGAGTACAAACATTACTTAAACATCTATAGTGATTATCCTCATTAATTAATAAAAGAGGTTCATTAACAGAATCTTTTAGAAAAGTAAATGGATAAATTTTTGATTTTAGAGAATTAGCATTAATTATAAATTGCCAACTATTTTTAAAAATATTTTCAATAGAGCTATTATAATAATCATCATCTATATAATAATATGATGGCATTGTCTTAGCAATGCTAATATCTTTATTAATAGATATTTTATTTAGCATTATACGACTTAACTAATCTGTTTTTTTTATATGAACAGTACGTTGAGGAAATGGAATTTCTATATTTTTACTATTAAACGAATTATAAATTTCAGTTGATAATTCATCTATAACTCTACCTCTAAATTCTGGTTTTTCAATCCATGCAAGTAATTGAAATTTTAATCCAGAAGCACCAAATTCTCTAAACCTAACCCTTGGATTTGGATGATCACAAACACTAGTAGATGCAATTGCGATATTATTCATAAGCTCTTTAACTTCTTCAATTTTTGTACCATATGCAACATCTACAGTTATTCTAATTCTTTCTTTTTCATGAGTTCCACCACTCTCATTAATGATTTTAGAATTTGCTATTACTGAATTTGGAATTGTAATCTCAATATCATCTCTAGTTTGGATGCGAGTACTTCTAATGCCTATATCCCTAACATAACCTCTTTCACCGGAATCTAAATTAATATAGTCTCCTTCTTTATATGGACTATCAGCCATTATAAAAATACCTGCAAATAAATTACCTAAAGTATCCTTAGCTGCAAAACCAAGCACAACACTCAATATTCCTGCTGAAGCAATCCATGCTGTTAAATTAATTCCCCAGCAGAGCATTACAAAATAAACAGAAAATAAAAATATTACTATTTTACCAAGGTTATCAAATAATGGAAGTGTTTTCTTTTTAATAAAACGATTATCATTATCTCTATTTGAAGCCCAATTAATCATAACAAGAAATGATCTGAAAATTGCAAATGACCAATAAATCACAATTAATGATTTAATTAAACTTTTTATAATAAAATCTAAATCTTGAGGTAAGACAATTGTTTTAATTGCAAAATAAAAACCTAAATACAATACTGTTTTATAAACGGCTGGATGGATTTTATCTATTAGTTTATCATCCATCTCTGTTTTTGTTTTTCCTGCTATTTTTTTAAAAACAAAAATAAAAAGTTTATCAACTAATAAGGCAGAAATAAATGATAAAAAAATTAAAATTATAAATAATATAAATTCATTCTCTATAATAAAATTAAATACGGAAAGCTGTGACAATGTTATATTCATTAAATAATAAAAAACTATTTCTTAATATATTTCTTAATATCTTTTGATGAAACTCCAGATAAATTCTCTATGCCCTTTTTATTAAATCCTACATGATAGAGCATATTAACCAATAAACTTTTAGTTACAGATAATTCATTATTTTTTTTATTTTTCATTTATAATCCTCATCTATGTTTATTGCTAAATATATAATAGAATATCTAGAAATATAACTTATTTATTAAAAATTATATGAACCTATATCTATACTGAATCTTGAAAATTTCCATTCTGAAATTTCATCAGATAAATTATAAGTCTTATAACTAATACCTAGAAATAATTCTTGATTTATTTTATACTTCAATCCAAAAGAATGGATCAATCCTTTATTTGAATCTTCTGCATCATGTGATGGAAAACCTAGGCCCAAGCTAACTTTTGCACTTACTTTATCATTAATCCAATAATCACTAAATAAATAAACACTAAAAAATCCAATTTCAATATTTGAATAATAATCTTGATATGATAAAGGTTTAAATGAATAGGCTAATCCTGGACCAAATGATAATTTATTTATCTTTTTAAAAGAATAATCATAACCTAATTCTATTCCAGTATTTTTTAAATCATCATCATTATAATAACCATAAATTGATGATACTTCATATTTCCCATCATTGCCAATACTTAACCAAATATTGCTATCACAAAAAATAAAATTACTTAAAATAAAAAAAATAGAAATTATCTTCATAAAATTTTTATGACTTTAAAATAAAAAGGGTTTATTTAAATTTAAACAAACCCTTTTTACAAAAAATCATACAATAAGTTTACATTCTATAACCAAAATTCAAAGTCATTCTAGTAAACGTTGCATCTATATTTGCATCATAACCATAATAACTATCTGAGCTTGAACATGAATTTGAAGTATAACCTAGACCAATCATCATATCCTCATTAAGATTATACATAACTCCTACAGAAATAGCTAATCCAGAATCTGCATCGTCAATATCACCTTGAGGTATACCTAATCCTAAACCAAACCAAGCATTCATAGACTCTGATAAAGCATAAGTTCCAAGACCATACAATGTTAAAAACTGAGCCTCAAAACCATCTTCTCCCATAGGTGTAACATGATAAGATCCACCAATACCCATACCCATTTTACCATCTTGTTTTAACATTCTAGTAATACCCAACTCCATACCACCATCATCTAAATCAGCTGAATCAGATCCACTATAGCCTCCCGAACTTACATCCAATGTATATTCTGCTGATGTACCTAGGCCTAGCCAAACAGTTGTATTTGAAAACGAAAAAGAAAAACATAAAATAAACAACATTATCATTTTTTTCATTTTATTTACTCCCCATTTTATTATTTTTTTATATACTAACAAGAGAATTTAAATAAAAATCTAATATTTTAAAATGAAAATCTAATACTGATAAAACAAAAAGCCCTCTGTATTAGAGGGCTTTTTAATGCTCCGGCACCTGGACTCGAACCAGGGACACGTGGATTAACAGTCCACTGCTCTAACCAACTGAGCTATGCCGGAATAATTCTTAAAAAACAACCAAGTAATTTACACGATTTTATAAAATAACAATAAATTTATTTGTACCATTTTTTTAATAGGTCTGATGAAGATTGAATTTTACCACCACCTAAGCCCCATATCATATCAATATTATTATTGTTACAAAACTCTAGTTCTGGTGTAGTTTTATTAGTTCTATCACCTCCATTACCAAAAAATATTTTATATTTATTGCCGTATTCTGCATGAATATTTTTTATTAAATCACAAGCAGTATCATCATTATCATTAAAACTTCTTGTCTTATCTATATATTTAATAGCATCTAAAATTTCTTTTCTTTCTTCAAAAGGCATAAAAAATTTATTTTTTTTTCTTATTAACCATTCATCTGAATTTAACCCAACTATCACACTTCCAATCTTTCTAGATTCTTTAAACATCCTAACATGACCTTTATGAACAGGATCAAATCCTCCTGATAAAATTATAATATTGTTATCCATAAATATTTTTACTCAAAATTTATTGAAATTGAATTAATCCAATTAGATCTAACATATACATTTTTATTATAAACTACAAATTTTGCTGATTGGACAAAAGGCTCTAAAGTACCTGAAAAATAATTATCACTTACTTGATTAATATCTTCATAAGCCCAAATTTGATAATTCCCATTGATTAATTTATTAAAAACAAAATAATTATTTTCAACTTTTTGTCGAATAACTTCTTTTGTATCTAAATTTACTGCCTCAACTATAAGATTATGCTGCCCTATATAATTTATAGTTCCATTTATTTCGCCAAAACTTGTATCAACAATTTTATCTTCTAAATTAATATCTAAAGATAAAGAATGTTCACATAATTTATTATTATTCAAATCATCAATCGCTAAACAATTTATATTAATTTTTGTATATTGATTAAAATTATTAATATGAATTGAATGAGGATTTATATAATTATAATCTAATTCATAACTTATTGAATCTTCATCTAATATATAAAATGGATTTAAGTTTGAATCTATAATTACAGGTTCACTAAATTCAATTAATAAGCTATCATTATTCATAATAGACTTCTCAATATTAGCTGATAAAGTATCTAATATTTGATTTGATAAAACTAAGGACTTACTAATACTATAATTTTCTATATAATTTGATAAGTTCATATCTATTTCAAGTGAGTCTATAAAATTATAATTTTTATATATATAATCATTATTCTCTATACAAAGATCTTTCATAAATGAATTATTTAACAACAAAAACTTTTTATTACCATCGCTCAAAATAATTTCACCGTAGTTATCATTAATTAAATTTATACTATTAATATTTAATCTATAAATTGGTTTTGATATATATAAAAAATTATTATTACCAATTGTGGCAATATTAGATAATCCATAGTTACCAGTTCTAATATCCTTAATAAAAGTTTCGGATAGTTTATTTTCAATGGCAAGTATATAATTATTAGAATTATTTTCAGATACCATAAAATTAAATTTTCCATCAGAGTCTGATTCTGTTTTAGAAATTATTGATAAATTCTCATCTATAAGGGCTAATTCATAAAATTTTGTGCTATCTATATTAAATAAAGCTCCTCCAATATTATTAGAAACAATATTGTCTAATAAGGAAAAATTTAACTGTATAGGTTTATTTAATTTATTTTTACTATAATCAGAAAGATTTCTAGAAATAAAAATTTTAAATTGTTTATTCCAGTTTTGTTTTGGTTTTATGTAAATACTATTATTTCTAACTCTAATAGATATATCTATTTCTGGCTCAACTCTAATTGAACTAATTGCAGAAGGAGGATAAATTCTTTCATTAAATGGTAGAATTATTTTTTGATTACTTGAAATATTAGTTTTAGATAATGGAATTATATTATTTTCTATAAGATATGGTGCTTGAATATCTGCAGGTCCTCCTCCAGGATAGCCAATGGAAGCACAATTAGAAAAAATAAATACTGATATTATATAAAATAAAATATAACATATCTTCTTATTCATATTATAAAGTCTAAATTGTATTAAGCTTTCTTTTTTCTTTTCTTTTATCTCTTCCTTTAGGGCTAGGAACCGGAATAGCATTAAGTAAACTCTTAGTATAATCATGTTGGGGGTTATTAAAAATTTCATCTATAGAATTAAATTCAACTAAATCACCATGATACATAACAGCAACTTCTTCAGAAATATGTTTAACAACAGATAAGTCATGAGCTATAAATAAAATAGTCAAATTAAATTCTTCCTGTAAATCCATCATTAAATTAATTACTTGTGCTTGTATAGAAACATCTAAGGCAGAAACTGGCTCATCAGCAATAATAATTTTAGGTTCTGTTGCTAGAGATCTTGCTATACCTATACGCTGTCTTTGACCACCAGAGAACTCATGAGGATAACGATAAGCCTGTTCTTTTGATAAGCCTACTTTATTTAGTAACCAAAAAACTTTTTCATCTTTTTCGCTATTAGACATCTTGGTATGTATATCAAGTGGTTCTTGAATTATATTTTTAACTAGCATTCTTGGATTTAAAGATGAAAATGGATCCTGAAAAATCATTTGTATAAAAGGTCTAAGTTCAAGAGTCTTTTCAGGATTTTGTGATAATACATCTATAAATTTATTCTTATACTTAAATTCTATTTTACCACTAACTCTAACATCTGGAGCTGTTAATTTTAAAACATTTAAAATTGCTTTACCTAAAGTAGATTTACCAGAACCTGATTCTCCAACAATTCCAATAGTTTTACCTTTCTCAATTTCTAAATCGAAATTTTTAACAGCATGAACTGCAGATATTTCTTTCTGGAAAATACCTCCAAAAATGGGAAACTCAACGTTTAAATTTTTTATTTTTAAAATTTTATTTTTTGGCATTTTTATTTTTTAAAATTTTAGGATTACATCTAACAAAATGACCCGGTTTTACCTCAAATAATTCAGGTTCTATATTTGTACCTCCACAAGCACACTCAGAAGGTTCAAATCTACCCCAAAATTTACACCCATCACCCATCTCCAATAAAGATGGAACCATTCCTTTTAGTGCTTTGAGACGTTTTTGTTTAGATTCCATTTTTGGCATTGAATCCATTAACGCCTTAGTGTAAGGATGTAAAGGATTATTGAATAATTCATTAATTTCAGCTATCTCTTGAATTTTACCGCCATACATTACTATAACCCTATCACAGGTTTCCGCAACAACAGCCAAATCATGAGTAATTAATAATATTGCAGCATCTTCTCTTTTATCTTTAAGTTCCATCATCAAATCTAAAATTTGAGCTTGTATTGTAACATCTAAAGCTGTTGTTGGTTCATCTGCAATTAAAAGTGATGGATTGCACTGAAGAGCCATAGCGATCATAACTCTTTGCCTCATTCCTCCTGAAAACTGATGAGGATATTCATTCATTCTTTCTTCAGGATTTGGAATTCCAACTGCAGATAAGAGTTCAATACTTTTTTGTGTTGCCTCTTCATCTGACATTTGATAATGTCTCTTCAAAACTTCATTCATTTGAACTTTAACTGTTAATACAGGATTAAGAGATGTCATAGGCTCTTGAAAAATCATTGCAATATCTTTTCCTCTATAATTTCTCATTTCCTGATAACTTAAATCTAATAAATTAACTCCTTTATAAATTACTTCTCCACCTACTATTTCACCTGGAGGATTTGGGATTAATCTATTAATTGATAGAGAAGTAACAGATTTACCAGAACCAGACTCTCCCACAATTCCTAAAACTTCTCCTTTATAAATATCAAAAGAAATGCCGTCAACCGCTTTGGCTGTACCAGCTTCAGTATGAAAATATGTTTTTAAATCTTTTATCTCTATTAGTTTTTCTTTTTTCATTTTATCTAAGTCTTGAGTGAATTTTAGGATCAAAGGCAGCTCTAACTCCTTCACTTATTAAAGTTATAAGAAATAATGTGACTGCAAGGAATATCAAAGGGAAAACAACCAAGTGCCAATTCTGTAAATTACCTGCAGCTTGATTAATTAGTTCTCCCCAACTAGGAGTAGGTGGTTGTAAACCAAAACCTAAATAGTCAAGTGAAACTAATGCAGATATATTTCCAATTAATGCAAAAGGAGCGTATGTTACAACTGGAGTTAATGCATTTGGTAGTATATGCTTAAACATTACATTCCAATGGCTCTGCCCCATCGCAACAGCAGCTGAAACATAATCTTTTGACTTTTCTCTATAAAATTCTCCCCTTACATAATATGTAATTCCTACCCATCCAAAAATTATTAATAAAAGAGATAATATCATTAATGATGGTCTAATAAATGTAGATAAAATCATGATTGTGAATAAAAATGGAATAGAAGCATATATTTCAATTAATCTCAAGCCGTATAAATCTAATCTACCTCCAAAATATCCTAAAGTTGCACCTACAGAAATTCCAATCAGATAAGAAAATGTTGCGACTATAAGAGCAAAAGAAATAGAAATTCTAAATCCATATATTGCTCTAGCTAAAACATCTCTTCCTTGATTATCTGTACCCATTATATGATATCTATCAGGAATAGTTGGAGGCCTATACTCATCTCTTAAACCATTATTATTATTATCAATTAAAGGTTCTCCAATATCCCAGACTCCATTATTATTAATATCCGTATAATCTTCATCCAATTCTGATAAAACTTCCTCATATGGATCAAATGGATAAAGAGGCATAATAACAAAATCACCATTATTTCTATCATTTAATTGTTGCTTTAGAATTCTATAATGTGGCTTCCCAAATCTTTTTTTACCCTTAATAAATTCTTGACCAAAAAATGAAGCCTCATAATCTAAGTTTTTATATATTTTCTTAAATAATGGATAGTAATATTGAGGCTCATCAATATGATCTTCTCCTTCATCCCAAACTTTATTATTATTTAAATCAACAAATTCTTCACCATAATCATATGTATTGTTAGTATACTTAACCATTAAGGCTGTACTATTAAGAAAAAAAGTAGCTAACAACGAAAAAACATAGGTAAAAAATAAAATTATAAGAGAATAATAAGCTCTCTTAATTGTCTTAAATTTTCTTAACCTCTTTTTGAGTATGGAATCTGATTGATTAATATTTTGAGTCATTATTTAAACCTTATCCTAGGATCAACAAGTGCGTAAGTTAAATCCGAAATTAAATTACCAACTAATGTCATAAAAACACTAATAACAAGCGTACCCATAATAATATCATAATCTCTATCAATTAAAGCGCTATATCCAAGTAGACCTAATCCATCAATACCAAAAGTTTTTTCAATAAGATATGAACCAGCAAGGAATACGCTTATTATTCCACCTATTCCCGTTGCAAGTGGAATCAATGAATTTCTTACTGCATGTTTAAAAATAACTCTTCGCTCAGATAATCCTTTGGCAAATGCAGTTCTAACATAATCTTGACTAAGATTTTCTAATAAAGAATTTTTCATTAAAACTGTTAATGTAGCAAATGAACCTATCATATAACAAAGCATTGGTAAAAATGCATGATGTATCTGATCTTTTACTTTTGCTAAGAATGTAAGTTCATTAAAATTTGAAGATCTCCATCCATGTAAAGGGAAATAATCACCTCCAAAATATACCAAAAGTACAATTCCTAAAATATATCCTGGAATTGAATAACCAGCAAAAACTGCAATACTAGTTGTTATATCAAACCGACTTCCATTTTTAATAGCTTTCCAAATTCCTAAGGGAATACAAACAGAATAACCTAATATTAAACCTGTTAATCCAAAGAATAATGAAATATGCAGCCTTTCCCCTATTAGCGTACTTACGTTTTTACCTTTTTTTTCAGAATAACCCAAATAGCCTTGTAAAATTCCCTTGAATTCTTTTTTTACCAGAGTAACTAAATTTTTCTCATTATCAATTTTTTTAATTATCCAATCAGATATATACCAAGTTTTAATAATATTTTCATTTGATGGTAATTCTCTATAAAATTCTTTAAATGTAGAATATTTTTCAATATCAAAATCATCTTTTAATTCAGGATTTTCAACTTCTGGAACATCAAATTCTAAGCCAACACCTGTTTCAATAACTATTAGTTCTTTACTTTCATTTTCAACTACTTTCACATATTTTTGAAGTAAAAATTCTTTATATGTATCAAATTTTAAAACATCTACAGATTCTCGGAAGGATTTATTTACTTTTATTATTTTACTCTTTGATTCCTTTGGATAAAGCCCTAGCCATATTAAATACCTAACCAAAATAGGTTTATCTAAACCATATTGCATTCTAAGTTTTTCAAGTAATTCAGGTGTCAATTCAGAACTATCACCAGAAATATCTGATGATGCCATTGATACTTCTCCCGATCCAATATTAGCTTGCTTTATTTGTCTTACTGCTCTTTCAAAAGGGCCATCAGGTGCTAACTGAAGAATACAAAAGACCATTAACGTAATCCCAATTCCTGTTGGAATCATTAATAAAATTCTTCTTATTGTATATTCGAACATAAAACTACTTTTTATTTAAATTTTTCCAATAATCTACTACTTCAGGTTCAATAGGTATTTGACCGCCACTTTTAATAGCATCTCTTAGTCTGTCTTTTTTATCAGGATCAATCCACCACATACTAATTGGTGTGAGCCAGCCACCAGCATATCCAACACCATTATCAGGTATACCAAATTTATCCCAATTTAAGCATCTATAACCATATGGAGCAGTCCAATTAAAAATCCAGTGATATTCTCTAGTGGCTAGACTATCTAAATTCTGAAGAATTTCAATTCTTTCTTCCATATTCCAATTCAAATTATATTCTTCAATCAATTTATCTATTTCAGGATTTGCCATACCTGTAATATTAGTAACATCTAATTTTTCAGAATATTTTGAATGAAGCATACCCTCAGGGCTAGGCAACAAGGAACCCACCCATCCACCATTATACAACTTAAATTTTCTATTCATTGCCATCTCAAAAGGATTTTGAATAACAACAAGATTTAACTTTATACCTATACTTTCTAAATCTTGTACAAAATAATTTAAAATTCTATCCCAACCTTGATATATATGGAACTCTTTAATTTCAAAAATTTCACCTTCACTATTTGTTAACCAAGAGTCACCTTCTTTTTTAGTCCAACCTGCTTCTTCTAAAAGTTCTAGAGCATAATCAGGATTATAATCTTGAATAGGATTATTTGAATGTTCATACTTACTTCGAGGAAAATATGAATTTTTCCTAACATATTCATTGAAAAATAATTTATCCATTAATTTTTCAACATCCCATAAATGACAAAAAGCTTCTCTAATTCTTATATCAGAAAATGGTTCTTCTAAAGTATTAAAAGCAATCCCACTAACTCCGGCAGGTTGAAAATTAATATATTTTTTTCTCTGTATAAAACCTTTTTCAATTTCTGGGAACTCATCAGCAATAAAACGTTGGCTCCACCATTGTGCTCTACCAACAGAGTATGTATCATAGTCTCCTGCAAAAAAACGTTCAACCTCTTGAGTCTCATCATTTATAAAAATGAACTCTACTGTATCAAAATTCCAAAGTCCAGTATTTCTTAAGTGATTTTCTGCCCAATAATCTTCTCTTCTATCTAATACTACTAATCCATTATTCTCTTGAGTTGTACGTTGAGTATTTAATATATATGGACCTGATCCTGGCATAAGCTCAAATTGATATTTATC
>MDSV01030524.1_pt1 | contig 15772 bp, 8 predicted proteins | sample 810851 | NCBI WGS metagenome assembly MDSV01 (sample SAMN05326640, study PRJNA326480) | marine metagenome | isolation source: seawater | place: Atlantic Ocean: North East | collected 2012
ACTTCAAGCAGCCGACGGAGGGCCTCTCGATCAAGAAGAGCGGGGCGTGGCGCTACCCGGGTGGCATCATCCAGCGCGCGCCCAGCAAGGTGCTCGGCATCAACACGTACACCGACGACAAGGACCCGGGCGAGGCGCGGCGGAAGCACGAGTCGAACTTCTTCATCACACTCAACACGAACCGCTCACTGAGGGACAAGACGGGCATCGAGGTGGAGATCGGCAAGGAGGCCTGCAGGAAGGCACTCGACGACCTCTCGCAGGTCAAGTGGCTCTGCGTCTACACCAAGTTCGGCCCCAAGTCCGACCACTACCGCGACGACGTCTTCGATGAGGTGGTGCACAAGGTGGAGTGGAACGCCGCGGTCGAGGTGGGCGAGCAGCTGCAGCGTCTGCACTGCCACATCTGGCTCACGATGCACCACTACAGCCAGGTGCAGGTGAACATGCCCGTCATGCAGCGCCTGTTCAAGAGGCTGTACAACCAGTACATCGACGAGGCGCTCAACAACACTGTGGGGCTCGACAAGGAAGCGATCAGGGGCCGGATCGCCCAGAACAAGAACCCGTACATCCAAGTGAAGCTGCTGCCCTCGTCCGACTGGGCCATGGTCATCAAGCAGTACATACACAAGGGCATGGCAGCCGATACGCCGGCCGCGCCCTAATTTTTCGTACGCCCAATCTGAAGTATGCCGGATGCATACGTATCGCTCATGCCGATGGGCCACCGTATGCCTATGAAACCGACGGCCTCCGTCCCGTTGAAGAAGAAGGACGCGTTGAGTGAGGGTGAGTGGAAAAAGCGTATCACGGAAGCGGAGGAGCGAGCTGAAGAGTTGCAGAACCATTGGTATCTCGAACACGTGCCGTCCTTCGAGGTGTGGTGCGCGGCCACGTGTTACGACCCGGCGAAATCCGATGGCGGGGTCCTCTTCCAGAAGATGATGTATTGGGTACTCACACGCGGCCATGACGAGAAATCCCCGATCGATTTCGGCGCCACCGATACTGTACCCGCCGAGCAGCACGCCCCGCGTGTCACACGTGAGATGAAGCGAGAGCCGAAGCACTTGACCTTGTTTGCGGAATTCCCGCCTGAAGTGGCAAAGAGTAACAAACCGGGACCGACACCCACCGTGTACGGCCCATACGGTGTAAGCGGTGACGGCATCCAGGAGGCGGATCCAACGACGAACTGGGCGGGAAACGTTGGCTTCTTGCACTCTACGTCCTTACCGTATCGCTTCAAACAGATGAACGCACAGAAACTGGTGGTCCGCAAACAGGCGTTCAAACCGGGCTACCAGATGCAGTGGTACAACTCGACGGGCCTCTCGCTCCTCAATTCGACGACGGAGGCGAACTCGAAATGCGACGGCATGACGAACCAACGCACCTACCTGGGCCAAGCAGCGCCGACGGGAGCATCTAGCGCGGCCGATCAGACGAAGGGATGCATGCACCTCGGTAACAGGTTTGCCGCTTTCTACGGCCTGTACTACTACCCGGAGGACGACAGAGCAAGCTTCAACTGGTACGAGAACGTCGAGACGAGGATCGACGGGCGTGTGACGAAGCACAGGGTGCGCATGCGCATGGTGAACCCCGCGTACATCATCGAAGAGGGCAAGCTCTATGTGCAAGAGCTGGTGAAGGAGGTCGATGGCAAGTTCAGCCTCCTCGCATTCCCGAAGTTCGAGTTCCCGCGCCTGCAGTTGCCGACGGAGTACCGCGGCCTGTGTTGGGATTCGCTTGTGCAGTACACCGAAGCAAGCGACACCGGCGCCCAGGTCGAGGGGGTCATGAGCGAGATGGGCCCTTGGGTTTATTCGGCGGCGTCTGAGGGCAAGTACAATAATAAGCAGATCGAGCTGTCGGATGAGGAGGAACTGGGCATGTATGCGCACAAGAAGTGGAGCGCGCAGATCTTCCACGTGTGCAAGAATTGGAGTGACCTCATCGCAAAGATCGACAGCAAGTGGCAAGACCGCATGTGGAGACCGACAAATGCGAACGATTTGCGGTATGGTTGGTCGACACCGGCGGCGCTCTGGCACTACCCGCATTACACAGCTAACTCCGTGAGCAAGGGGGTCATCACTGCGGTGAAGCAGGTGAAGCAGATGGATAAGGCGTGGTTGAACAGCCGAACGTTCAACCTCTACCAGCCGTGGCCTACAGAGCATAAGCTGGTGGACGGGGTAACAGGTTTGCCAAAGGTGACCGAGTTCGACAACGCGCACCCTCTTGTACTGCTGCTGGAGAGGGCGCCTCTGTACAACATGTCAGAGCGACAGAAGTATGCGCTGGGTAGGACGTACAAGCGAGTGGGTCCTGAGAAGAGCGAGGGAACAGAAGCGTACCGGGTAGCCCTGCTAAACGCGCTGGGGTTTGATGTGCAGCAGGACGAGGAGCCCGAAGACGAGGAGGCCGAGGAGCCCGCGGCGCCACCTGCTGACGTAGATGAGGGCGAGCAAGGCGATGCAGTAGAGGGCCTTCTGCAACCAGTGGGTGGGGTCGACGCAGAAGCGTACGGCACCGATGCCGCAGCATCGCGAGCGATGAATGAGATGGAGCAGCTGAATGCGGCGAGCATGCTTGATGAGGCGCAGCTGTGGGTTTCTGTCGACGAAGTGCCGGAGAAGGTGGGACAGAAGAAGGTGACAACGGAGGAGTTCGCCACGTCGATGGATGATAAGGCGGTGAGCTTGGCGGCCCGACAGAATTCCATCAAGAAGGTCATTGGTGACAAGCGCTTGCCGCTGCCCGCGGGTGCGGAACGGCAACAGGGCAACGCAGGCGGCAATGCGCACTTTAAAAGCCTGCTGTACTCTCCGTGGCCACCGACGGACGTGTACCACGCACCGGTCCATGGCTTCACGGTCGATAAGCCAATGACACAGGCGGAAATTGATGACCACATTGACAAGTACCAGAATGTGAGCAACACCCTCCTGCGCGCCAACGTGCCGACGAAGCTCGGGATGCCACCGGACAACAACGTCATCGGCGTGGAGAAGATGGTTGGCAGCGAACGTGTGTTGGACATGCCTCTCAGTTCGTACACTGACACGGAGCTGCCGGATGATGTGAGGCAGATGTTCGCGCGCAACATGCGGTGCATCCTGGCCATCTACTACGACGAATCGGGTGACCTGGGGATGCGCGGGCCACACAGCATCACCAGCGATGAGAAGCGAAAGGGCATGCAGAATGGCATCTACCGCAAGCAAGCAGACGACAACACCAAATCGCGCCCCGTAATCAACTACGACAAGAAGGGGGTCGAGCTGCTACCACCCGTCTTCACGAAGAAGCCGAAGCTGTCCGCCGCAGCCAAATCGGCCCTCGTCAATTCACAGAGCAGAATGTTCCGCGCCGAGCGAGACCCGGAGTGGGATAAGGTGGACGTCAGTGGCATCATCTCCAACATGACGGTATTACAGTGGTTGCAGACGCCGTGGCATTACGAGTACCTGCCCTACCAGCCGATGAACTCGGTGTTCCAGGACGGCGAGACGTACTGCAACGGGTGCACGCGCTGCTCGCGGCCCTTTTACGACTACAAGTACCTGTACGCATCGTACGCACACACGCCCGCAGAGACGAGGCATTGGGTGCATGCTTACTGGTACGGTGGTAAGTCACCCGAAATCAACCTGCTTAAGGCACCGAAGCCGTTCCATGAAGATACGTTCTGGTCGAAGAAGGAGGTCACCATTCGGCGTTTGTCGAACAACGTGGCGGCGGCGAGGGATGACATCGACAAGGCCGTCAAGAAAGGCATCGAGCCCAGTGGAGAGGGTGGCACGGGGTATCACAACTGGCCGACGCACCTCTTCCTGCTCGGCTACAGGGAGGTCAAAGGCAAGATTGAACGGATCGGCACGCATACCGCTGACGGTGAGTACAACAACAACAGCAAGGCGAGTGACGTTTTGAGACCGGATTGGAATGCCCGGAACGATGCGTTCACAAACGGCCGATTGAACGAGCTCAAGAGGCTGCACAGGGACACCGACTACTGGACCTTTCGCAAGTACCTCAGCCACACGTACAGCGAAGACCGCAAACTGGAGGAGCTCGTGCAAGGCGTGGTGCGCAACCACAACGTGCAGGTCACGTACGGCATGAAGGAGTATCGGCTGATGCGCTCCATCAAGTACGGCAACGTCTGTCGCGACTGCATGTCCACGCTCGATCGTGCACCCCTTCAGTACCGGCGCACCGGTGGCGTCAGTGCAAAGGTCGTGCAGATGCAGGGGGTGGCGCAGCAGACGAGGAAGGCGTACGAGTCGTCCTCCGAGTTCGACACGTGGTGGTTCAAGCTGGCCGGCAAACCGCTCAAGGAGGGTTCGACGCAGCTCTTCGACCCGTGGTTTCTGTTCCTGCAGACACCGGCCCCGTCGAGCAAGCCACAGGCAATGGGCCTCAACCGGCGGCACACGTTCGAACAGCTAAAGAACAACGGCTTCCTGGACGAGGACGACAAGGCGGAAGCGGTGCGGCTCACACAGCTGCTCTACGGGCCAAACGGCAACACCAGGCGGGGTGGGCAGATGGCTGTCTATGCAGAGGCCTTTGCGGAGACGCTGAAGCTCGACGAGGAGCTCGACGACAAGAAAAGGCAAGAGAAGCTGCAAGAGTACGTCGACCTGCACCTCGACCGGGTGATCGAGCTCAACAAGAAGGGCTGCCAACTGAAGGACGAGGCTTTAAAGGACGTGACGAAGGTCGTCAAGCCGCCGGAGGTCTACGTGCAAAAGATGTGGGACGTGAGCAGCGAGACCTGGAACGACACGCAGTCAACGCAGATGCGGGCTGCGAGCGAGGTGCTGAAGAAGCTGATCGATTGGCTCGACGGCACCTACACGGGCAACGACAAGAACCAACCGAAGCGGGCTGCGGCGCACAAGGTCAATCCCATCACCGACGAGCTCGTGCTGTCGCCGGCGGGCAACAAGGCACACAATCGGGCGCTGCGGGACGCGCTGTACGATACGCTGTACACAATGGGGCACACGGCCGCGTACAAGCGCGAGGCCACGGCGACCAAGTTCGACCCGGACCGCACGCGGCTGGAGGAGCGCGACGTGACCATCAGCGGCGTCGAGCACTGCCTGCGCATCACCGAGGACTTGACGCCGCGGATCAGTCGGACGCAGTACGACGCGGTACCTCAAGACGAGGAGACAGACGAGGAGTCAGACGAGGAGAATAAGAAGGTGAAGAAGAAGATGACCATGCAGAACAACCACGACCTGCCGCGCGTGACCATCTACCCGCCCAAGTCGTGGGTCGAGCGCACCAACGCGGCGGACAAGAAGGCGTGGGCAGATGGCATCGTCAAGGGTCTGACCAAGCGGCAGGAGAAGTATACCAAGGTCGTGCTGGAGACCCAGTGGGACGGAGACCCCTTCGTGCAGAAGGCCACGGGTGGCGAGAGCGAGAAGGCGGCGCGCACAAAGAGACAGGAGCGCCCGCACACACAATCGCGCCTCTTCATCACGTACTCGCTCCACCGTCGCGTCTTCTCTGAGCTCGAGGCTCGCGCGGTGCTGGAGAAGATGGCCAACGCGATCCGGCTCATCTTCGGCAACGACAGCGAGCTGTGCGACTTTGTCATCTTCGGCAAGAAGCTGAAGGACCAGTCGGACGGCACGGACAGCGTGTCGCTCAAGCAATTCGTGCCGATCGAGAAGCCCAACAAGCAGGACAAGGTGTTCTACGGCGGCTTCGGCAACCCGGTCGACAGCTCCTACCTGTACGACACCTACCAGACGCACATCGAGCTGGTCACCGTCGACGCGGGGGTGGAAATCGGCCCCACCTACCACCACCCACACTTCCACGTGCTCGTCACCTTCAACCACTTCACCTACCTGCAGATCGACACGATGCACATGAAGGCCAAGCTCGAGAAGCTGTTCAAGGGCGTGTCGATCAACCACCAGACCGACAAAGATGAGTACATGCTCGTCGACGGCAGGGGGCTGCCCTTCTACACCGACAACGAGAACGCGTACACCGACATCCGCGTCTACCCGTCGGACAACTGGGCGGACGTGATCGCGGCGTACGTGCGCAAGGGCTCCGACAAGGAGAGCATGATGTCGATGCGGGCGCGCACGGAGAAGACCACGGTGGTGCTGTAATTGACCCCGAGGTGACCCCGAGGTTAGGGCTCAGAATGGCATCCCCGGGCACGCGGTAAACTTCTGATACTCAATCGATGGTGCATCATTACATGGAGGACCACCCAGAGTTCCAGAAGGCCACGATCGAGACCACTGTGATGCCGCACCCGGATGTGGTTGACCTGACCGCCGACTCGCCCGAGCCGCCCGAGCCGCAGACGCCGAAGCGCAAGGAGAAGGCGGTGCAGATCGAGGAGCCACCGGTGAAGGTCGAGCCGCCCTGTGAGCCCTTCGACTTCCGCTGCTGCCCACTACCACCCATGGCGCCGCCGCCCGCCATGATCGACGTGCGCGACCTCTCGGCGACGCTCCTTGGCACGTTTGCGGTGGGCGCCGCGGTGGCCCTCGCGCTCACATACTTTTCTAGGCCGAGAGTGAGTATCGATGCTTAGCTCGTACTTTGTCGAGGTGCACACTGGCAACGATTACACACCGGAGACCTACGACGCGGCCGCGGGTCGTCTCGTCCACATGTGCGTGGGCCTCCTCTCCAACACCGACCACATTACCCAGCTCACACACGACGCCGTGCGCGAGTCGTGCCATTCCGAGCTTGAGGCGGGCCTCGACATCACGCCCACGGGCCGGCAGCTCGTCGCGAAGGTCGTGGTGGACATCGTGGGACCGCAGCCGATCAAGTTCGACAAGTCGAAGTTCACAAAGCTGCTGAAGGCGCGCCCCGAGGCCGACGAGTGGAAGGCCATGAAGGTCTTCAAGCGCATGGTCCCTAACGTGCCCGACTTCCGCGCGGATCAGTAGTACTGCCAGTATTGGTGCGGGTCTTGGTAGTCGCCGTTCGCGTCCAAGGTGCGGTAAGGGTGGTTGCCGTCCATGCTGCGGTAGTGGAGCTCGTTCTCCATCTCTTCGTCGTCGTCTTCCACGATGAAATCGAGGTCCTCCTTGGTCGGCTCCTCGTCGTACTGTGCACAAAAGCGGGCCATTTGTGGGTGGGGGGAAGCCGGGGTTTAGTACCTGTGAAACACACCTCTTCTTCCTCGTACTGCATCTCGTCCTGCAGATCTTCGACGATGTCGCCGCGCAGTGGCGTTTCGATCACGCCTGAGCTCTTCTCCACACCCGTCACCGGGCTCGAAGAGCGTGAGTTGAACTGCGCGGTATGGCTCTCCCCACCTCGCAACTCGTGGTCGCGCCGAGGGTAGATGTCATCGGTCTGTGTGTAGTAGTCGATGGAGACGCGGTCGTTGGGCATCGGGTCGTCGCACTCCTGGTCATTGCGCCAGACGAAGGGGTTGACCTGGTAAGAGATCGGCAGGTCGTGGAAGTTGGGAGGCGTGGTCTCGTTGAAGTAGCGGTTCATGTTGCGCGGCTCAAAGTCCGACCACTGGCCGACGCGCATCTCCGGGATGACGCCATCGGGACACTCGGCCGCGTTGCCCCAGCCGACGTACTTGCCAAAGGGGCAGTTGTCGACCGCCCGGAAGCCCCAGAACATCTCGCTGTCGCTGGTGACGGCGTCATAGAAGTTGTACGTGCCTATCTCACGGTTGGCCGAGCGCACGAGGATGCTCTTGTAGTCCGCCGCGTCCATCGTCTGGTTGTTCCGCTCGGCGAGCATCTCGTCGATCTTGCGCTGCTCGATGAACCACGCGTCCATCTTCACCAGCTGCGTCTCGATCAGCTCCTCCTCGGGGATGGGCAGCTCGGTTGTGCGCTGCGTGACGTCATCCCACACCTGCGCGACGATCGGGTAGCCCTTAGCCTGATTCCAGAAGTAGCACTTGGCCTTGTACGCGTAGCCACAGTCCTTGAGCTGGCGCTCGATCTCCTCCTTGGCGAAGTGCTTCTTGAGGGCAGACTTGATCACGAGGCAAGCGTGGTCGAGGCGGATCGCGAGGAACTTGGCGTTGCCGAGACCGGCCCACCCGTGCGGCTTCTCCAGGGTGCGGTAGTTATGCCAGTAGAAGGTCTTGTTCGCGTCCGGTGACTTGGGGTTGGCCGCGGCCGTCGTGATGCACTCGACAAGCGCGAAGAGGAACTGGTTGATCATCTTCGAGTGCTTCGTGGCCATGTAGTTTTGCTGCACCACGTTGCGGCAGAGGAAGTCGAAGATGGTGTCGAGGCCGCGCGGGTCGGCCATGAACTGCAGGATGGACATGTAGTAGCCCACGAAGCCCCAGAAGTTGGCGTTGCGCGCGTACGTGGTCTTGGTCGCGAGGTTCATGAATAGGCACCAGTCGGAGATGGCCTGCTTGTCGAGCTTACCGTCATACGTGATCGACTCGAAGGCGGGCTGCAGGCAGGAGATGAGCTGCTTCGTGCCCACCCAGTTGTCGTCGCGCTCGATGGTCGTGGCCGGGTCCACCTTCGACGCATCGAGCTCACCGAAGAGCAGCAGGATGAGGCGCTGCATGAAGGCGTCGTCGTTCTCGTTGACGATGATGTTCGCCGAGCCCATCAGCGAGCTCTTGACGCGCTGCACCTTGTTGCATACCTCGCGTGTCCCGCCGTCCGCGACCGTGTGCACCACGTCTTTGATGATCTTGTTCACGTCGTCCTTGCCGAAAGCCTTGGTCGCCAGCTCGTCGAGGCAGAAGGTCTGGTCGCGAGTGAGGACGAGGCGGCCGAGGTACGACGCCATGGTCTGCTGCGAGCCAAGCGACATGGTCTTGTGCCTCCAGCCCATGAAGCAGTTGACGAGGTCGACCGCGTGGGTCTTGCCGGTGTTGGCCGCCGTGGACTTGAGCCAGGCGACGGGCACCTGCTGACCGACGCCCTGACCATCCCAGAAGCGGGAGCACTGCAGGTGCATGACGCCGACCGCGAAGGCCGCCTTCGCGTGCAGCTCGTTGTTCAGGAAGTGCTCAGGCATCGTCTTGTTCCACGTGTTCAGGTAGAGTGCGAACTGCGCCCACTCGGGTACGCCGAGCGCCAAGCGCGGGAACTCGTCCTGCAGCAGTGGGATGATGGCCTCCTTGTCAGTGAACCCCTTGGCCAGCACGGTGAAGCTCGCCTGCTCATGTGTCAGCTGGCGGCCGCCCTCGAAGGCGCAGTTCCCGAGCATGAAGATGTTCGAGCGCGGCTGGCGGCCGAAGAAGGTGCAGATGCGCAGCGGGGTCGGCCTCTCGAAGGTCGACACGAGGTTGAGCAGGTGGTCGACCGACATGTTGGGCATCGTGAAGTACGCGGAGACCTGGGCGAACTCTTTGCGCATGTCCTTGGCGGCGTGCAGCGCGCTTAGCTGGATGAGCACCTCTCCTTCGATGCGGCCGGTGCGGTACGTGATCTCGTCCTGCACCTCTGGCGTGATGTAGGCCACCTCCGGCTTCGAGGCGTCGAGCACATGGTAGCACGTGAGACGGTACCACGGCTCGCCCTTCGCGCGGTCATAGTACTCATAGACCTCCTTGAGGCCGGTGATGGCGAAGTCGCAGAGCACGATCCACGCGCCGTCCTTCCTCTTGGTGCCCGCCTTCCAGTAGCACGTCTTGTGGTTCTCGATCTTGAAGGTGTACTTCTGCTGCACCTCGCTGTCATCGGGCCCCTCCTCGGCCTCCGACTCTGGCGGGGCCGGCCACTTCTCGATCTTGACCAGGCCCTCCGCGGCGCCGGCGACCTTGAGCTGCACCTCACACGACGGCCATTCGACGAACTGGCGCGCCTGGATGTGGCCGTACTCCACCTTCAGGACCAGCGAGTGCGCCTTCGCGTCCAGCACGCGCTGACCGGCCTGCACGCGCTGGATGTACTTGTCCGCCAGCCTGACCACGCTGATCTTGGCGGCGCACTGGAACCGCGAGCCGTCCGGATGGGTGCCCACCTGGTCCAGGGCGTCCGACTTGCCGAACACCATGACCTCGAACGACCACCACCACACCCGGCGCGGCTTCACGGAGAAGTGCTGCCCGTCTGGCTTCACCACGAAGCGCTCCTTGTCGATGTCGTACATCTCGTAGCAGTCGGGCGACTCCTCCTTGCCGTACGCGTCGATGTGCTTGCGTTCCACCTTGACGTGCTGCAGCTGCCCATACTGCACGTACTCGATCACCAGCGCCGCGTCCGTGAACGCCCAGTGCATCCTCTCCACGTGTTGCTGCTGCGGAATGGACGCATGAGCATCCTTAAAAATCTGCTCGAGTACGGGGAGGAAGTACTCGGCCTCCGGGCTGGACTCGTCGACCTCGTACGGCACGCCCTTCTCGCACTGGACCGAGTGCGCCCTCTCGAAGACGAAGGTCATGCCAAGGATAGCTTGCTCGGCTACCTCGGGAAGCTTGTTCGCTGAGCCGTTCCAGCCGCCGCCGCGCGCAGTGCCATCCTCGCGGCGGGTGTCGATACTGTCGCGGCCGCCGCCCGCATTGCCCCAGTTGCGGTCCGGTCTCGGGTTGTAGCCCGGCTCGCCGCCGATGTGAAGGCCGCCTGCTGGCATTTTTCAGTGCGCAATGGGCGCGGAAAGTGTTCTCGGAACGTTCACACGTCGCGAAATTCTGGCGCCATCCCTGCAACCCCAGTGATCTCCGACGCCATGCCCAACACTCGCTCGATGTCTGCCATCGCCAAGGAGTCGCCTCGTTCGTTCCCACCACTACCCCGCAAGACCAAAGTGCTGAACGCCAGCCCGCTGTCGCTCAGTGCGCTCCTCGACAGCGCCGCCGCCCGCGAGCAGCAGCTTCACGTCGAGGCTGCTTCGCCGACAACAAGCATCATGCAGAACGCAGTGCTCGGCGAGCTTCGTGACTCGGAGAGCGTGGTGAACTCGCTCATCAAGGACATGGCGACCACTGCCGCGCGCGCCTTCCTCAAGGACGAGCCTCAGGAGCTCTGCGTCTGCGTCTCCGCCGAAGACTCAAACATGCCTCTGCAGTACTGGATCGGCCTCATGACGGACCAGCACGGCCAGCTCGTGTTCAAGCTGGACGAGCTCGTCAAGGATCTCGAGGCCATGAAGACCAAGTGCGCCTACCACGACGGGCTTATCGAGGCGCAGGACGGCTATCGTGAGATGCACGAGGGTAAGCTCAAGCACCACGGCGCGTACCTCAAGCAGTTCTCGAACGGCATGCACAACCAGCTCGAGGAGGGGCTGCTGGTGAAGGAGCGGCTCGAGGAGCTCGAGGACAAGATGGTCTCGCTTACCGGTGCCGTCGAACGTCGCGCGGAGTACATCAACTGCGGCTTCGAGGATTTCGACCAGCGGATCAACAGCGTCACGGCGCGCGTCGACAAGCTCCCCGACATCGCCTCGCTCGAGGAGACGCTGACCAAGTTCGACATGACCGCCGCCGCTCATTGGGGCCTCGAGGACATCGACAAGCGGCTCAAGGACGTCACGGCACGCTTCGACAAGCTCCCCGACTTCGGTCTCATCGCCTCGCTCGAGGACACGCTGGCCAAGTTCGACACGACCACGCGGCACCTTTTGGCGCGCATGAACGCCGCCGAGCGCTCCATCACCGCGCTCGGTGCCTCCTCTACGCCGACCGCCTGGCACAACACGCTGATGGACCGCGTGGCCAAGATCGAGGCGCACCTCACGAAAAATGACATCGTGAACAAGAGCTGGGCGGAGTGGGGAGCCAACGTCGACGAGCGTACGTCCAAGCTCGAGGAGCGCCACGACGAGCTGAAGAAGGTGGGCAAGCACCTCAAGGACCTGAAGGAGAAGCTCAAGAACTCAACCAAATGGGTCGAGCTGTCCGAGATCACGCCGGACCAGGGCACCCGCCTGTCCGAGCTCGAGGGCACTGTCGCGCAGCTCAACTCCGACACCAAGTGCCTCGCCGACATGCAGGCCGACCTCTCGAGCATCGCGTGCTACGACCTCAAGAACGATGCGTTCGAGAAGGTCAAGAAGTATGTCGACATGTGCGTCCAGCGGCTCAGTGTGCGCATGGACGCCACTCAGGCCGTCGTGACCGACCTGGGTGGCGGCGTCATCTTCCAGAAGCAGCGCGACGAGTAAATTTCGCAAAGAAGGCAAATGCTCTCCTCGCCGCAGCGCGCCGTCGTCTTCTGGGGCGTGTGTGTACCGCTCCGTGCGGTGCTGGCGTGGCGTGAGCATAGCGGCTGGCAGCGCGCGGCACTCCGAACGTTTGCCGCCGTGATCGGGTCTCGCTGGGTGCATTCTATGGAAGTGGGCAGGGAGGGTCTGTTTGGCGGGCACGCTTGGTGGGCGGGTCAGAGGGTCTATCACGGCGCCTTGTGGTCGCTGTACGCGTTGAGTGGTGCGGCGGTATTCCTCAAGACCGATGTCCTGTTCGGGGGTTTGAATTGGGTAACCTCGGGGTCTAGTCTCGGGGTGTAAGTCTCGGTAAATCGTATGGCTGCAGCGCGTGGGCTGCAGCCCGAGCACGAGGCTGCACGCAACGCAACACGCATGTCGCGGCTGTGGGATCTGAACAATAGTGACAGCGATGGCGGCGAATCAATGGACGGTGCGCGCGCCAGTGACCCGCGCGCGCCAGTGACCCGCGCGCGCCAGTGACCCGCGCCCTCTCAGCTGTTGCGGCGTCTGCGTGTTGCCGTGGGAGCAGGAAATGATGTTGTCACTGAGATGTCACCGGCGGGCCTTGCGGTGATCATGAGCGGCATGCCGCAGGAGGAGACGCAAGCGGCCAGGGGTGCGCGCGCCCAAAAAAATCCACTGCACGCGCGCGCTCTTCCGCTCACCCGGCTGTTGCATTCCGCTCGTGCGTACAGCTGCCTACAAGGAGTGGGTCGACGGCAACTACATGCAGCTCCTGGTGGCCAGTGGTATGCCGACGGCGCTGACCATCGAGGAGGTGTACGCGATGCAGGAGCACCTCATGACGCTCATCGACGCGAACCACGACGCGACCGTCCAGCTGGTTAAGGATGCCGTCAAGACCCGCGAAGCGATGTTCCGCGCCGAGCGCAACAACCAGATGGCGACGTTGGGCTACAAGCAGCGCCTCTTCGTGAAGGCCAAGGAGAAGGTCGACCTGGGCATGTCTTACCCGCGCGCGGTCATGGACAAGACGCTCTTGCAGCGCATGATCAAGGCGATCGACGGCGTCGCCCCGCACGAGGCCACGCGCCGCTTCGTGGAGATCCTCGTGCACGAGCAAGAGAACGTGCCGATGATCCTCCAGTACTACAACGACGGCGACTACGCGGCCATGAGGGAGGAGCTCTGCGCGTTGGGCGAGGCGCTGCATAAGCACTCGCCCGCCGGCACGCCCTTCCCGGAGATCGCCTCCGTCGACCCGCACATGTACTTCAAGCCGACGCTCCACACGCTGCGCTACGACATCTGCCCGACCACGGGCTGGGTGCCGTGGTTCGACTGGGACCTGCTGCCCAACCTCAAGCGCGTCGACTTTGTGACTCTGCAGCGCGGCATGGAGGGGTGGCCCATCGGCGACTTGCTCAGCCCGCTCCACCCGCTGACGACCCGCATCTTGGGACCCAAAACGCACAACATCTCATGCCCAAGTCACATCAAGCCCAACTCGTCGATGCAGTTCCAGTCGTGGACGGCGAACCAGCACGAGGAGTTCCACTTTAACGCGCCGCTCACCGTCACCCCCGGGTGCACGGTGACCATCACGGTGAAGGAGGAGTGGCCGCCGCTCCCGGGGGGCCCGTCCGGCTCCGAGGTCAAGCCGTACCGCGTCGCGGTGACCGGCCGCAAGCCCATCGTTCAGGGCCCGAACGTGATCACGCGCATCGAGAACCGCCTCGACAAGTACGTGGCCAAGCGCCCCAAGCGCGACGAGGACGACGACGTGTACGAGGTGGAGGGCATTCTGGCCTCGCGCACCGCCGATGATGGCAGCACCGAGTGCCTCATCAAGTGGAAGGGCTACAAGAAGACCACCTGGGAGCCGCGCGCGCACATCAACGACGGTCCCCTCATCCGCGAGTTCGAGCAGAACGTGCCGCGCAAGAAGGACGTGACGATCGCGCCCCTCAAGCCCCTCGTCGACTTCGTCTGCGCGCACGGAGGCCGCGCCAGCCAGCTCAAGGGCTGGAAGGCGCTGCGCTTCGAGCGCAAGACCATCACCGACAAGGGCGACTCCTACATCGCGTACGAGGATCCGAACGGCAAGAGGGTCCGCTCCAAGCCGGAGGTCCTTAAGGCGCTCGGCCTCCACGCTTAACGGCTGGTGGTGAGAGAGTGAGAGGGGGGGAAGGCGACCGGGGTCGCGCCCCACGCCTCACCCGTGACGAGGGGGGCGTGGTGGGGGCAGGTGGGGTGGGGAGAGCGCCGCGCTTGGTGACAACCCTTGTTGTAATGTCGTCGCCACTGCTAGTTCTTGCGCTTGTTGTCAGCGGCTGGATGCCAATGCCGCCTAACTATGCGTACGGCGTGAAAGGTGTAGTTGTACCTTCTGTTCACGCTGTGTACACCAAGTTCGTCATCGCTCCGGCGGCCGTAACGATCAGGCGTCTGAACATTTCTGAGCCGGTGGATGGGGACGAGGGCGATGAGTGACAAACCCTATGCACTGGCGTTAGTCTGTGGGTTTGTCTTGTCCCATCCAGAATTGTACTCTTCGTGGGTCAAGCCGTTTACTCAATTGAGATTCAGTCCACACCTCCAGCGATTGATCGCGACGCGGGTTCAAGGACATTACAGAAGACTCGCACTCTATGGGTCGGTCGTGCCCGCGATGAGGGCGACCTGTAAGTTCGAGCTACTCACAAAGCCAGCCCTCTTATCGCCCCCACTGACGGCCCACACACAGCGATGGGCCAGCGACGGTTCGATTATAGCTCGACGGTACAGGGCCACGATCTTCATTTAGCAAAGGCGCGGCACCTTGTTGGCCTGCTCGTTAAGCTTCTGCATGTCCGGGGTCACGGTGATCTCCATTTGGCCGGTGACGGGGTCGAAGTGAGCCGGGAGGAGCATCGTGTCCTTCGCTTGCATGAGGCTCACCGACTGGGCGCCCGCTTGCATGAGGCTCTTCATGTCGACTTCTGCGCATAGCTCCGTAAGCTCCGCGTATAACTTCTGCGCCTCGATGAGCCGCGAGAGCTCGGAGTGCATAAACTGTTCGACCTCGCGGTTGATCTCGTTGCTCTCCGAGTAGCACTTGAGGTCGCCCATAAGCCGCGTGGCCTCGTTCACCGGGTGCTTGTCGATGTCGACGGCGGTCTTGAGCGCCTTGTAAATGCCCGCGAGGCCGGACATGACAGTCGTAATGTTCCCATCCATCGACTGTCACATGGCGCGGTCGAGCGGCGCGCGCCCACGCAAGGCTCAGAGGGCGGAGGCGGCGGCGCTCCGGGAGAGGCTAGGGCAGATCCCGTCGCATGAGTGGGCCAAGGCGCAGTGTGTCTACGAGCAGCTCGCCGCGGTGTGTGGCGTGAGTGGGCCGAGCGGCGCGCTCATGAGCCCGAGAGCGTGTTCGCATTGCCACTACTTCGGACACACGCGGCAGTTCTGCCCGAGGTACAAGCAGGCCAAGGATCACGCGGATAGGCAGGCGCTGCAGAATGACGGGTGGCGGGTACCTCGGTCGGAGTCTGAGTGCTTGCATGGAGCTGCGCAATGGACACACATGCAACACATCGCCCGCGTCGTCGCGCGGGTGGACGAAGGTGTCAGGCTCGGGCTGAACGAGCCGGGCGAGGGCTGCCGGCGG
>MDSV01123701.1_pt1 | contig 15771 bp, 15 predicted proteins | sample 810851 | NCBI WGS metagenome assembly MDSV01 (sample SAMN05326640, study PRJNA326480) | marine metagenome | isolation source: seawater | place: Atlantic Ocean: North East | collected 2012
CACTACGTTGATAGGCTGGGTGTGGAAGCGCGGCAACGCGTGTAGCTGACCAGTACTAATAGCTCAATTGGCTTGATTTATGCACTGAAAAAAATTTTAGAACTAAACAAATGTTACTTAAAAAAAAAAGATATAGAAATATTTTAAAATTAAAAAAAAATTACAAATTTTCTGATTTTGAACTCATAACAAATTATGGTCTCTTTAGTGGAGATACAAATTTATTTAAAACATTGATCATTTACGATTTGCTTCAGAAAACCTCAAAAGTCAAAGGTGATATAATTGAGTTTGGTATCCATAAAGGAAATACAAGTTTACTTATAAAAAAAATCTTAAGTATATTTAAAATAAAAAAAAAATTATATCTTCTAGATCATTTTAGAGGACTGATTCATTTCAACAGAAAAGATACAAAAATATCAGAAAAGTTTAGAGGTAAGTATGTTGGAAACAAAAAACAAATAGAGACTTTTTTACATTTTTTTAATTTTAAAAATTACAAAATAATTGATAAAGATGTAACACTTTTAAAAAGCAATTTTTTCGGGTCAAAAAAATTTTCATTAGCATATTTTGATATGGATCTTTATTTACCAACTATAAGAGGGCTCGAAGCTATAAGTAATAATATTAGTAAAAATGGATATATTGTTTTTGATCAAGGAGCAAAAAATAAATGGTCTGAAAAAAAAGCAATTAGAGAGTTTTTAAAAAAAAATAAAAAATACAAAAAAATTATTATTTCAAACAAAAGACAACCTGATATAATATTAAAAAAAAATTAATAGTTAATATTTATTTAATAAATCTCTTAAAATAACTATCCAGGACTTTAAGATCTTTTCCCTCATAATATCCAAGTATATTATAATTAGATCTAGATATTAATTGAGGCAATCTATAGAAAAAAGCAATTTTATTGAATTTTGATGATTTGCAAAGTTCTTCTCCCTTTCGTTTAGCAGTCAAATAACATTCTAGTCTTTTGAATTCTTTTTGTCGGTTAAGAGCAAATGTAGATGGATAAAAAACTTTACATTGAAAATTATTTTTTTTTACTACTTCAAGAATTTTTTTAAAATATCTTACATAAATTACATTGTAAAACTTTAATAATTTTTTATTATTTTTTTTACCATTATATATAAAAGGAGAAGATAGGTAAAAAATATAATTTGGCATAATTTTTTTTATTTTTTTTTCCATCTTTATAAATTCAATTTTTTTTATGATTGGATTCTCAAAATCAATCTTAAAACTATGATTATAAATTAAAAACTTATGTTTAAATATTTTGTTCAATCTTTTAGCAACATCACTTGAGGGACCAAATATTAAAATTTTTTTATTTGAATTAAATTTTAAATATTTCGTATTTATTTTTTCTTTTTTTTTAACTTCATTAAATGGCACAAGCTTACTTGAAATAATTTCTACTTGAAAATAATTCTTCTGATATTGAATAATATAAATTGTTTTAGTTTTTTTTTTAAATTCTATTTTTTTATTTTTAGTATTTCGTAAATTAAAATTGATATAAATTTGATGAATTAACGAGCCATTGCCAGGTTTAATAGTCCCGATGTAAAATGAGATAAATATAAGTTGATCGATAAGTTCAGAATTAATTAAATTTTCGTAATTATTTTTTTTAAGGTTTTTAAATTTTGATTGATTATGAGTAATTTTTTTGTTTTGAAAACTCTGAAAAGATATATCAATTTCTACCTTCTCATTTAAATCACTATAAATGATTACTTTATTTTTAATTATTTTAATCTTAATTTCTTCATAAATATAAGTAAAATTCTTAAATATAATTTTTATATCTTTAATTAAAATTTTTTTATTTTTTTTTTTTAAGAACGCAAAAATTCCTTTAACAGCTAAATTAACTCCATGTACAATAGGTTTTTTAAAAAAAAACTTTTTTGCATATTTCTCGTCAAAATGAATTCTATTATTATCACCTGATATTTTTTTAAAACTTAAGATGTCTTTTTTTGTGATTTTCATTTAATCAAATAATCATCAGTTATTTTTATTCTTTGTTGGATTGATTTATATAAATTTTTTGTTGAGATGCAATAACATGCAAATCTTCCAAAGTTTGCTTTCACTACTTTTTTTTTAATGGCTATAATTACCTTTTTTTCTTTGATGGAGTAATCAATATTTTTTTTTCCTACATAGTATTTATATCTTAACAGTTTGTTTTTCTTATCTTTAAATATTTTTGATAGAAAAATTTTATTATATCTATAATTTACCTGAAATTTTTTTTCTATAAAATGTAAAAAAGTAATCACTTTTGGTGAACAGCAAAAGCATATGATTTTGAAATTTTTTTTGAAGATTAGGTTAAAAATACTTTTTTCCCCAAAAGCTTCATCTATTGAACAATTAAAAATTCTACTTTTATAGCGTCCAAATACAAAGTGGTTAAAAACTGGATCTAAAGTCCTATTTAATGGAAATTTATCTATTAACCAGTTTCCTAATTCTCCTACTTCAGAAGGTGAAGTAAAGCGGTTATAATTTTTTGCTTTAGTAAATTTATAATTATAAGCTGGTATTAAAATCGTTCCTTTTGGGCCAATATACTTTTTTAATGATAAAAAAAAACTTTCGCAAATATCTTTCAATGAACTATCTCTTTTAAATTGGTACATACCCCCCATATTAGTATGTATTAAAATATTATCATTTTTTTTTAATCTTAATTTTTTGAATAAGTTTAGAATATTTTTATTATCCATTTTTTTTTTGAATAACTTTTATCATTTCTTTAACGCTATTAATTTTACTAAATTCAGAATTTGAGAATTTAATTTTGAATTTTCTTTCACAGGCTAACAAAATATTAAAATTTCCTAGTGAGTCCCATTTAATATGATCATAAATTTTAGATTTTTCATCTATTTTAATTTTTAGTTCTGATTTAAAAATTTTCTTTATTTCAGTTATTAAATAATTTTTGTGTTTCATTATTATTAAATTTTTTAGCATTAATTGAATATAAAAAATTATTTCCTTTCTTTTTTTTTAACTTAAAAAAATTTTTTTTTAAAAATAAAGGAATTAAATTTGAATTTAAATTAGTTTTTCTATAATTAATTTCAATTTTCTTTCTTTTAAATTTATTGCAAATTATATACAATACATATACTTCGACAAATCTTGATAAAACTCTGCAGCTTAAGATAAAATCATCGACTAAAATTTTATCATATTGAATTTTTAAAACATAAGCACCGATTAAACCATGGTTTCCAAATTTATCTCTGAGATCAAAAAGTCTTAACTGATAATCTTTTTTTTTAGAAATACTTAAAATATCGTTACTTTTATATCTATTTAGAGAAAAATTGAATTGATTAGTTTTATTGAAAAGCTCTTCAGCTCTTTTTAAATTTGAAACGCTACAATTATATATTTTCAGTTTTTGATGTAATTTTTTGATTAAATTGTGATCTATTTTATTTTTTTTTTATATAACTACTAAATTTTGACTTTAATTTGTATTGTTTTTGTTTTTTTAAATCATCTTGTGAAACTAAAAGTTTTTTAAATCTATTATCCTTAGACATCATTTCACCTACTTTATTGATATTTTTAATATGTAGAGTATTTAAATTCTTAATCTTTTTATTTACCTTCTCAATTTCGAGTGCATTATCGTCTATAAAAATGCAATCTTCGAATCTTAAATTTAAATTTCTAACAATTTTTGAAATATTTTCAGCTTTTTCATTCCAATTAATTTCGTAAGAAATAAAATCTTTTTTTTGTAAACTCATTTTTCTTTTCTTTAATATTTGCCAGACTTTTTTTTCATTATTTTTAGAGCAAATCGAGAGTAGAAATCCTTTATTCTTTAGGGTTTTGATTTTTTTTTGAAAATCTTCATAATAAAAATCTTTATTTTTAGATTTGTATAAAATTTCATCATCTTTATCCTCATCTAAAACACCTCCCCAAATAGTATTATCACAATCTAAAATAATTAGTTTGTAAGGTTTGTTGTTTATCAATTTAATTTTATCTTTAATTATTTTTGTGAATAAAAAAATTGATTCTATATTAAAAGGAAACTTAAGAAATAATAAATTTCTATTACTGAAAAGATTGTTATAGCTATTTAAATAATATTCTAAAAATAAATTTGATTTTGATTTAAATTTCTTAATTTGTAAATCTATTATTTTTGAACTAACTTTTGTTTTTTTTTTTGAGAAAAAGTAGAAAAAAAATGGCTTACTATCGTGTTTATTTATTGTTTTAATTAAATGTTCAATTTTTTTAAATATCTTTTTATAATTTCTGTCATCCAAATAAATTAACGCGTGAAAAGAATTATATTGTCTAACTATTTTTTCATTTGAAAGGCTTAAGAAAAAATTATCAAAATTAGTATCTATTCTTGCATCATTTTTCTTTAATTTCGACCAAGCACTATTGGTTTCAATTAAATTAAAATTTGACGTGATAAAGTGCATAAGTTCAATAAAACTCTCCAATAATTTTTTTTTGACTAAGTATTTGAAGTTTTTTTACAACATCATCTTTTGATTTCTTCAATAATTTTGATAATTCGGTTTCATCATAATTTTTATCTACATAAGCCGCCAAATCAAATAATTCTTTTTCAAAGTTATTTGCCTTCATTCTAGTGCTTCTTATTAATTTGTATTTAGAGAAAAAAGGTTCACAATATAATTTTTTTACGTAAATTTTATTTTTTTGTATATCATCTATAATTAATTTTGTTTGTTTGAGAGTTTCTTTTAAATTCTTTTCACTAATTAAATCTAAATTATCATTTGAAGTATGGTATTCTTTAAAGTCACCAAATCGAGTTCTACAAATAGTCACAAACGGTAAACTTAGGTTCTGACAACCGAATTGTCTTTCGTTACTACCTCTCTTTAAAAAAGAATATTTTTTAAATTTTTTAGTTTTTTCCAAAACTCTCGTCGCAACTTTATCTGCATAGGTATTACTCTCTTTTGAATTAATTAAAGTGAATTTACCTTTATCTCCTACACAAGAAAGATTAAATCCTGCAATTAAATTTTTTTTCAAATGATTAAAGTTTTGTTTAATATAAGCAATTGCACCGATGGTTTCAGGAATTAAGATTAATCTCACAGAATATTTTTGAGATTTCAAAATCTTAGATAAAGCCATAACAACTAATGGTCCCGAAAGCTCATTATTAGCCATCGATGGGTGACATATATACGATACAATTAATATTTCTTTTTTTGATTTCCCTTTAATAAAAAATTCTGCGTAATCTAGAAAACCTTTAAAATGCTTACTATTTACCTTTACTCTATATTTAATGTTTTTATTTAATTTTTTGAACTTATTATATGAAATACAAAATCCCCATTTTTTTTTGTAATATGATGTGAGATAGGGTACCGCGTTCGGTTTATCTTTTAAAAAATATAAATTTCTTTTTAATTGATGGTAAGAAATTGTTTTACTAAATTTTGAAGAATAGCCAAGCAAATGTAAATTATTATCATTAATATCACATATTTTTTTTCCATTTTCTTCTCTAATAAATGCTTCTGTAACTTTCCATTCTGAGGGTGCAATCCAGTCGAAGTATTTCGAATTAGATTTAAATTTTTTTGATTTAAATTTTTTATTAACATTCTTTTGAATATATTTTATAGTTTTTCTTACCCCGTCACCTGATAGGCTTCTGTTGTAAGGAAAAATATCCTTTGCCCACTTCATCATGTTTATATATTTGAATTTTTTTCTCATAAAATTTCCTTTAACCATTTAAATATTGAAGAGTGGGTAAGCTCTGTCCAATGACCGTCACGTGAAAAATATAAAGAATTCGACTCTGGATATTTTTCTTTCAGCTTAACAAGCACCGGCTCAAGATCATAAAAATTTGTTAATTTTTTTTCTAAATAATTACTAAGACCTGTGTGTGTTATTGTAACACTTTTATCAATTTTATAATTTCCGAAAGTTTTTCCTTCTAAATTTTCATCTCTTATCGACCAACCCGGGGGAATCAAAATAAAATAAACCTTTTGTGTTGGTAATATAAAATTATTTATACCATTGATTAAATTTACAGCATGATCCACACTTTTTTTATGCTTTTGACTCCAGCATTTTTCAGATTTCGAAAAGTAAATATAATCTAAAATTAAATTAGATATTTTGTTTTCATATTTATTTATTAACGAACAATCATTCAAATTATCTATATTAAAATTATCTGTTATTTTTAAGTAATCTCTACTTGCTGCGTCTTGATTGAAAAGGTTTTTTTTAATTTTACTTATAGAACTAAAAATAAAACTATTCCCTTTTAAAAATTGTTTGATTTTATAAAATAAAGTTTTTTCAAATTTTTCTTTATTAATAAAAATTTTTTTATATTCAGTTTCTTTTTCACTAAAATTAATTGTTGAATATTTATAATTAGGCAAAAAATCATTAGTCATTAAAAATATCAAAAAAGTTGCATTTTTTTTATAAATATTTTTTTTTAACAACCTATTGTATTGAAAAGGACTCCACGATGAAAACCCCAAACTAATAGCACTTAAATTACTTCTATTAAATTGCTCAGTTATTCTTTTACTTGTTTCAATTTCATCAGCTTGTATAAATGAGTCTCCAATTATTAGGATATTAGCTTTTGAGGGTAAAATTTTATCTCCCCCTTTGATGTATGGAATTCTATTTTCATCTATATAAGTCTTAATTAATTTTTTATCTATCTCTTTTTCATCTAAATAATTTATTTGAACGCTATTTTTGCAATAGTTATAAATTGTTATTTCATCGTAGCAGATTGATTTATATGAAAACTTATTTCCCAAAATTTTCATAAATATAAGATCTAAAAAAAATACTAATGAGATAAAAATTATTGCGATAAAACTCAATTCTTTCTTTTTCATAATTAGCCGTAAATAAACTTTATTAAATTATTAGTTTTTGAATATTTAAAGTTATCTACCAAATTGTTTTTTTTATGGTCATTTATTAAATTCTTAGCTTGTGAGTAAAAACCAGGTTTAAACTTATTATCTAAAGAGTAATTTAATTTTAAATTAGAAAAATTTGATTTATTCAATTCTGATATTTTTATTCTCTCTAAAGGTCTCAGGGTATAAATAAATTTATCTAATCTTACTTTGACTTGCCATTTTCCAGGTAAAAACCATAAAGCGCGATATTTGCAAGTATCTCCAGATGAAAATTTAATTACGCATTCTAGTACTTTTTGTTTTGAATTTAACACGATCACTTTTCTTTTATATGAAGAAATTTTTCCCCTACAAATTAAACTAATATAGTCAATCAAATGAATTGAATTAGCAAATTGCCAATTACTTAAAACTTTTTTTTTAAAATATTTCTTACTAGGAGATTGTTGATCTAATATTTCCACATCTCTTTTTATGTTTTTCTTTTTATCTATTATTTTAACCAATTCTTTTGTTGATATAAAATTTCTTCTATTTAAAGCAATAAATAGTTTCCTTTTTTTCTTTAGAGAAAATTTAATTAAATTTTTTGCTTGCACGTAATTTAAACCTAAAGGTTTTTCTGTAAAAATTATCCATGGATATTTTAAACAATCTCTAATTATTCTAAAATTTGCATCTGGAGAAACTACTACAACTACATAATTTGGTTTTGTCAATGAATACATTTCGTCAATATTATTAAAAACTCTGTTAATTTTAAATTTGTTTTTTATCTGATGAGCTTTTCGTTTAGTCCTATTATAAATTCCAACAAGCTCTAAATTTTTAAATTTGGAAAAAACCTCAAGATGTTTTTCCATAGTTTTTCCAGCACCAATAAAACAAATTTTTTTTTTCATGCCCAAGGAAATTTCTCTTTACTTTTTATACGATTTAAATTTGTGAGTTTTATATTTTTATTAATACTAGCTGCTATTAATATTTTTACATTTTCAAAACCATTTCTTAAGTTTACATAACTCTTATTGGTAAGAAAATTTTTTAAATGTAATAATGTGACTTTTTCAATAGTATCCGATTTAAATTTAAAACTACCAGATTCACCTGGAGTGGAGTATCTTGTTTTTGGTAAATTTATAAACTTTTTCTTTCTAATGTTGTAACTTAATTTTCCAATTATATAGTCATAATCTATATATCCGTATTCAAATAAAATTTTAATATTTCTACCGTGTCCTTGATTATGTGAAATGTCTATAAAAAAATTAATTTTATTTTTAGTCTCCCCAATTAATCTTCCAGAGAAATCATTGAACTTTCTCCCTCTCGGATTTTTAGTTTTTTTTAAATCAAAAAAATTTAAAACTTTAGATATTTTGCTTCTAGTTAAAATTTGTATTAAATCAAATACGTGTACTCCGTTCATAGCATAACCGATATTACCACCAGTGAAGATGATTGAGGTAATTTTTCCAATATACTTTTTTTTCTTAATAAATTTTGTAAGTATATTTATATGTGTTTTTAAAAATTCATTATGATTAACACATATACGAGTTTTATATTTTTTTTGTAATCTTATTAATTCATAGCCATCTTTAAGAGATGTGACTACTGGTTTTTCTACTAAAATATTTTTAACTCCTTGCAAAATAGCTTTCTTTGCATATTTTGCATGATAATCTGAGGTTGATGAAATGATCAATAAATCTATTTTATTTCTTAGAACTTTATCAAAACTTTTGGTAAAAAACTTTTGGTCCTTTTTTTTTAAATTTTTTTTTCTAGACTCATTTAAATCACAAACACCGACTAAGTTAAGATTAAGCTTTCTTAAGACATTATAATAAACTAACCCCATTTTCCCTAAGCCTACGATTACACAACTTATTTTATTATTAAATAGCATGACAGCTTCTCATAATTTTTTTGAAAAATTTTTTGAATTTAATATTATTTTCATCATGACAATCAATGAATTGTTTGAATTTTAGAACCTGGTTTCTCCATTGTTTTTCTTTTGCATTTAGTAGAAATAAAATTTTTTCATTAATTAAATCATTTCTTTTTAAACTTATCCAAAAATCCCCATTTCTGGGCAACTTTGAACCCCATAAAATATCAAATTTTTTAAAATTGATACTAAAAAAATCATTAATATTTAGAAAGAGTACACGTGCTCCTCTAGATAGAGCTTCAAATCCCATTGCAGAGTCAAAAGATATAAAGAATTTGTTACGATCACAGACTCGATAATTACTAAAAAGATCAAATTTTTTTTCAATAAAATATCTTTTCTCCTTAAAAATTTTTTTAAGGTAAAGTTCTTCATCGAGAGAATTAGTTTTCTTTAGTACATATAAATTGAATTTTTTTTGAGAACAAACATCATGTATCAATCTGATAACTTTAGATTTATTTTCAATACTTCTATTTATAATAGGATCATCTAAATTATTGACATACCTTGATCCAAATGCAGATATTAAATATATCCTTTTATTGTTTTTTTTAATATTTTTTTGTGATTTTACTAAATTATTTTTTATTGATCCAATTTTAAAAGTTTTAGAATTAAATTTTTTTTTAAACTTTTTTGATGTATTTTCACCCCAACAAAATGCAAAATCAACTTTTAGGTTCCTTTTATTTTTAATTTTGTCAAAAAAAGGCTGAGCACTCAAACCATTTTGAATCACAACAGTTTTTAAATTAGGAAAATAATTTTTTAATTGGTAAAAAAAAATATTATTATCAATGAAAGAGATGACAATTTTAGGATTAACAAATTGTATAAAGTTTAAAATATAATTTTGCATAAACTTCAGATTAAATTTGTAATTTAAAAAAGTTTTCAATAATATGAAAAAATTAATTTCTTCATACCTAACTGGCATAGTTTCATGCTTAAATTTTTTTAAATAATTCAATAAAAAATTGATCTTATGTGTATCAAAAACAAGTAGCTTAGTTTTTTTTGGATATTTAAATTTAAATCTCATTTAGTTATAATTTTTTCTTAAAGTAATAATTTGCTGAAATCAGATCTTCTTTGTCATCAATATTTACTGCGTATTTACCTCTCACGATTATATGTTTAACTATTCCGCCTTGAAGTGAGTTAAACTTTTTTAAAGTTGAAATTTTTGTTAAATACATTGCACCCTGTCTTAAATAAATTTTAGGAAATCCCTGCCTTCCTGAAAAAGCCTTTTTATAATTTTTTGTTAAAAACTTAACACGATTATTATATGTGTGCATGAGCAAAGGATGTTCCTTGACCAATTTTGAAGATATAATTGTATCACATTTATTAGATTTAATTATTTTAAATGCTTTTTCGAAATCACTTTTTTTTCGAAACGGGCAAGTAGGCTGCAGTAATAATAAATATTTGTAATTTTTAAGATTTTCAAGATTTTTTAATTCATAATTAACATAATCGATCGCTTTTGATTTATCTTTAGCAAACTTTTTCGGTCTTAATTTTTTTCCAAAATTATAAAATTTATTTGCTATATTTAAATATTTTTTACTATCAGTACTAAAAATAATTTTATCAACAAAACTTAATTTTTTTGCAAAATCAATTGTGTAAAAAATTAAAGGTTTTTTTTTAAATTTTTTGATATTTTTATTTTTAATTTCTTTAGATCCTGACCTTGCAGGTATAATACAGACTACTTTGTTCATTTAATTCCGAATAAAGAATTTTTTATCTGAAGTTGGGATAATTTTTTCTAATATTTTAACCATTTTCTTACAAGAATTTCCATCACCATAAAGGAAACTTTTTTTATACTTCTTTTTTGAAATTTGTTTGTTAATTGCATTTCTTATTATTAAATAATTTTCCTTAACATCAATTACATTTTTTGCTCTTTCTCTATGAATTTGCCTATTACCAATATTAACAACTGGAACACCTAGATACGATGACTCTCTTATTCCGCTTGATGAATTACCAATTAAACATGCAGACCCATTTATTATCTTTAAATAGTCTTCAGGCTCAAAGTGTTTATAAAAATTAAATTTTATCTGTTTATTTTTATCGGCAAATTCTCCCACATGTTTTGCGATTAAATCTGCCCCAGCATCTATATTAGGCCATAGCCAAATTATCGGATATTTTATTGTTTTTAGAGCTTTGCAGGTTTCAAGAACTAATTGTTTATTGTCTTTATATTTTTTTGTATCTGGGTGAATTAAAACTGTAAGGTATTTATTTTTCAGATTTACTCTATATCCTCTCCCAAAGGAGTATTTATTCAAATTAACCATTTTGCTAAAATTAATACTTTTAATTAGATCTATTGAAGGACAACCAACATTAAAAACATTTTTAGGGTTTTCCCCCATTTGAATAATAATTTTTTTTGATCTGTTAGTGTTAGGAAAATGAAAATCTGCTAACTTAGTCAAAGAGTGACGCACTTTTTCATCGATAGATCCCGTTAACTCTCCACCCATTACATGACATATTGGAATATTCATGTAACTAGCAGTAATACCGGTTGCAAGTGTTTCAAATCTGTCGGCACTTATTAAAATTAAATCTGGTTTTATTTTTGCAAGAATTGTCGATAATTCTAAAATTATTAACCCTGAAGACTTTGTCATGCTGTGAATATTTTCCCCCGCTAAATGAGAATAAAATTCATAATCAATCTGGAAACCATCTCGCTTTATTTGATTACTTGCATCACCATACTTACTTAAAATAGAAGACGAACCAGTGATAATTGATAATTTTAGTTTTTTGCTTTTTTTAATTTGAATAAGTAATGGTTTTAATCTTGCGTAGTTGGATCTATTGATTATCACTACAGAAATCTTTTTCATTTTAAATCACTCCATTTTATAAAAGTTTCTTTTTTTAAATCTTTAGACAGTTTTTTTTTAAAAATTTTCTCTGCATCTAATGCACTTATACCCAGCATTGGCTTAACAAATTTTAGGTCCTTAATTGAAATTTTTTGATTTTTTTTCAAATTATTTTTAACCATGATAGATTTACAAAAATACTTTCTCATTGTTTTTTGTTGCGAAGTAAGTTTATCTTTTCTTACCTTTCCTTTCTTGATTTCATAAAAGTTTCTATTGAATTCTGTTATTTCAGCTAATTCATCAAAAGTAATTGAAGATGAAGTATCGGGACCAAAAAATTTTTTATCAAAGGTTAAATGAGTTTCTATCATGTCTGCACCATAAGCTATTCCGGCTAATATCGAACTCTTATTTCCGCTGTGATCAGAAATACCAACTGGTATTTTAAATTTTTTTTTTAAATGACCTAATAAGTTATGACCAACTTTTTCAATTGGCGTTGGATATATGGAAGTGCATTGTAAAAGTGTAATTCTTTTTTTAATTTTTTTTAGCTTTTCTAATACTATTTTGATTTCTTTTTCATAGGTTAGCCCAGTACTTAAAATAATTGGTTTTCTGGAATTATTTTTTATATGTTTAATAAGTGGTAGATTTGTGAATTCACCAGATGCAATTTTCCATGAGTCTACGTTAAATTTTTTTAATTTCTCAAAACTTTCTATTGAAAAAGGGGATACAATGAATTTTAATTTTTTACTTTTGGTATATTTAATTAAATGATGCCATTCTTTTTCGCTAAATTGAGTTCTCTTCCAGTACTCTGTTCTATTTTTATCTTGAAAACTGAATTTTTTTCTAAATTTTTCGTATATAGATGACTCATATTTATGATCGTGAATCTGAAATTTAACCGCATCGGCGCCAGCTTCACTTATTTTATCTACAAAACTTTTTGCAATTCCCAGAGAACCTTCGTGTGCCAAACCAACTTCAGCTATTATAAATGTTTTTTTTGTCATAAATACTTATATTGTTCAATAATTGAACAGTATAACAATTTGCTTGACTGTTCAATAGTTGAACGCTATAAAATAGTATGGATAAAATTAATAATGATCAAGAAAACCTTGATTTATTGATAAAAATCAACAAAGGCGCCTCTTCTCAGAGGGAGCTATCAGATGAGCTTGGTTTTAGTCTAGGAAAACTGAACTATTGTCTTAAGGCCCTAAAGTATAAAGGGTTAATTAAAATAAAAAATTTTAGAAATAATAAAAACAAAATAAATTATATTTATATGTTAACCCCTAAAGGAGTGAGTCATAAAACAAAACTGGCTCTTAAGTTTATGCAGAGAAAAATGAAAGAATATGATGAACTTAAAAATGAAGTTAAAAATCAAAAAAAGAAATAATATTATGGAAACAAAAAAAAATATAATAATAACAGGCGGATGCGGTTTTATTGGAAGTCATATTGTAGAAAATTTAGCTAAAAAAGGTAACAATGTTTGTGTTGTAGACCTTTGGGAGTCGTTAGAAATAAAAGATCTAAAAGAAAAAAATAAAAGCGTTACATTTAAAAAATTAAATTTTAATGATTTTGAGGAATTTGAAAAAATAATTAAAGAAAATGATCATTTAATACATTTAGCAGCGATTTTAGGTACGTCAGAAACTATAACGACATACGACATTGAAGATGTAGTAAGAACGAATATCTTAGGCACCACTAAGATTCTTAAATTGGCTAAAAAATATAATTATAAGAGAGTTTTATTGCCAACAACTCCTGATGTTACTTGGTTAAACCCTTATAAAATTACCAAGCAGGCTGTGGAGAGAATTGCACAGCTTTTTAGTAAAGAGTATGATTTAAATGTAACTTGTTTAAAACTGGGAAATATCTATGGGCCAAGAGAACGCTGGCTTGATGCAGAACTTAACGCTCCTTTCAATTATCAAAAAATAATTCCTAGCTTTATAATGGATACTCTTAAAAATGATGAGATAACTATCTACGGTGATGGAACACAAAAATCAGAGTATATTTACGTAGATGATGTTGTAGAGAGTTTTGAAAGAGCTTTGAATAAAAAAGAAAACATGCATACCGAAGTCATTCATGTAGGAAGAGGAACTAATAATTCTGTTATTGACATAATAGAAGCCCTAGAAAAAGTGTGGAATAGAAAACTTAACAAAAACTTTGTTAAAATGAGACCAGGTGAACACAAAATTGAAATCACTTTAAATCCAGAGCCTTTGAAAAAACATTTAGATTATGAATTAAAATGGTCTTTAGAAGAAGGACTAAAAAAAAACTATACCTTATTACGAAGAACAATTTAAATTATCAACAAAAAAATAAATTTAAGGGTCATTATGATTAAAAATCTAAAATTAATTTTAGATAAAAATGATCTACATAAAATAATCTTAATTTTTTTTTTAAATTGTATTGTTGCAATTTTAGAACTTTGTAGTATCGGATCAATTCCTTTATTAGCAAATTTGGTTGTAAATTTTGAAAATTTTATTGCAACTATCCCTTTTGAAAATTTAAAATTTTTTTTATCACTTTATACTTTAAATGAAATTGTAATATTTTCATTTTTATTCGTAGTTGTTATTTTTTTCGTTAAAAATATTACTTTATTTTTTATAATTTTTTTTGAACAAAAATTTTACAAAGGATTAAATTTTAAATTATCAAAAACTTTTTTTAATCATTATATTAATTCGAAATATGAATTTCACGCAAAAAATAAACCTTCAGACCTAGCCAGTAATATAGATAATGAAATTGAATATTCCGTTGCGTACATCAATTATTTTGGATTGTTATTAAGAGATTTGCTCGTCGTAACAGTTTTAACACTATTATTGCTATATATTAATTTTAAAGTAACTTTTTCAATTTTAATTGTCTTTTCAATTACTTTATTTATTTTTTATTTTTTAGTAAGAGGTCGATTAAAAACAAAATCTGAAAAAAATGTTGGTTTAAGAGAAGAAATTATCAAATTATTGAATGAGTCTTTCGGTTCTATAAAAGAATTAAAAGTATATAAAAAAACTGATCTTATCCAAAAAATTTTTGAAAAAAAAGCTTCTGAATTTCAAAAGAATAATCTTTTTTTTCATATATCAAGCAAATCACCAAGATTAATTTTTGAAGTTGTTGCTATTACATTCTTATTAATTATATTTTTATACGTTTTTATTACCCTAAATGCTGATTATAAATCCTTTATTCCTACAATTTCATTATTAGTAGTAACATTTGTGAGGTTTATACCTGCTTTTAATTCAATCACTACATCACTAGGCATGATTAAAATATTTGCACCAAGTTTAAAAAAAGTTTCTGTTGAAATGAAAAAAATGATCGACAATAAAGATTTAACAAAGGATAAAGAAGTTTTTTTACAACAAAATCAAAATAAAGATGAATTTATTCAATTTGAGGATGTAAGTTTTAAATATAAAGGAAATGATACTAACACAATAAATAATTTATCACTTAAGATTTATAATCAGGATCATATCGGCATAATTGGAACAACAGGTGCAGGAAAATCTACATTTATTAATTTATTACTAGGACTATTGGAACCATCATCAGGCTTTGTAAGAATAAATAGCAAAAAAGATAAGAAACTAAATATTGGCTACGTTTCACAAAATGTTTTTTTATTTAATACAACAATTAAAGAAAATATTTTTTTTAACTTAGGTGAAAATTCAAACAAAAGTATTAATAACCAATTTTATCAAGAAACACTTGAGTTGACAAATCTTAAAAAATTTATTTCAGAATGTAAATTCAAAGATAATACAATCATTGGAGATAATGGTATTAACGTATCTGGAGGTCAAAAACAGAGAATAGCTATAGCTAGGGCAATTATTAATCAACCAGATATTTTAATTTTAGATGAAGCCACAAATGC
>MDSV01118127.1_pt1 | contig 15768 bp, 12 predicted proteins | sample 810851 | NCBI WGS metagenome assembly MDSV01 (sample SAMN05326640, study PRJNA326480) | marine metagenome | isolation source: seawater | place: Atlantic Ocean: North East | collected 2012
AGCTCCTGAAGATTAAGTAGCTAAGAGTTTGAATCTTGATGATCCCGCGCGTTGATAGAAGGCCATATTGTAGAGACACAATATGGAAAGGCAATTTAACTTCTGCATTGAATTTCTAGTCCGGGGAAATATAATTCCGGACATTGCCGAGTTTTGAGGGCTATAGATTACTGACATAGAATCAAGGATAATTGTAGCCCTTTGATTTTCAGGGAAATTCGGCAAAATTGTGAGCCAGAATTACGATCTCAAAACATTCCAAGGTTTAGTATTTGCGTTGCAACAATTCTGGGCCGACAGAGGGTGTGTTGTCTTGCAGCCTTTAGATTTAGAGGTTGGTGCGGGAACATTCCATCCCGCTACTTTTCTACGAGCGATTGGCCCTGAAAGCTGGAATACAGCCTATGTTCAGCCCTGTCGAAGACCAACAGATGGCCGTTACGGCGAGAACCCAAACCGCTTACAGCATTATTATCAGTTCCAGGTGATCTTGAAGCCATCACCAAAAGACATCCAATCAATTTACCTAGAATCCCTGGAAAGTCTCGGTATCGATATGACCGTGCATGATATTCGCTTCGTTGAAGATAACTGGGAATCGCCTACTTTAGGTGCATGGGGCCTAGGCTGGGAAGTTTGGTTGAATGGCATGGAGGTGACCCAATTTACCTACTTTCAGCAAGTTGGCGGGCTCGAATGTCATCCGGTAAGCGGTGAGATTACCTATGGCATTGAAAGAATCGCAATGTATTTGCAAGGCGTCGACAGTATCTATGACATTGTTTGGACAAACGGTGCCAACGATGTGGTGACTTATGGAGACGTGTTTAAGCAAAACGAAGTTGAAATGTCCGCCTATAATTTTGAACACGCAGATACAGGGCTTCTATTCTCCTATTTTGATGACTGTGAAGCTCAATGTAACAAACTGATTAATGAGAGCCTTGCCCTTCCTGCTTACGAACAAGTATTGAAAGCATCCCACTATTTTAATCTGCTCGATGCACGCAAGGCCATCTCGGTCACTGAACGACAGCGATTTATTCTTCGTGTTAGAACCCTTGCCCGGCTTGTCGCTGAAGTCTATTTCGAGAGCCGAAAACAACTGGGTTTTCCGTTGGCGACCGAGGAATTGCGAAAGGAATTTTTAGAAAGTTAATCACAATGTCAACTCAAGATCTTTTAATAGAAATTGGTACCGAGGAGCTTCCGCCGAAAGCGTTAAGCTTTTTGTCACATGCGCTTGAAGAGCTAATTAAAAATAGCCTGAAAAGTGCTGGCTTACATTCAAAGTCTGTAAAACGATTTGCGACACCAAGACGCCTAGCGTTGCTCGTTACCGAATTAGATGTTGCCCAGAAAGATAAACAGATAAAAAGAATAGGGCCCGCGCTATCGGCTGCTTTCGAAACTAATGGCGAGGCCACCCCCGCTGCTTTAGGCTTCGCTAGATCTTGTGGTGTAGAAGTTAACCAACTTGGTAAAACCAAAAAAGAGGGTGTTGAAAAGCTCTCATTTTTATCTTCTGAAAAAGGCAGCGAAACAAAAGACCTAATTCCTGACATTGTGACTCAAGCAATGAATAAACTACCGGTACCAAAACGCATGCGGTGGGGTGAATCTCGAGAAGAGTTTGTGCGCCCCGTCCATTGGATAATCATATTGTTTGGAAATAAGGTGCTTAATCTCTCTGCTTATGGGGTCTGCAGCAGCAATAAAACATTTGGGCATCGGTTCCACCATAATTTTGAAATTCCCATTGACGATGCTGCGGATTACGAAAACCGACTGGAAGTAACCGGTCACGTTATTCCAAATTTTGAAAAACGCAAAGAACTTATTCGAACATTGTTACGAGAAGAGGGCGTTAAAGCGAATGCAACAACCATTATCGATGAAGAATTGCTTGAAGAAGTATCAAGCCTTATTGAATATCCTGTAGCTCTAACCGGAAACTTTGATCCAGAATTTCTCGAAGTTCCTGCAGAGGCCCTAATTCTAGCGATGAAGTCCCATCAGAAATGCTTTTATTTGGTTGATGCCAACAACAAACTTTTACCTAAGTTTGTCGCTATTAGCAATATCATCTCTAAAGACCCGGCCCAGGTCATTAAAGGCAATGAAAGGGTAATTAGACCGAGACTAGCTGACGCCAGATTCTTCTTTGAGAAAGACAAAGAATCGACTCTTGCTTCACGAATGGAGCCTCTTGGGGCGATCGTGTTTCAGGATAAATTAGGCTCTGTTTTCGATAAGTCAAAAAGAGTGGCATCTCTTGCTAAAGAGATTGCTATTGAATTAGATGCTGAAGAAGCACTGTGTGAACGCGCTGCTTTGCTTTCGAAATGCGATTTAATTACCAATATGGTTGGTGAGTTTGCCGACCTTCAAGGTCTTATGGGCGCTTACTATGCCAGAAACGATGGCGAGCCAATTGAAGTATGTGAAGCTCTTCATGAGCAATATCTACCCAGATTTGCCGGAGATAAGTTACCAGAATCCACTACAGGCGCTATCCTCGCTATTGCAGACAAGCTGGATACGATGGTGGGTCTGTTTGGCATCGGGCAACCGCCTACTGGCTCAAAAGACCCTTTTGCATTGCGGCGTTCGGCTATCGGAATCTTAAGAATACTTGTCGAGAGAGAGCTTGATCTAAATATCATGAAAGCCATTAGCGCATCTATTTCAGCTCATGGAGATACTGACTTTCAGGTCGATACTGACGAGCTTGTATTTGATTTCTTATTAGAGAGGTTTAGAGCCTGGTACCAGGAATCAGGAATCAGCAGTGGCGTTTTTCAATCTGTATTTGTCATTAAGCCGCAGCGGCCCTTGGATTTTTATCATCGCATTCAAGCCGTTAATAGCTTTAACAAATTATCAGAAGCAGTTGCATTATCGGCTGCAAATAAACGCGTATCAAACTTGTTGTCAAAACAGGAAAGAGTTTCGGAGTCTGGAATCTGTAACGTGGATTTATTGGTAGAGCCTTCTGAAAAGGTTCTGTATGAAGCCATACAAGATAAAATACTAGAGGTGGCTCCGATGTTTGAGGAAGGAAATTACACTGCTGGGCTCCAATCTCTTTCTACGTTAAAACAAGCTGTTGATGTGTTTTTTGATAATGTTCTTGTTATGCATGAAGACGAGAGAATCCGAGCAAACAGGCTGGCTTTACTGCAAGAATTAAGAGCCTTGTTTTTGCGTACTGCTGATATTTCTTATTTACATAGTAACTGAGTTTTAGAGGATGGCTTTGGCGCCTTTAAAAACAATCGTGCTTGATAGAGATGGAGTTATAAATCAGGATTCAGTTAAATATGTTAAGTCTTATGAAGAATGGATTCCCATAGCTGGGAGCATTGAAGCTATAGTCTCATTGCATTTGGCAGGCTACAGAGTGCTTATTGCTACTAATCAATCTGGCCTCGCCAGACGGCTATTTGATGAATACAGTCTGGCAAAAATTCATCAGAAGCTTTGCACTATTGTTGAAGAGGCCGGTGGTTTTGTATCCGGTATTTTCTATTGTCCCCATTCGCCTGATGATAACTGTGATTGTAGAAAACCCAGAACAGGATTGCTCGCGCAGGCAGAAAAAGAATTCGGCTGTTCTTTAACAGGCTCTTATTTTATAGGTGATAGTTTAAGGGACCTTTTGGCTGGAAAGGCGTTTGGTATGAGGCCTGTGCTTGTTCGTACTGGAAATGGGCTTGCTACAATAAGGGAGTTAAAAGGAACAGACTTAGAGGATGTCCCGATTTTTGACGATTTATCTAGTGCAACTCAAAATATACTCTCTATCATCGAATAACCAATTGTTAATATTTATTCGCACAGTGGTTTTTTATAGTGGTTTTATACCCCTAACAATTGTTACGTGTACGATGTTTATTTTGTTATTTCCCTGCCTTTCTAAGAAAGCCCGCTATAAGCTAACAGCCGGTTGGTGTGACAGCGTACTAAGTTGGTTGCGATTAGTCTGTGGTGTTCGCTACGAAGTAGTTGGGATCGAAAATCTACCAAATACACCAACAGTATTTCTTGCAAATCATCAAAGCAGTTGGGAGACAATATTTTTCTATAGCTTACTCTGTCCAGTTTCACCTATTCTAAAAAAAGAGTTAATGAGAATCCCTTTTTGGGGATGGGCTATGCGATTACAAAATCCTATTGCTATAGATCGGAGCAAACCTAGGGAAGCTGGAAAATCAGTCCTGGTTCAGGGAGTGGACCGGCTTGAAAACGGTAATTCTGTGATCGTATTTCCAGAAGGGACACGGTCTGTTGCCGGAACAGTTAAACGCTTTTCACGTGGTGGAGCGAAACTTGCCGTAGCGGCTGATGTAGCCATAGTCCCGATTGCCCACAATGCCGGGGATTGTTGGCCATCACGTCAATTCATTAAGCGGCCTGGGTTTATAACAGTCACTGTTGGGAAACCAATTGCAGTGGATGGGCGTGATGCCGGCGATTTAACTACTGAAGTAGAACAATGGATAAGTGAACAGTTACACCAGGCCAGCGCTTAAATATCTAAATTTTCCGCCGCTAATGCATTGTCTTCTATAAATTCCCTCCTCGGTTCAACTTGATCACCCATCAGGGTATTAAAAAGCTGATCGGCGCCAATGGCATCATCAATTGTTACCTGAAGCATCCTTCTAGTTTCTGGGTTCATTGTAGTGTCCCATAATTGGTCAGGGTTCATTTCTCCCAACCCCTTATAGCGCTGCAAGTAATGACCTTTCATAGCGTCATTCGTTAGCCACTCAATAGCTTCCGCGAAACTAGCTATTTCTTCGGTACGCTCGCCCCTCTTTATGTACGCCCCTGGCTCAATAAGACCATCAAGGGTTTTACCAAGCTCTGCTAATGCCCCGTATTCGCCGGAATGAAAGAAATCCCCACTGAATGCATAGTGTCTTTCCAATCCATGCAAGCTTAGGATAGCTTCAGGCAAATAAGTGTGTCGCTCCATGTCTTCCAGAGTGTGTAGGGTATAGTTAGCGCTAACTCCGGGGTGGAGGGAATGCAGACTCTTACTTAGCTTTTGGACCCAGCCTTCGACTTTTTCTTTGATTTTCAGGTCGTCTTCCAATAGGGGCTTGGTGAAGATCATTGCTTCCAAAATCTCTGTTGGGTAGAGGCGTGCTAAGCGACTAATGATGGCATAAGCCTCATTAAATTGTTTAACCAGAGATTCCAAGGAGTCATCTGCGATGCCTGGAGCATCTTTGTTCACATGAAGGCTCGCATTTTCTAATGCAATTTGAGTTTGGTATTTTGCAAGCTCACCGTCATCCTTTAAATATTGTTCCTGTTTACCTTTACGGATCTTATAGAGTGGGGGTTGGGCTATAAAGATATGTCCCCTCTCTACTAGTTCGCGCATCTGGCGAAAAAAGAACGTTAATAACAGTGTTCTTATGTGAGACCCATCCACATCCGCGTCAGTCATAATAATAATGCTGTGGTAGCGCAGATTCTCTGGTGCAAATTCTTCATTGCCAATCCCACAGCCCAGGGCCTTAATGAGAGTGCCAATTTCCGCGGAGCTCAACATCTTGTCAAAGCGAGCCTTTTCAACATTCAAAATTTTACCCTTTAAGGGTAGCACTGCCTGATTTTTGCGGTTTCTCCCCTGTTTTGCTGAACCGCCGGCAGAATCGCCCTCCACTATGTAGATTTCTGATAATGCTGGATCTTTTTCCTGGCAATCAGCCAGTTTTCCCGGCAGTCCTGCTACATCCAAAGCTCCTTTCCGACGCGTCATTTCCCGCGCTTTTCTTGCCGCTTCCCTTGCTCGGGCAGCATCAATCATCTTGCTTACAATCAGTTTTGCGTCTTGAGGGTTTTCCATTAAAAAATCATTGAAGTGTGCCGCCATTTCTTGCTCTACGACACCCTTAACCTCTGATGAAACCAGTTTATCTTTAGTCTGGGAGGAAAATTTAGGGTCAGGGACCTTTACCGAAATAATCGCTGTAAGCCCTTCTCGAGCATCATCTCCAGTTGTGACAACTTCTTTCCCTTTTTTGTTTGCCAACTCTTTGTCAATGTAGCTTTTTAAGACTCTTGTTAAGGCTCCACGAAATCCAGCAAGGTGAGTTCCCCCATCTCTTTGGGGGATGTTATTTGTGTAGGGAAATATGTTCTCCTGATAGGAATCATTCCACTGAAGAGCAACTTCAACAGTAATCCCATCTGCTTCGCGGAAGGAGACAAAATGAAAGAGCTTGTTCACGGTGTTCTTGTTCTTGTTTAGATAGTCAACAAAGGCCATTAGTCCACCTTCGTACTTGTAGACATCTTCTTTGCCAGTGCGCTCATCTTTAAGCTTGATCGCCACTCCCGCGTTAAGAAATGCTAACTCACGCAGCTTTTTAGCAAGAATGTCAAAATGGAATTCCACGTTGGAAAATGTGTCTGCAGACGGCTTAAAGTGGCACTCCGTGCCAGTGCTTGCGGTTTCTCCAACCACAGCAAGTGGCGACTGGGGTACCCCATGCTCATAATATTGTTCATGAACCTCGCCTTCTCTACGGATAGTGAGTTTTAACTCCTCTGACAGAGCATTAACTACAGACACCCCCACACCATGGAGGCCACCAGAAACTTTGTAACTATTGTCATCAAACTTCCCGCCAGCGTGGAGCACAGTCATAATTACTTCGGCAGCCGAAACGCCCTCTTTGTGCATTTCGGTGGGGACCCCGCGGCCATTGTCTGTAACAGTGATTGTTTCGCCAACATGAATCGTGACATGGATTTCATCACAAAAGCCGGCTAAAGCTTCGTCGATAGAGTTGTCGACAAGCTCAAACACCATATGATGAAGGCCAGTTCCATCGTCCGTGTCACCTATGTACATTCCAGGACGCTTTCTCACGGCATCAAGCCCTTTTAGGACCTTAATGCTATCGGAATTGTAGTCAGATTGAGACTCATCGGTCATACGGAAACTCCAGGCAAAAAACTTGCTATTTCCCACCTAATTTATCCACCAGAATATCGGATAAATTAACTAAATATCAATCCGTTATTGTACCACGTTCCACGTGGAACGTGCTCATTTCAGGAGGGCATTGGAGGCAACTTTCGACGGAAGACCTTTCCACACAAGTTACAAATAATTGACCATCCAGGCTTATTAACAGATCAAGAATTTTAGCGCGATTATCACAATCAAGCTCAGCCGGAAGATCATCTACAAGGTAAATACACTGCTCACCTATCGCTGACGCAAAGAGCATGCCTTGAGTAATCTTCAATGCGCTTACAAGTATTTTTTGCTGGCCTCGGGAAAGCAGATCTATTGCTGGGACAGAACCGGCCTTGACGACTATATCAGCCCGATGTGGCCCAATTTGGGTTGAGCCATATTTTAAATCTTGCTGCCGGCCGGCAGCGAGCAAATCAGTGAGCTCCAAATCTAAGTCCCAGCCTCTGTGATATTCTAGATCTACTGCTAATCCGTCTTGGCCAACGAGGGAGCCATAGACTTTTTTAAAGGCGGGAATAAACTGCTGAAAATAATGCTTTCTTGCGTCATCAACCGCTTGCGCCGCTTCGCATAGCTCACTGTCCCAAGCGCGCATTTGAGATTCATCCGGGCTCTTCTCTTTCAGAAGCAAATTTCTATTGGCAATACATTTTCGGCTTCTTCGCCATTCATTAAGGAAACTATGTTCCACGTGAAACACACCCCAATCTAAAAATCGTCTTCTCGCTTTTGGCCCGCCCTCAAGGAGTAAAAAAGAGCTGGAATCCAAAACCTGGATCGGGAGGCGTCTTGCCACGCTATCCCAGTTTTTTTGGTTTTCAGCGTCTAGTTTAAGTTTATAGTTTTGTCGCCTTGATTTAACTAATCCTACCCGGTTACCTGCCTGTGTTTCTGCATAGATCGAGAGCTCTTGCTTGCCTTGTGAAGTTACAGTCCCAGTTTTACTACTCCGAAAGGATCGGCCCATTGCTAGTAAATTAATCGCTTCAAGGATGCTGGTCTTGCCGCTGCCGTTTTCCCCATAGATTAAATTCAATTTTGGACCCAAACATAGCTCCGCATACTCGATGTTTCGGATCGAACATATTCTGAGCATTGTTAGAGAGCTCATGGAAGAAGAGCGGCGTTGGACAGATGAAACTACAGGCGCATAGGCATTACTACGTAAAGGGCTTCGCTTCCCTCTTCCGCCTCAAGTAATGCACTACTATTGGGGTCTGAAAGAGTGATTTTTACTCTTTCGCTCGTGAGCGTAGAAAGTACATCAATGAGATAGCTGACATTGAATCCTATTTCCAATGCTTCTGAGTCATAATCTACAGAAACTAGCTCTTCGGCTTCTTCCTGCTCGGGGTTATTGGCAAAGATTCGCATTTCGCCATCCGACAGCATTACTCTGACACCGCGGTATTTTTCATTAGATAAGATCGACGCCCTGGAAAATGCCTGGCGAAGTTCTTGGCATGCTCCAGACAATACCCTATCACCACCTTTAGGTAACACACGGTTGTAATCAGGAAACTTTCCATCGACTAGTTTGGACGTAAAGGTAAATTCAGGAATTGCTGCTCTTATGTGGTTCTGGCCAAAGGTCAGCTCGATATCTCCACCTTCATCAGACAACAGCCGCGCCAATTCCATAATGCCCTTTCTTGGCAAAATAAGTTGTTGAGTATCTTTCGCAGAGGATGCAATTTTTAGAGTTTCCATTGCTAAGCGATGGCCATCTGTAGCGACTACTCGCAAATAATCAGCACCTACCTCAAAAAGCATTCCATTCAAGTAATAGCGAACATCTTGCTGAGCCATCGCAAAACTAGTTGCTTCTAAGAGTTCGCGAAGCCGAACCTGGGTTATGACCAATGAAAATGTATCAGGTTCTTCGTCGACGTCTGGAAACTCGGCAGCGGGCAGAGTCGCAAGCGAGAACCGGCTGCGACCGGATTTCAACTTCAGTTTATTATCAACTACGGAGATTTCTATTGAAGAATCGTCGGATAAGGACTTGCAGATATCCAATAACTTTCGGGCAGGGACAGTAATCTCTCCAGCTTCGGAGGGCCCGTGAACTTGAACTCGACCAATAAGTTCGACCTCAAGGTCCGTTCCTGTTAGTGAAAGCTCACTCTCCTTTAATACTAGAAGAACATTGGAGAGCACTGGCAATGTCTGACGCCTCTCTACAACGCCGCTTACCATTTGCAGTGGTTTTAAAAGCGCTTCTCGAGAAATTGAAAATTGCATTGATTATATTTTTCCTTTAATTATCAATATGTTACTTCCTAGCTGGATAATGAGCGTAGGAGGTTATTGTAATCTTCCTGAATATCGATGGAGCTATGTCGCAATTTCTTGATTTGCTTACAGGCATGCAAAACGGTTGTGTGGTCCCTGCCGCCGAAAGCATCACCGATTTCCGGCAGGCTGTGGTTAGTCAGCTCTTTAGACAAGGTCATTGCCACTTGTCTCGGCCTAGCCACGGATCTATTCCTACGTTTCGAAAGCATGTCTGCCATCTTAATTTTGTAGTACTCAGCAACTGAACGTTGAATATTATCAATGGTGACTAGCTTGTCTTGCAGCGCAAACAGATCTCGCAATGCTTCTTTTATGAGCTCTAAATTAATCGGCTCACCCTTAAAATTTGAGTGGGCGATTACGCGCTTTAACGCACCTTCCAATTCTCGAACATTTGATCGGAGACGCTGCGCTATAAAAAGTGCTGCATCATACGGAAGCTCAATATTAGAAAGCTCAGCCTTGTTCATCAAAATCGCAGCTCGAGTTTCCAATTCAGGCGGTTCAACGGCGACCGTTAGGCCCCAGCCAAAGCGAGATTTAAGGCGTTCTTCAAGGCCCTTGATCTCTTTATGGTAACGATCACAAGTCAATATGATCTGCTGCCCACCTTCAAGTAAAGCATTAAAAGTATGGAAAAACTCTTCTTGGGAACGCTCTTTGCCGGCGAAAAACTGAATATCATCAATTAATAGCGCATCCACAGAACGATAGAATCGTTTGAACTCACTTATAGCATTAAGTTGCAATGCTGAAACCATAGTAGCGACAAACGTCTCTGAGTGCAGATAAACCACTTTAGCGCCCGGCTTTTTGTCTACTAAATAGTTACCAATCGCATGCATTAGGTGAGTCTTTCCTAACCCTACACCCCCATAAATAAAGAGCGGATTGTAGGCATAGCCAGGGTTCTCAGCGACTTGCATCGCTGCCGCACGCGCTAGTTGATTGGATTTTCCAACAACAAAATTTTCGAAATTGTTCTCTGTATTTAAGGCGCCCCGGTGCCTGAGTTTTCCTTCAATCACAATTCCCATATTGCGCCGCTCTTGCTGACCATTTTTTTGAATTTTTTCAAGCAGAGGCTGCTGTTCCTCCAAACCCCCAGTTTCAGTAGCTGTTTTTACTATTTGCTTTGCCAGGGGTTGGACTGAAGATTGTTGAATTGCTGATTGTCCTCTAGTGGGTGGGGTTGCGACTTCTTGTTGCCTTAGGTCGAATACTTCCAAGTTGATTTGCAATGGTTCGCCACTTGACTCGGTCACAAGCTCTTCGATGCGGCGAAGAAACTTGCCTTTAACCCAATCTAGGATAAAACGATTAGGTGCAGAAATTTGTAACACATCTGCGTCGATATTTGCCTTCAAAGGCCTGATCCAGGTGTTATATTGTTGAGCGGGAAGCTCTACTTTTAAACAATCAATGCAATGTTGCCAACTTGTTGATACCACTTTTACTGTCCGAGGGGCGTAAGTTTTAATTTAATGCTTCGATTCTAGCGATTGGCTAGCAAGTTATCCACTGCCTTGAAAGCAGAAAAGTGGTTTTTTCAGTGCCTTTTTTATTCATATTTTTCAATTACCTACCTCTTTTTTGCTGATAATTATCGAGTCGAAATTAGACACAAATAAACAAAAATTCAACAAGGCTGTTGATAATTATTCTGTGGATAACTTGTGGCTAAGTTTTATATTGACGGCTGCCCAGTTTAAACTCGGGCTAATCTTTCAATTTCGAGAAAACTAATCAGTGGGCTTGGTTTTTACATTGAAATTTTGCAGCAAAAGCTCTAGAATTCGCCCTCTTTTTTGAGCCTACACAGGCTCAATTGTTATGCCAAACTGGAATTCCTGTTATGAAAAGAACTTTTCAACCAAGCGTCTTGAAACGGGCTCGTACCCATGGCTTTAGAGCGCGCATGGCAACTAAAGGCGGGCGCCTTGTTCTTAAAAGAAGGCGCGCAAAAGGACGCGCTAAACTCTCCGCTTAATTCGCTTTTCTCCCTTTTTAACAATAGAGAACTAGTGTGGCTGAGTTTAGCTTTCCTAAAGAATCTCGGCTACTGACTGCCGCCGACTATAAGGTTGTATTCGACAATTCTCAGTACAAAGTTTCCTGCCGCCACTTCTTAATGTTAGCCACTCTGAGCCAACACCAAACGAAACGACTAGGTATGGTGTTGGCCAAGAAAAACATTGGGAAGGCTGCCCAACGCAATAGAATTAAACGCCAAATTCGAGAGACCTTTCGGCATACAAACGCGCAATTTCCATCGCTGGATGTAGTGGTGCTGGCTCGAAGAGATGCTGCTAAACTGAGCAAGGCACAGCTATCGAAATTTTTGAATGGGTTGTGGGTAGATTTAGAAAACAAATGGGTTGTAAAAAAATAATTATCAGATAACCAGGACAGCCGAGCAATGATAAAAGTACTATTAATCCGTCTGATTACCCTCTATCAATTTAGCTTAAGCTTTCTAATCGGAAATCAGTGCCGTTTTTATCCAACTTGTTCTCAGTACACCAAAGAAGCAATCGAAAAACATGGCAGTGCAAAAGGCTCGCTGCTTGGAATACGTCGTATCTGCAACTGTCACCCATGGCATGAGGGTGGCTACGACCCCATACCAGAAACCAAGGAAATTTCTTCCTGCCTCTCGGAAAAATAGATAATGGATTTGACTAAATTTTTCTTATACACCTCTCTAGCAGCCATTACCTATTTGATGTTGTTGGCTTGGCAAGATGATTATCCTCCACTGGTTGATAACAGTCCCACTCCGGAGCCTTCAGGTTTACAAATTCCAGAAACTGCTGCAACTTCGGCTACAGATATCCCGACGGAAGTTCCCTCATCAGCACCAAGTAATGGCGATAGCCTAACGGTCAGCCAGACCTCTAGCTCTCAAAACAATGCGCCAGACCCATCCAGGTTGATTTTAATTGAAACAGACACACTTGAGCTGAATATTGATTTAAGCGGTGGAGATATAGTGCAACTTGCGCTTCCAAAATATTTAAAACAAATAAATGTGACAGATGATCCCTTTTTGGTTTTAGAGATGTCTCAGGGTAGAAATTATGTTGCACAAAGCGGGTTAATTGGAACGAACGGAATAGACAACGCTGGAAGAGCAGACTATCAAACCAGCGCATCTTATTATCAACTGGAAGATGGAGAGAATACGCTTACCGTGGACCTAGTTACATCAACCGCGGTTCCAGGGGTAACTGTTACTAAGCGTTTTTCCTTTACCCGAAATAGTTACTTAATAGACGTAAGCTTCATCGTAGACAATCGGTCTTCGCAAACCTGGCAAGCGAATGCCTTTGGTCAAATCAAAAGGGATGGATTTGATGATCCAAGCGATGCTGGCGGTTTTACTAGAACATTTTTAGGATTTGTCACCACCTCCGATGATGACCCTTATATAAAAGTTGACTTCGGTGATATTGAGGACGGAACAGAAACATTTGATATGAATGGTGGGTGGATCGGTTTCAGCCAACATTATTTTCTGTCTGCTTGGATCCCGGTTCCTGATTCTCCAAACAGATTTACAACTCGGCGCAATGACATCAATCAGTATTTTGGTGAATTCACTAGTACCGCCTTTTCAGTGGCTCCAGGAACTCAGGCTAGTCACAACCTCCAGTTTTATGCGGGCCCCAAAGACCAATATGCGCTGGCTGAAATATCTCCAAACCTTGAACTTACCATAGACTACGGTTTCCTTTATTTTCTAGCTGCTCCAATTTTCTGGTTACTAAATCTTATAGACTCTTCCATTGGCAATTTCGGTGTCTCAATTATTTTGCTTACCGTCGTGATAAAGGGCCTGTTTTATAAATTGTCAGAATCTCAATATAAATCGATGGCGAGCATGCGGCGTGCAGCGCCAAAGATGCAACAACTAAAAGATCGTTATGGCGATGACAAAATGGGTATGCAGAAAGCCATGATGGAATTATACAAAAAGGAAAAGGTTAACCCCCTCGGCGGTTGTCTTCCTATGTTGGCACAAATGCCAATTTTCATTGGTATCTATTGGGTGCTTCTTGAAAGTGTTGAACTGCGACATGCTCCTTTTATGCTTTGGTTAACGGACCTCTCTGTTCGAGACCCTTTTTTCATTCTTCCATTGCTCATGGGCGCCACTATGTTTCTGCAGATGAAACTTAGTCCAGCACCACCTGATCCAATGCAGGCTAAAGTAATGCAAATTATGCCTATTATGATGACTGGGTTATTTTTGTTTTTTCCTGCGGGGCTTGTGCTTTATTGGTTAACTAATGCTGTGCTAGGTATCCTTCAACAGTGGTATATTACTCGGAAAATTGAAGCAGCTTACGAGGCTGGAAAAAGATAAGATTACGATAAACCATATTGCATCCTAGCCAAACTCTAGGCTATCCAATAAATGCCTATAGAAGCCTCTGAAACAATATGCTCTATCGCCACTTCAACAGGTCGAGGCGGTATTGGTATAATTCGAGTATCTGGCCCTAAAACCAAGCGTATAGCAATAAAAATACTAGGTTTCGAGCCAACTCCAAGACACGCTTACTCAAGCAATTTTCTCAATAATGACAAGAGTATCATTGATAGTGGGGTCGCAATCTATTATGCCGGGCCCAATTCCTTTACCGGCGAAGATATATTGGAACTCCAGGGTCATGGCGGCTCCCAAATCATGCGAGCAGTTCTTGATTGCGTCATCAACCTTGGTGCGCGTCAATCTCGCCCAGGAGAATTTTCTGAACGAGCATTCTTAAATAACAAAATAGATTTGGTACAAGCTGAAGCTATAGCCGATTTAATCGACGCAAGTTCCAAGCAAGCTGCTCGTTCTGCTGTGCGGACGTTACAAGGTGAATTCTCCAAACGAGTTGTTGAATTACAAAATCAACTAACAGCGGCACGAGTGAATGTGGAAGCGGCTATCGATTTTTCAGACGAAGATATTGATATTCTCTCAGACACAGGGGTCAGTACTGCGGTTGATAATATCCTCGCTGAACTAAATAGAGTATTTGCTGAGGCAGAGCAGGGTGTCATCCTTAGAGAAGGGATGAATGTAGTTATTGCTGGTAAACCCAACGCTGGAAAATCTAGCTTGTTGAATGCGCTCGCTGGGGAAGAAAGCGCAATTGTCAGCGATATTCCTGGCACAACCAGGGACTTGCTACGTATCGAAATTACAGTAGAGGGCATGCCTGTTCATGTCATAGATACCGCTGGACTTAGAGACAGTGACGATATAATAGAAAAAGAGGGCATAAAACGTGCCCGACAGGCTATTGAGAATGCGGATCAGGTTCTTTTAGTCATTGACACAGCACAAAGTGAACAGGATGTTAATAGTTTGTTAGCAGACTTCCAAAACCAAGTAAGTGAGTTATCACTAACCCAAAATCTACTGAAAAAAGTGACGATGGTTTTTAACAAGATAGACCTTTTAAAGGATACGTTTCCAAGCCACTCAACACTAGCCTCAGATAATAACGAATTTGAAAAAATCTCGTTGTCTGCGAAAACGGGTGAGGGTATTGGATTACTACGTACTCACTTAACGCAAATTATTGGGTATCAACCTTCTAACAACGGTAGTTTTGTGGCAAGAGCACGACATATACATTCTTTAGAAGAATCAAAAAAGGCTATAATTTCAGCGTCTGAGAACCTAAGTAAGCACTCACAATTAGAAATAATTGCTGAAGATCTTCGCCTTGCCCAGCAATGCCTTGGCGCTATAACTGGCGAATTCACCAGTGATGATTTATTAGGAGAGATTTTTTCAAGTTTCTGTGTCGGAAAATAGGGGCATCGTTTTGCTCTAAGAACCTTCTTTTCAAATATGACATTGTATTGTCAATATTGGTGCATTTGTATAAATTCTGTATAAAAAAGGGATAAAAGAGCCTCTAATTAGCAAACCATATTAGGTGGAATTTAAATCAAAGATTAGTCTACAGACGCTGCACCTGTTGTGAGCGTTATAATCAGTGCTTACTAACCGAGTTATAAACTCATAACCATCTGAACTATATGGCTAAAAGTCGCTTATAAACAGATTTTCCCTTCCCCTATAACAACAACATTAATACTTTATATATACATATATATAATAAAACATTAAATAAATGTTATTAAATCCTGTCATACACATTTATTGAGATCCCTATATACTGCTCTCCCTCTGAGCTAAAGGCTAAACCCATTTAAGTCAGATGAGTAACAACAGCGAGTCAATAGAGCAACTATGGACCATCAATCACAATATGAAGTCATCGTAGTCGGCGGCGGCCATGCCGGTACCGAGGCAGCACTTGCTGCGGCTCGCCAAGGGGTAAAAACCTTGTTGATTACTCACAGTATTGAGACTTTGGGGCAGATGTCTTGTAATCCAGCCATAGGGGGAATTGGTAAAAGTCACTTGGTAAAAGAAATAGATGCACTGG
>MDSV01078986.1_pt1 | contig 15767 bp, 16 predicted proteins | sample 810851 | NCBI WGS metagenome assembly MDSV01 (sample SAMN05326640, study PRJNA326480) | marine metagenome | isolation source: seawater | place: Atlantic Ocean: North East | collected 2012
AAAACAACTAAATATCAATATAAATATTACTTAAAATGTACAAATGTTTCGCTTCCAGCTCGTGTTATTATTTTGTTTTTTTAATATTGGCCGATGTTTTGACTGTTATAGTTATGTGATGAGTATTCCCGAAACAGAGGAGACTATGGACATGTCTGTACGAACGGTATATTTAACTAAATTATGTTCTGCTATTTCTGGATGTCACGATACACCGGTTTTGAATAATTTTGAAGAATATGTAGGCGATGTAGTTCAGTGTTATAGTTCTCAAATGTTTAATTTCGATACGACAATGTTTGAGAATTACAAGAAAAATGTGACAGATTATTTGGATGCTCAAGTGGAAAGGCGTCAATCTTCACAAGAATACGATTTATTAAATATTCGCGCGCGCGATGAAATGAATGCCGTGCTGGATACTGTACGTTTACGCGACTCGTATTTGCGCGAATTTCGATATTCTTCATCCAAAACGATATTTGGCGATATAGAATTACAACTTGAGCATAAATGTCATCGTTTTTCTATAAATGCGCAAAATCAACTTGACACAGCTTCGTCTTTTTCGTCTTTAACTCAGACACAATTAAACGACATGCGAATTTTAGAAGACGATTTGTATAAAGCTATTACAAGATATACACAAGCGGACGCGGAATTAGAAAGAGCCGAAGTAGTATTTAATAGTTTTGTTGAAAAGGTTCAACAAAACGTTGTAGATTCATTAATTCTAATAGCAGAATAAATAATGTTATATAGTAATTTAATGGGTTAAATATTTGTAATTTAATCGATTTCGTTAGAAATCTGGTAGTTAACAAGACAATTTCTCAACAGACCGTAAGAAGCTTCGCGAACTCTGTTTTTGAAACTTTCGAGGCGCTCATCTTCATTCGAAATTTGGTTCAATTTCGAGTAACGGATAGCGTTACGTTTAATAACCTGCGCTGCTTCTTCCAAATCCTTGGCGGCCGCCGCAACATCTTTTCTAACCTGGTGCAATACACCACGAACACCGGCACCTTCGCCTTCCTTTTTGGTCTCCAACAAGAACTCGGCAGACTGATCATAGTTTACATCTTCCATGGAAACGGCGGTACCTTTGCGCCTTTGGTCGTTCGCGAGCGTTTTACTCGGGCGCTTCGCTCTGGATTGAGCCAATAAATCTTGTACTTGCGCCTGCTTGTCTTTCACTGCGTCCTGGAAAATTTCGAGTTTTTTATTGTATTCAACAACACCCGGGCCAAATTTCTCCGCGGCAAAGATATCGCGTTCACTGCCGGCAGTTGACATACGTTTAAGTTGTGCATAATAATAAGATTGTGTTTTCATGTAGTCAATGAGGGCGGGATCCTGGGGCGACATTGCACATTGGACTGCGTTGAGTTTTTCGAGCACAGTACCTCTCCAATCGTTGGGGGTTCCGACCCACATAAGACTGGCCTGACCAGCATTTACCTCTTCGTCATCCGTATCAATATAACTGAAAAAGTCGGAGCCAATTTCATTAATCACGGGGGCGACATTTTCACAAAAAATTCTGGCCCCAGGAGCTGCTTCTTCCATCAGATCCCAATCGGCGGCAGATCCGGTGCCGGCCACGTATCCCGCACCACGGAATTCGTCCAGATCGTTGGCCCATCCCTGAGAAGCGGGGAGAAAATCGTGATTGTAATCGGCTAAACGAATGTTACGGCCATTATCTCGGCCACATTTAAGTGAGTCCACTTCTTCTTCGGCAGCAAAGGCAATGGAAAGTATGGCTGAAGTTATGAATATAATTTTTGATTTCATATTTGTTGAGATATATAATCGGACTTAAATACGTCATTTTTTTAAAGAGTAATGTAGATGTTATAGTTACACGGGTGGTTTAAAATACCTATTTAGGTTCAATCATTTTTATAAAAATGAATATATTCAGAAGTCTTATCTTCATGATATATCTGCTTGGAGCTTATGGTACCATTCAATCCATAGCGCACCGATGCTCTATGATTCTACAATCGCCTGGTGGTAATGATAGTTTTGAAATGTTTTATTCGGAATTCAAACAAAATTGTTTGGAATATTACTCTGTCAAAGTAAATACGTCCATGGTAGATACAATAAAACGCGATTATAATGCAGTGATTAATGCTTCCCTAGAATATGAAATATCATACGGACAAAATGAACGTCTATTATATCAAATTCAAGCCTGGATTAATATGGTGATATCAGATCCGCTTGCTTCGGCACAACGCCAAATGAAAGAATGCAATTCACAACTTTTAGTCAATACCTTTAATTTAGACGATATGCAAAATACATTGCCCATTTTTATTAAGGGCCAAGATTATATGAATGAATGTTTTTTAAATGCCAGAGATCGGATTGAATCAATGAAAACAGACATTGAAAACGATTGTATTGATCAAATTAAACATGCAAAAGAAGCCGCTGAAGATTTAACTTCAAAATATAATACACTAACTTTGCAACAATATAAACTTACCGCATTACAACCGGTGCTCCAACGCCATATTGTGGATATGAACCCAGCGGATATCTAAAATGCGAGTATATAAACATTATTTTTAATAATAATTATGATCAACTTTTTTTTATTTGGTATGTTTTTGCCGGCAGTTTTGGGAACATATCAAGATTGTGTGAATACAACTAATTATCAGATTCCGGGAGATATGTATGGACACATTTTGGATCCTTGTGATGATGGCGAATGTTGGTCGTATTGTGATCATACACAATGGCACAATATGACAACCGGGACAGCAATACTCGCTCTTGATCATTTACAAGGAGAACAAGCAGAATGCATTGAAACTGCCTGTACACATTTTTATTATTCAAAAGCAGATTTACAAATCTTAGAATTGTGTGCCTCTGTAAAATGTCGTGTTGGTAAAGCAGCCATTCGTAATAGCAGGGAGTGCTCCCAACTCATCGTTGACGCTTCCATCATATATAAAGATTTGGAAGATCAAAAGAAAAACTTTGAGGACTTGTCTGCCAAAAATCGATCTGTGATAGAAATTATAAAAAATGAATTCATTGTCAATGTCGACGGAATTGTAGACGAAGAACATCGTATGGTCTGGGATTTCGAACAAATGGTCAATGATATGACGGGCGTCATTAATGTGAAAGATCCAGAAACAGAAATACCGATGCTAAATTCTATTGCAGACGCATTACTCAGAGTTCAAAACGTTTCCTTTGAAATTTCAGATCACATTAACGGTGTTATTGATGATTTACATCCAATTTTGAAAAAATTAAACCGTGAAGAACGATACACCGATTACCAAAAAACAATTATAGACGGATTGATGGTCACAAAAGAATATATGGACACTTTACGAACTGAAATAGCCTTTTCAATGGCTACTTCCGAAAATAAATGCACTGACTTTAGCCAGTTGATAGAAAATCTTGGTCAGCATTGTTATATATGTTCCGAACATGGTACTTGTTCCTATAATATCGAAACAAAAAGTTATCAATGCACGTGTGATCTTGGTGTTCATGGCGTTTTTTGCGAATTAGATATGCGTGTATGTGCCGACGACCCCTGTCAAAACGACGGTACTTGTCGAAATGAATTCAACACATTTAGATGCCAATGTACAAATCCATGGACTGGGAAATACTGTCATATACCCATTCAAAATGCTTGTGCGGATGGGCCCTGTCAAAATGGAGGAACATGTCATGCAGACGAATTAGTTACAGGACATTATATATGTGAATGTCCTTTTGGGTTTTTTGGGAAAAATTGTCAATATGCCCTCGAAAGTTGTTCAGAAGTAAACCCCTGCCAAAATGGAGGAAGATGTGAATATGATGGACACAGAGTCTCGTGCAGATGTCCAATAGAACCAGTATATAGACAACCGTTTTGGATTGGCCCAACATGCGAAGAAGAACAATTCGAATGTAATTATGATCAACTTGCTTTGGATAATGGTGCGCTGTTAAACGAATATCCGTGTTATGGTCATGGTGTGTGTTCTTTAGACAGATATGAAACACGATGGGTTTGTCATTGCAATCATGATTGGAGGGGGGTTCGGTGTAATATTAACATTAAAGACACAGACGTCTGTGTTTATAATTTTAACGTTTTGTGTGAACATGGGTCTTGTGACCATTGTACTATGCCTGAAAATTGCACATGTATATGCGAATCAGGATGGGAAGGGATACAATGTCACATCGACATCGATGAATGTGATCCAAATCAATGTCAAAATGAAGCACCTTGTGAAAATTTACAAAATGATTATTATTGCGATTGTGCAAAAATTGAAGGACATTTTGGGTTTAAAAATTGCGATAAAAAAGCATCTTGTCTTGATTTGCCGTGTGGGCCATCAGAACGTTTTATTTCGTGCAATGATAATGCACAGACTATTTCGGGTATAGAATGTGCGTGTAAACCAGGTTTTATGGGAGAAAGATGTGAAATTGACGCAAGGGAGTGCCATGACCGTGTTTGTCTTAATGGTGGATCATGTATTCAAGGGTATCCTTATGCCTTTTGTAATTGCCCAGAAGGATTTTCGGGTCAACGTTGTGAAAAATTACCAGCATTCTGCGAAACAAAACCATGTGGTTCAAACGGCAAATGCATTACTCTTACTGATCGTTATGAATGTCAATGTTATGATGGTTGGGATGGCCCTCAATGTAATCACAATATTGACGATTGCGATCCAAACCCATGTTTTCATGCAGACAAATGTGTGGATAAAATACACGCGTTTGAATGTGTATGCGAACCAGGATGGCATGGTCATACTTGTGATCAAATAGATTCTCCTTGCGATATTGTGATTTGTTATAATCATGGTGTCTGTATAGATACGAGAAATCATCATTGGACAGACAGTGATTATAAATGTGCATGTGTTGATGGGTATTATGGTACCTTTTGTCGCCACAATAGAATACCATTGTGGATTTGGATTACCATACCCAGTTTGATCATTGTTATAGCCGCTGGTATTTATTTATTTGTGAATAGTTGTCACCGAACAAACATTCATATCGATCAACCGCGGAAAAAAAGAAAACTTATTATGTCATAAAATTACAAATCTGCTTGTCAGAGTCGTTTTTATTTTTTACAAGTATATAAAGTCTGTATCTTTATTAAATTATGACTGCCACTATTGTCACAGTTATTTCATATTTATGTACTCTTGTAGGTCTTGGTGCTACAGCCGCATATGCAGTCACATTTTATATGTTACCGTATAATGAAATTTATCTAACCGGCCAATCTGGATATGATGAACAGGATTTACCATATACATATGCCATTGTCGAATGTGCAGTGTCTGGATCAACATTTATCATAGGTATTCTGGCATTTACGCTGGTAAAAAACAGACGACCGAGTCGTAATGTTTTATTAACGGCCATTGTTTTCTTCAGTATGTCTCTAATTTTGGCGGGTACATTTGGTGTCTTACGCGCTTGGAATATGGGATATTTTGGTGACGAAATGGAACGCACATGTTCCGACAGTGATGTAACAGGTTGTCCAACAACTCGCTGGGAAGATCTAAATAATAGAGATATTATGTTTACAGAACCAAAAGGAGGCCAATGTACTTTTTGGTACTGGGGGCCAAAAATGGGCGTGCGTTATGACACTGGCGTGGTTTCGCCATGTGTTTGGTATGGCGCCAATACACCATTGCCGTCTATTGTCAGACCAAATAGTGTTATTGAGGTGGGTACGTGTACAGATGCCATAGAAACATATATGGATTGGTCAAAAGCCACCTCTTATGGTTGGCGCGACGACCCAAGTAAAATAGTCGCTGCCATGAATATTCAAGATATTACTACCATTGATAAAGTACATAACATGAAAATATTACACGGGTTACAAGGAGCAATACGTGGTATAGATGGGGACAACAAAACGATTCCAGCTCAAGATGCGTTTAGTGTTCAACCGTCCATTGCATATTGTTGGTATTGGGGTTGTTCTGCCACTTGTCAGCCAGAACGCCATCGTGCAAATCATTGGTGGTTGTTTTCTTCGGCGGCGCTGTTTCTCATTCACTTGTTGAATATAATGATGTCGATATCACTGTGGCAACAGGCGCCCAAGGACGTGCCGATTGTCCAAGCCTATACTATAGAAGAGGGTTCTACATTTAAAGTACCTGAAATGGGTAGGCGACGTCGCAGATTGGCCAAAAATATAAATCCCTCAGGTTTGATGTTTTAAGTATAAACGTCGGCACCAAATTCGAAAAAGATGAGTCGTATTTTACCAAACAAATGTTTTAAAACGCGGGCCGAGATTGAAGGAAGGGCTTATCGGATGATTTCATTTTTTCACGCCAGTCCTTCCGAAATACCCGAAGATCAATGGGTAGTTTTTCGCCAAGAAGCAAGTATTTTTTTAGTAGACAAAGTATCTTTTGCCCTTATGGCAGAATGTCAATGTGAATTTTTGACACGCGAACAAGATAAAGAATCAGCCGAGCCCACCATCGTATCCGTTAAAATGGATGTCAAAGAAGCACCCATTGAAGAAACCGCCGCGGAAGTTGAAGAAACCGCCGCGGAAGTTGAAGAAACTGAGGCGGAAAAAGTTGACGAAACCGCCGCGGAAGTTGAAGAAACTGAGGCGGAAGTTGAAGAAACTGAGGCGGAAAAAGTTGACGAAACGTTGCAAAGTAAGGTTGTGGAAGGAATCTCGGAGATTCATATAAAAAACTAATATTTAATAAAATACCTATAAAAGGAATTAATGATTCGTATATTATGTCACTGTCCTTAGAAGAATCTTGTAAAAAATATGTAGCGTATGTTCGGCGTCATAAAGACTGTCCGACTTTTGAGAATTTCAATGCTAAACATTACACAAATTTACCAAAAGACCCACAAACCTATGAATATTTTTCTAAACAACTGGCTATCGCCAAAAAAGCTACTGGATTACCGGTTACTCGTCGTTTACCCAGTTTATTGAAGCGCTTTAATAACCATTTTGACCCCCCACAACAAGCTGAACCACTGGCGTCTGTTCAAATTCGCCCACCCTTGAAGGCTGTATCTGCGGGGTTCACGCGTCCAATCCGTCAATCTATTCGTTCACCTGAACCAATCATTCCCGAACACGCCATTCCGGAACAAGCAAGTAAAGAACAAGTAAAAGAAACGTTCGAGGATTATAAAGAACGGGTTATGGCATCTAAATCTATTTTATTACAGGTAAAGGGTGGGCTTTTAGTTCATTTGGTGCCAGAAAATATGAGCACAGAGTTTGAAAAAGACGCTTGTAAGTTAACGAAAAACACTTGGGATACATTAAGAGGTAAGGGTGATTTGCCATTAAAAATGAGAGATGGTTCCCTTAAAGATATGTCTACCATTCAACTGGATCAGAGTGATTTGGCGTTATTTATTAATAATCGCAAAAAGAAAATAGCCGGCCCCTATTTTATTCGTTATTCACAGATTTAAACTTTTAGAGTATATATTTGATATTTTAAAATTAAGAAATGGACGTTTTTGATAATATGTTAATAAATTTACGTGTACTCCAATCTCTCCAGTGTCACAATAGACTCGATACTTCCAACACATTATTCAAAATACATACGCCTGCTCAGTGGTTGCCCGCATGGCTTAGAAGATGGTGGGGATCACAAACTCGTTTGACTGATATATCTCGCATTCAAACACTATATGCGGAAGCCACTCAGTACATAAAGGCACAGAACCCTCATCACGAGAGGTTGCAAAAATATATGGCGGATTCACTGCGTGGGTTGCGTAATTTACAAACTACATATATGAACGACCCAACAACCGTAGCTTTGATTGATGTCATTCTGGATTCTGTAGAATGTTTGATTGGTTAAGTTTCAGCCAAGACCTTTGCGATGTTTTTAATATTTTCTTGAGGCAATTTTGAACCCATAATAGTTGTCAATGATTTTATAATGGATTGTTCATAATTCATTTTATGATAAATAAAATTTTGGCGGCCATGATCTTGTATATATATCATTAATTGCTCAACGGAACGAATATTGGCTTGAAATAAAACTTCTTCTGCTTTTTGTCCAATCCAGCGGATAGATCTGAGGGAGGTCGCATGTGAAGGATATATTGGCCCGACTAAATGCCATGCCCCGTTTGAAATATAATGTAAAATTTTGGTACATGCCGTAACATCATTTCGAGCACGGTGAGCATTTAAAATGGGTGCGTGGAACAATTGTTCGTGCAATCCAGATAATGAATAATTGCCCGATGCATTTTTAATCATACGTCGCGAATAGTGAAGCGAATCAAAAAAATACCAATGTATTGGGAGTTTTACATTATAACGCCGACATTCTAATTCCATAATAGGCTTGTCCGCCCGAAACGTGTTGTGTGATATAAATATAGGTATAGTTCCTCGACATTGCACGTTTATCCAAATTTGTAAATCTGTAAATACGTTTAACCATGTTTTAGCTTTATTTTGAATCAAAAAATCTCGTGTTAATTGTGGTATTTCAGGTATGGGTGGTTCGGGAAATGTTTGTAGAGATGGATCTGGATCTACAACACTGTCAAACCAACATTGTGTTTGAACACAATAAACGGCTATTTCCCAAATATTGCACGTATCTAACTGCCGCACATCACCTACAAATTCTAGATCAAAAATGAACAAGCTTTTCTGTGAAGGAAAAGTACAAAGCTGTTCCATATGATTTAATGTCTGAGTGTTTTATACTTGAATTAGGATACACAAATGTTATATTTAAGAGGGAAAAGTTTTCTACTTTGTAATCTACCATTATCGCGTATCCATTGTGGCCATTGTTTATTTGTTTCAATGATAATTTTGGATTCGCGTGATATTTTATAATGACTTGTAAATTTATTATTGTGGGATAACCCTACATAACATTCCCCATTTTCTTGATCAAAATGACATTGTGCTAAAGAACATTGGCATCTATGGCATGACAAATTCCAATCTTTTTTTTGTAAACACTGTTCAATGAAACATTGATGATGAAAATGATGATCACATGCCGTTGTTAATTCTGCTCCCCCTTTAAAACATATTTGACACTTCATTCTAAAAAAAAAAACATCATTTTTATACAACTATGTAAAGAATAAGTCCAACCAAAGACGAATCCAAAAATATAAAGTACATAAAAATGCGCCGAATTCAACAATTATTGGCCGCACGAATTGTGTATATCGACGATATTCTATATTTTAGTTTTAAGAAACATACGTTTACTGGAAGAATTGCGCAAGGTGGTTTAATATGGAGATGTACGTGGCAAAAACCAGGGCAAGCAGCTGAAGATGTTTTTTATAATGGTGGTACGGTACAAAACCAACCACATATCCGCACTTTTGAATCACTTACAGATTGGACAGAAACATGTATCCAAGAATTATTGGACGAATATCATACCCGTTATTCTTCTTGGAAGAGAGTTCGGCATCAACGTACGGATCAGCCTATGGAAATTATTTATAAACATTATCAACGCAATAATCCAAAAATGACCACAGATACCAAGCCTATTCTGTTGTATGAACAAATCGCAGGTCAAAAGAATATGATTGATCAATTACAAACAAAAGTACAGAATTGGGTAGAATGGTTTAAAACAAATCATCCTGAGACACCTCTTCCTGTAGATCCGGTTGTCCCACAAGAAGAACAGAAAACTGAAACACACTCTGTACAGCCTTTTGTACTCACGTCGGAGACCGGCCAATATATGGTATTGCATAGAATGAATGAGATTGCACCCGATGAATGTGTATCGTGGTTGAAAAAGAACGGCCCCCATACGTTTAAAACGATGTTACAAAATGTAAAACAGACACCAACATTTGAACCAGCAGTCTCCGGCCTTGATAATTGGCAAACTATAGATTCTTTAACGTCTAAACGGTTTATACACGAATTCTTTAATTAAAAAAAAATATTTAAAAATTATTTAATGACATTTTACGTCTCATTTTTGCACGGTAATCAGAACTTGATGATGATAAATCTACACGATCTATAAAGCGCGTTATGATACCACTGTATAGTGCAGAAAATGTTTTCTTGATTTCGTCCTTGCTTTTGGCTCCCGTAATGACTATTTTTCCACTTCGAAAGAGTAAGAAAACTAATTTGGGCTTTGTTGTTCGGAAAACTAAACCAGGAAAAAGATCTGGCTCGTAAGAAACATATGGCCCATACGCTTCAGACAACTCGTGTAGTTTCAGCGTGTGGGGAATTTCGGCCGATGCAACAATATTTTGTATTTTAAAACTGCGGAAAGAGACTGGAATGCCATGTTTTTGTAGAATTCTCACGTATTTGCGCCCTGCGAGCCTGGACTCTATTTCTGTTTTCGCCCCCGTACAAACCATATTTCCAGAAGCAAAAGCCAACGCGGTCGTCCTGGGTTCGCGAATACGAATGGTCGCGGCGGCGAATTTTTGAGGATTATATTCTATGAAAGCCTTGCGTAATGCTATAGAACGCAAATCCAAATGGTCAACGCCTAAATTAAATGTGGCCACTACATTTTGCAATTCGAATTCCGGTATGTGTTGGTCATCGGCTTTAAACTTGCTTGGATCAATCGCCTGGCGTTTTCTTTTGCGAGGGCGGGTTTTTTTAACTTTTGGCATTTGTTTTGTATGATAAATATATATACGAGTTATTCGAGATCGCGTAACATCCTATTTAAGAATCCTTTATTCCAAAGAAATGGAGGTTCATTTCTTTATTTTATCTACAATGTCTTATGACATGACAAAGGCAAATCTTCCTGAGTTTCCTTTCGAGAAGGGGCCAGTCATTCAAAAATTTATTTTTCCCCGCCAGGGTGTCATCAAAATGACCATTTGGATCGCTTGTCAGGATGCTATTATAAATGAACTTTTACCGGAAATATTACCCTACATGGATGCCGCAATTTGCTGGTATCATGATCATTCACCTTTATCCTGTTTAAAAGTTAGAAATGCTGTTTCCACATTGGAGCAATGTATAGATACAATATGGCTTATGAATACCACCATTCCCAAACTGAGAATGAAACATCAATCTAAGATTAAAAAAATGTACAATAAAATTGGGTTTCAACGTCCAATGCTATCAGATACACTTGCAAATAATTTTGAACAAATATTACATTCTTTACAACATTCTTTACAAATACAAAAATATTTAAATAAATAAATATAAGGTTATTTAATCTCTAAATACCATTTCTAAATTAGGATCCGCCCATGCAACTACGTTGGGAATACGATACCAGAAAAGAGAAACTGCAAAAAGGACATATTGTTGGACAAATGATGTTTCACATGTGGATAGGGCACAAGCCTGGACAGGTGTTCCGGCTGCATTGTCCGACTTGCGACCGAGGCCAGTATCAATCTTATCGCAAAAGGCCAACCATCCCATAGCGGATGCGGCAAACAATGAAAATCCAACAATAAGCCACACAACATTCAATGCCAAATATGCTTTAGAACGGGCATCTACATCTTTGAGCGCCTGCATCGTCAAATGTCCATCCAACAAAGAAACACACGTGGTCGCGCCGAAAACGAGTGTTAGCATAGCCATTGAGCCGAACATCGTTGCTCCGGATAGTGCCAATGGATTGTACATATTGAAAGGTGCGCACGCTGTTTCGTCGGCAGCTTCGCGCTTGCAGTCAGGCGCCACAATCCATCCTTCACTCCAATCGTTATTCAATGCGTTTGCGGCGTCAGAAGCTTTGCACAATCCTTTTGCAGCTCCGACGAATGGCAATGGCGCGGCAGGATCGGTGACATCGGCCGCCAGCATATTGGAACATGCACCCGGTTCTCCTACTTCAAACCCCTTTGAAGCATTGACAAACTCAAGGCCGTTTTTGTCCAGTAATAGGTTTGATCCAGGGAAATTCGTCTTATCCATGGCGTCTCCTAGTAAAATAAGTGTAACTAATAATGAAATGGCAGACACAGAACCAAACAATGCATTGGTAATATTTAAACCTCTTTTTGCGTCGGGACAGCCCATTGTATTTTTAATCTGACATGGTCTTTATATAGTGTCCAATTGCGAACCTCGGCGAAGAACAAACAACAGTGTTGTGTTGCGCTGTTTGGTATTTTGATGAGTTTGAGTAAGTGTGTTTAGATGTGTATTTTCGACATACCATCCACTGTGTATTGCTCGTGCAACTACATTACACACCACGTTAATAACAGTACCACAACCGCGAATAGTTACACATTCGACCTCTGGAGCCGACATTAATCTTAAAATGTTGTGACCATTATCTTCGCGTTTTACAGTGAATGATAACGAATTCTGTATTGGCGATATGGAGACATTTAAACTACCCAATCTGTCTTCAGATGCATCCATACCGACTCTAACATCATACATACGACGGCGAAATACATCACAGGCAAATAACAATGATGCCTTGTCCTTTTCATGATAAGAAATGGTGAATGGGTTGCCTGATTCTAAACATAAATTAATGTGGTCGATCCACTCTTGTTTTTTCATTATAATATTAAACTTTTCTATATATACTAATGTTCTTTAAATACGCGTTGGATTGCATCTCCTGATGGGTCGTATTCTTTTGAAAAAGACGGATGCCATTGACTGGCCACAGATGTTGAACAAGCAATCGACGTTGCTTGATAAAGAACTGTTTCTGCCGCCTGAGAATGTTTAAATGTATCTTCAAAAATTTGCCGATACCAATACGCTTCTTTCGTCGTTGGAGTATTATGAGACCATTTTGAGCCGGCTGACAAGAGTTGTTCGTCGGAAACGTTGGCCGATGTATACTCTTTAAGTGCGTCAATCCATGCCGATCCAACTGCGTCTGAAAATTGAGCCTTTGTCCGTTCCACAACCGCAGACGGAACGGAGGATCTAAAATGTTCGCGAAGCCACCATTTTTCAGGTTTGGGGCCATCGGGATGTGTTCCCGACATTTTTGTCTGTGGAGATAAAATATTCATCGCAAAATGGACGACTTCTTGGGATAAAAATGGGACGCGGGCTTCGACACCCCAATCGCCCAATGATTTATTGGCTCTTAAACAATCATAAGCGTATAATTCGTTCATTTTGCGCTGACATTCTTCTGCCATTGCAGTTTCATCCGGACAATATAAATTATATAAATATCCAGCAAATAATTCATCCGAGCCCTCACCTGATAATACCATTTTGATACCTCTGTTTTTAAGAACACGTCCCAAAAGCCACATTGGTGTCGATGCTCGAACAGTGGTTACATCATATGTTTCAATAGCGCGTATCACTTCCGGAATGGCATTTAAACCTTCTTCGATCGTGTACGTAATTGAAGTGTGATGTGTTCCTAGTTCTTTGGCCACTTCTTTGGCCCAATGAATATCCGGAGATTCGTCTAATCCAATACAAAAACTATGCACAGTTGGGTAATCCGGACGCACTCGAGCCGCAATTTTGGCCGCCAAACTAGCAACAATCGTCGAATCTAGTCCGCCCGATAAAAGAACACCCCACGGAACATTCCCCATTAGGCGTTTCTGAACAGCGCCCGTCATTAAACTTAATAAAGATACTGCCGGCTCAATTTCTTGGCCAATGGTATACTCGGGAGTCCATTTATAAAAAGAAGGCAACTCGCCCAGAGTAAATTCAGCTACATGACCGGGCGGGACATGACTAACAGAAAGTTCAGGCGATATGGCTGCTAAAAGGGAACTGAACACGACCATGCCCGATTTACACCCCATATATAAGGGTGTCACGCCAATCGGATCACGGCCAACGATAACCTTTTTAGTCGATTTATTATAAGCCACAAATGAAAAAATTCCATCTAAATGTTTCACCGCTTCCGCACCGTGGGTTTCTAAAAGTTTAGGAAGCCAGGCACAATCTGTTTCAGTCTCGGAAAAAACAGCGTTATAGATTTCGCCATTCATAGTAATCACCCAATCTTTATAATGGATAGGTTGGCTACCAGATTCTGGATGTACAATGGCTAAACGGGTATGGGCCAAATAAACACCATTATCTTTAAAAAAACCTTGAAAATCAGGGCCTCTACGTTTCAAACATTGGTTGCTCCCCCCACCAGGACTCGGGCCAAAAATAGCTAGAATTCCACACATTTTTATTATAAATAATACACATTTATATAATATTCCTATTTTTAATTTATGGATTTTGTTTTTTTTTGGTTTGTCTGGACTGCATCTGATCGTTTTCGTTTATGACTGCGAAAACATTGTGGATACTCAATCACTGGACGACCATTTGATGAGAATGATTCTTCGATGTTTTCGATTGTTTCATCTGGTGTATATGTTCCTTTACCTATAATGCCTTCCCATTTCTTTGCCACGTGTCTGTCAATATCTTCTTCAATTTTATAGCCCGGCCGTGTACGAGTAATGGCTTCTGCTTCATTCGTGCCTGTAATCCATCTTGAAATATTGCTATTGGCCAAAACATTATCATATTGAAGTTCTGTTCCGCCAGGTTGGCGTTCAATGACTTTAAAAATATGAAAATAATCTTGTCCCAATGGACATGCAGTCATAATACGCTTCTCGTCAGAGTGCATATGGGTTTCTGCGGATAGTTTATGAAAAATATCGTCCGAAGAGTCTTCTTTATGCGCCAAAATATGTGAAATGTGAATAAATACACCGTCAGACGTAACAACACATGATTGATATCGTGTTGGGGCTCCTCCAGTGGGTACGGGCATTTTATTTTGATTGGCCTGTTCTCCGGCGATAGCAGATTGTTGTCTATATGGTGTAGAGAGAACGGAATGTTTTTGCATGGTCAGAATAAAATTTTCAATATTATTGGAAGACACTCGGCCCTTTTCGAGTGGAATTCTGGAATTAATTTTTTTGCTGAGTTGGCGCAATCTTGGTAGTTTGATATAATCTACGCACGGTTCATCGGAATTCGGATGGCTGAATTTTGGTTTATTTTTCTCCATATTATAAATCGTATTGAGGATTTTATGCTCCACGGGCGAACGGAATTGATCTGCCAACAATGAAAGAGTGAAAATAACCATTTCCTCGGTCACGCGCAAATAAGGTTCGAGATCTGGAATATGTTCTTCGATAAAAAATTCATCGTAATGAGCTCCACCGGGTTGATTGAAAACAATTTCAATAGCAGTAACGATGGCCAATGTACGCGCAAAAATCTTTACACGCACCCAATCGCGCGGCCCAGGCATGACAATGGAGTCTTTGGTAAGTTTTGCTTTCAAACGTGGTATAAGAATATTACAAGCTGTCATATTCACATCCTTAATTACGCGACACCAGATGGCCTTTTCAACGAGCATCATACGATACTGTTCTTCTTTTCCCTCTTCAAACAGACGTTTGCGATGCGCTTTGTCTGCCGGAGACATCATACGTTCACCATTCATACAGTCGTCAATATCGCGACCTCTCCTGTTTTGTTGTTCGAAATTGCCCCAAAAGAAACGACTTCCAAGAGCTTCTTCAACATCTGCTCTTGGGTCATTTGTAGCTCCCATCCAAACACCAATACATTCAGATTTGGTTAGACGTGCAGAACGTTTACCTGTACTTTCGTCTAGACAAAATATTTTAGCGGTAACACGTTGCGATGTCAATTTTTCCTTAAACATAGCTTCTTGACTTGAATCTGCATTGGGATTCTTACTAGATCGAAACATTCCAGGGGG
>MDSV01073029.1_pt1 | contig 15766 bp, 7 predicted proteins | sample 810851 | NCBI WGS metagenome assembly MDSV01 (sample SAMN05326640, study PRJNA326480) | marine metagenome | isolation source: seawater | place: Atlantic Ocean: North East | collected 2012
GGGGTTGATTTAATGAAATCTCTCACTAAAAAGCTTACTTAAGCTTACTGGATATGAGGCAAGAAATTAGCCTCATATTCTCTAAATTATAACACTAACTAGATGATTAATATTAACAATGTATACCAAACTGTTCTTGTTTTAGCCAACAAAGATAATAGGGGATATATAACCCCAGATGAATTTAATCGAATGGCTGATCAAGCTCAAAACGAAATATTTGAAGGTTATTTTGGAAGAGAAACGGGATATGAATTAAATGTTGAAGTAGAAAGCGATTTTTCGGATCCTGTTAAAAATATAGCCGAGCGTATAAATTTATTTTATAAAAATGCTACACCTACTATTTCTAATGGTATTTTCCCATATCCTTCAGATTTAAGACAATTGGGAATAGTAACTGTAGATGATGTTGTGGCTGATAAAACAACTCATGAAGATATTAAATATGTTAATTTATCTCCTTTAACTTACCCGGTTAAAACACAACCAGTTTATACTATTAATCAAACAGGAGTAATAGTATATCCTACAACAGTAACTACTGGGGTAAAATTTGAGTATTTAAGTAATCCAGTTCGTCCAAAATGGGGCTATGCATTACAAGGAACTGTACCTTATTATGATTCAACTCAATTTGATCCAGCAACTGATAGTTATGATACTCCATCTAAATCATATAATTTTGGATTAAGTCCTGCAGAATTTCCTAAATTAGTTGCTACTATTTTAGGGTATGCTGGAATAACTATTAAACAAGCCGACGTAACAGGATTTGCACAAGGCAAAGAACAACAACTTCAAGCAACTGAACAATAATGGCAATATCAAGAAAACCTTTAGATGTAGATAATTATTCTGCATTAGATGGCGGTACTGGAACAGACATACCAGGAGCTTACCGTAGAACTAACTTAAATGATGTTATTAATAACTTTATAATAGCATATGTAGGGGATGATAAAGTATTAACTAAAGTTCCTAGATATGAAGTTGCATTTTGGGCACAAAAAGCAGTTCAAGAATTTAGCTATGACATTTTCCATTCTGAAAAAGCCATGGAAATTCAATTAAGTAATTTAAGACAAATGTCTTTACCTTCTGATTATGTAAACTATGTAAGAATCTCATACACAGATGCTTACGGTATTGAAAGAACTATTTTACCAAGCAATACTACACATGCTAATCAAGGAGTTGCACAAGATGAGGACTATAAGTATTTATATGATCAAGATGGAAACATTGTATATGCTGAAGAATCTGAAACTATAGAAAGATTCCAGACAGCTAGAGATAAAATAACTACGGAAGAAACATTAAATTATTATAATGGTTATTATACATTTGATAATTTTGGGTATTATGGAAGAAGATATGGCTTAACTCCAGAATTTCAAAATAAAAATGGAAGTTTTGTATTGGATTTAACTGCAGGGCAAATTTATTTTGATGCAACAATTCCTGAAAATACATATGTTACTTTAAGATATATATCTGATGGTTTAGGAAATAATGGGAATTTTGATAATGTATATGTTCCTAAAATGGCAGAAGATGCAGTAATGACTTTTATACTTTATAATCTATGTAAGGTAAGAAAAGCTGCTGGAGCGGCTGCGGGAATGTATAAAATAGAAGCTTATGCAAAAATGCGTAATGCTAAAATTAGATTATCTAATATGAAAATCCCAGAAATGACTAATATATTTAGGAATAAAGCTAAGTGGATTAAACATTAATAAAATTTTATGCCAGAAATAAAAAGAGTCTTTAATGTCGGTAAAATGAACCGAGATTTAGATGATAGAATAATACCTGCTGGAGAATACAGAGAGGCTTTCAATGTTAACATTAGCCAATCTGAAGGGTCGGATGTGGGTGCAATTGAAAATTTATTAGGGAATGAATTGGTAGCCCCTGTGGGTGCGTTTGCATGGCAATTTGATGGTATTAGTGGATCTCAATGTATAGGCTCTTATAAAGATAATGGAAATGAGCGTATTTACTTTTTTGTCACTAGCAATACTTCATATGATGAAACTAACCCTAGTGCGGCACGTCATGGTATTTATGAATATAACCAAAAAGCTAAGCAGTTAACAACATTAGTATATACTAATCAATTAAATTTTCATGAAAAATTTCCTATTACGGGAATAAATTTTGTAGATGATTTACTATTTTGGACGGATAATAGAAACGCCCCTAGAAAAATTAATGTAGAAAGAGCAAGAGAAACTAATGGGGCATATTATACAAGTGCTAGCCAAATTGATGATTTAATATCAGTATGTAAATTTGCACCTTACGAATCTGCAAGTATTTTAAGTATAGGTACTACAGGCCAAGATGGGCAAGCTATTACTTCTAATTTCATGCAAAATAAGCTTTTAAGGTTTTCTTATAGATGGCAATTTGAGGATGGAGAATATAGTACTTTAGCGCCTTTTACACCTATTTGTTTTTCAAGATTAAACGAACCAGATACTATTAGTACAGATGTAAGTAATTTTGGAGAAATTGAAACATTTGTTAATGCAATTAAAGCAGTACAACTACAAGTACCCACTCCTCAAGGTTTTGGTATTACTAAAGTAGAATTAGTATATAAAGAATCTAATTTTTCTACTTTATATGTTGTGGCTGATTCAGAGGTAACTACAGAGGCGTTTATTAACTTTTTTTATGAATCGCAAGACCCGTTTAGAACAATACCACCATCACAATTAACAAGGGTTTATGATGCAGTGCCAAGAAAAGCATTAGCACAAGAATTATCGGGAGGAAGATTAATTTATGGGAATTTTTTACAAAATTATGATATACCTGATTTAAGCTTTACAGTAACACGAACAGGCGATTCTGATGCTAGACATCCTCAATTAGAATATTCTTCTGTAAAATCTCGTAGGACATATCAGGTAGGTGTAGTATTAGCAGATAAATTTGGGAGACAATCTCCTGTAATATTATCTAGTAATGGAAAAGATACAGTATATGTAGATCCTAATACAGGTGATGCCGATTCTACTACAGCTTTTAATGCATTAAGATTAACATTTAATAATACTTCTCAAATTCCTTCTTGGGCTTATTCATATAGAATAGTAGTAAAACAAAGAGAACAAGAATATTATAACTGGATATCAGCTGTTACTGCTCAAGATGTTGTAGCAAGATTAGGGGATAGTATTAATAAAATACCTAGGGATCAAACCGCTGTAATTCCACCTAGTACTGCAGCTAGTGAATCTCCTACTAATGTTTCAGTATATCCTAAATTTTTAAATGGAGCTAATGTTTATAGCTCACCAGCAGGTAATTTAACTAAAGTACAATCTATTAATAACCCTACTGGTACTGCTAATGTAACAACAGTAGATAATAGCGATACAGCAGTAACGACTGGGACATGCGTATATGAAACTTATCCTGTTACATCTAATTTAGATATTTTTTATGAAACCTCTACCGGTGGATTAACAAGTGCTTTAACTGGAGCTGCAATTGATATTGATTTTCATAATTGTATATTACTATCTTTTGATTTAGTTTCCAATGCACATATAGAAGTAAACAGAATCCGGGCAGGATATAATGAACCCTTCTTTGATGTAGGGGTGCGTGCTTACTTGGTAAGAGAAAACTTTGCTGAGGAAAGGAGATTTAATACATTGATCCACTCTAGCGGATTATTTAATTCTAGAACTAATATAAATTATATTAATCAATTTAATGAATCCGAAGGAGGTTTAACAGTATCTTTAGATCCTCAAAATGGAGGTATTCAAAAATTATTTGCAGATGATACCCAAGTAGAAATTTTTCAAGAAGATAAAGTATCGAGATCTCCAATTGATAAAGACTTTATTTATTCTGCAGAAGGTGGTGCAGTACCTGTTACAAGTAATAGTCAATTTTTAGGTACTATTGCCCCTTATACTGGGCAGTTTGGAATTGCATCTGATCCTTTATCTTTTGCATCTTATGGGTTTGTAAGATATTTTGTAGATAGAAATAGAGGGGTTGTGCTAGCTTTAGCAGGTGGCCAAATACAAGAAATTTCAGGAATTGGTATGTCAGATTTTTTTAGAGATGCTTTAAAAACAGCAACTAAAATAATTGGCTCATTTGATGAATATAGTAGACTTTATGTTCTGTCTATTATAGGGCAAGGTTATGATGGAAATCCGGACACTAATGTAGATACAGCCTCATCAGGGTATGTAACATTGACTTTTGATAATAGGGCGCAAGGCTGGTCAAGTTTTTGTTCTTTTTTACCAGAAAGTGCAGTTTCATTAAACAATATATTCTATAGTTTTAAGGAAGGTAAGTTGTGGCAACATCATAGTGAAGATGTAGATCATAATAAATTTTATGGAGGGGATGTTATGGATTCTCATGTAACTCCTGTATTTAACGAAGGCCCCTCAGTAGTAAAACAATTTAATACTTTAAATTACGAAGGTACAGAGGGTTGGGATTTATCTTTTGTACAAACTGATTTAGGTAGTATGGGTACTACGCCTACCACAGCTACTGTTTATAATACTACATTACAATTACAAGGAACGGCACCTAACTCTACATTTGCAGGATCAAACACTTTTATGGGCAAAACAGGGGAAACTGCTGCATGGGTAATTTTTGTTGAGCCTATAAGTTCTTCTTATAAATTTGTAGATCCTCCAGGAACACAAATTGTATTAACACCTAGTGCTGGTAGCGGTTTAAATATTACTAATCCAACACAAGTTACTAATGGAAATCAATTAGTGTTTTATGTAACTCATACAATAGGGACCGCCAACACTACTCAGGTGATAGATATAACGGGAACTGGTGCATCTTTAGCGTTTACAGTAGCATTACTAACGGTAAATATTTTTGATGTAATTTCTAATTCATCATTAACACCCGCTGTTAATACTTTTACTTCTCAAGGTGCCAATACTATTACATTTGCAACGGCTGCAAATAACGGATACTATATAGAAGGAGCAGATATTACTATAAACACAAGCGGAATGCCATCAAGTACAAGTCCTATAGGAACGCCGTCTTCTAGTAGAACAAATGAAAATTTAACTTATAGCATTACTTGTAATGTTCCTGCCACGGCTACTACTGGAACTATTACAGCTACTGGAGCAGCTACTGTTAAGCCAACTTTAACATGGGCGGCTCTTGCTGCTGGTACTGGGGGTCTTTTAACTACACCTGTAGGAACAAATGTAGGGGTAGCTTATGATACTTATCCTTATGATTCTGCTACAAATAGAACTGCAACAATTGTTTGGACTGTTACTGATGATAGTAAAATATTGTTAACAACAAATGATCCTGCTGGAAATGGTACTTATGCTGTAACTTCTAGCGTTGCTGGCGCTTCAATTAGTAGTGAAACATCTAATCAAGGTGGGATTTTAACAAGTACAATTGTATTACCTGCTATTAGTACCAATACAACCGCAACAACTACTTTAAATCCAGCTACTAATAATGAGGCAACAGCTGCCTTAGGAACTTATGCTACTTTAACTTTTATAAGCACGTCTGCTCCCGATCAAATTGTTGGGGATGATGCAGCAGAAAAATCTAATGTAGGTATTGCGGTTCAAAGTTCAGATACATGGGTCCAATTAAATGGTGCTCCGGGAGCTATTAATATTGATGCTTTAGGACAGTTTACAGTAAGTGTAGCAGATAATAATACAGGAGCAGCTAGAACAGCAACTTTAACTGTAGGATGTTCTAATAGTAGAATCGACCCTCCATTAGCTAATAAAACAATAACTATACAACAAGCATAATATGGCAACAGTCGTTGATTTTCCTTTTCAAAAAAAGGAGGGAAAATTTTTTGCACCACTCGCTTCTTCGGAACCAGATTATATTGTAGTAAATGGCGCTATTCAGGCAAATGGAAATAAAATTGTTGCTGGAATAAAAGGTGCCTATGCTAGAATACGATTAACTTTACCAGCTGCTAATGCAGCTACAAAAAAAGAATTATTTGCTTTATCTACTTTAGCAGTTAATTCTTCTTCATGATTATATTAATTAATTAAATTTTATTTTATGTTAAGAGTAAGAAAATTACTAGAATCCGATTGGGAATTCTTGCCAAAATGGTGGGATTCCTATAATCAACAACCTTGGATAGAAGGTTCAAATTTTAGGGATATAATGCCTGGGGCTTTTCAAGTAGGAGAGTATGATAAGAAAAGAGAAGGCTTAGGTGGCTTTATGGTATGTAAAGACAATCATCCTATCGCAGCTATTTGGCTATATTTAGGAAACGGTAATTGTACTTTACCTACCGCTGCTATATCGGATCCCGAATATAGGGATACTGATAGAAAAAAAGCAATTCAACTTTTAGTTGATTTTATAACAGATTTTAGTAAAGATTTAGGTTATAAATATGTATTTACGTGGGCTCAAGAAAAATATATGCTTGATTATTATTTAAATTCAGGTTATAGTAAATTTGAAATACCATCTTATGAACTCATAAAAAAATTATAAATGGGAGAAAAGAAAAAACACAATAGAGCTGCTGGGAAAATGGCTTTGGAAGATCAAGCAGGATTAGCAGCAAGTCAATCGGCAGCACAAGAAATGTATGACGCAGACATGGCTAAGCTTCGCGATTTTAATGTAACTGATTATTACGCAGGATTAGATTTTTCCGCTATTGATCCTACACAAATGCAATTAGCACAAACACAGCAAGCACAAATGGGAACATTAGGAGATGCTTCTCAAATGGCTGCTCAAGGATATACTGCGCAAGGTACTAATGTAGCAGGGCTAGCACGAGGGGCAGATACAGGATTAAGTAATGTTTTTAATAATTTGCAAGTATCAACTGCAGGTGCAGAAATGGCCGCTAGAGAAGCTGATGATTCATTAGCCGCTAGTCAAGATATGATGATGATGATGGGGGGTGGCGGTGGGGCTACAGCTTTAGCTTCACAAGCAGCAAAATCAAAAGCAGGTATAGCTGCTGATATTGATAGACAAGTTAAACAAAATGAAATGATGAGGGCCCAAGGCGAACAAGCTTTACAAAGAGATTTATTGGCACAGGGTAATTTAGCATCTCAATTTGATTTAGGACAGCAACAATTCAATACTCAAGCTCAAAATCAAGCTGCTCAATTTACTGCACAAGCTAAAAACCAAGCGGCTCAATTTAATGCCCAGTCAAAAAATCAATTTGCATTATCTAGATTTGGGGCTGAAAATCAAATGAACCAGTTTAATGCTAACGCTGCTAACAATGCTTTTGCTCAACAAGCTAATGCTATAAATAATGCTGTTGCTCAAAATGCATCAATGCAAAATCAATTTAACCTTGGAAAAGCTCAAGGACAAACACAAGCAGAATCTAACCGATACGATGCATTAATGAATATTGCTGAAATTTCAAGCAATCATTTAAATGAAGCTGATAGAAAAGCTGGTGAAAACCAGGCCGTTATAGATCAAGCAAAAATGTCTGGTATGAAAGATGATGGTAGTTATCAGAAGAAATGGTATGAAAGCAAAAGCGCTAATCAATCATCATATGTTCCACAAACCCAAGTACCCGTATCAGGTTAATTAAACTAAAGTATGAAAGATTATAATCCAAAAGAAGTACATGCTAACTTAAACGCTGAGCAGCAAGCTATTAAAGATTTTCGTATAAAAGAGTATCATAGAAAATATGGTATAAAATCTGAAGATAAAGTAAACCAAGAATCTCCTAATCCACAAGGCGTATTTCAAGTAGAACTGCAAGCGCTTGCCAGAAAATTAGTAGAAAACGCAAGTGATCTTACTAATAAAAAGAAAAAAGGAGAAATAGATAATTATAAATATTCAGCTAATATGGCTGTTATTGAAAGAAGTGTAAATGAACTTGGGGCTTTTTCTCAAGCCGCCCAAGACGCAATGAATAATTATAATGAAAATCTAAAAAACGGAACACTCTCTTATGGTATGGACCAATATGATGAGGGTGTTTTGCAAGGGCTTAATAAAGGTACAGTAAAATTAAACTTTGATAAAGATGGTAGAGTTTTACTTAATGGTAAAGCAGAAAATCCTTTAATTGGAGAATTTGATGTAAATATATATGATGTAAATAATGTGCCTGCAACTGTGCCTAAAATTAAACCTATTAATTTAGCATTAGATCCAGTAGCAGAAGAATTAGGGTTAGATGAAAATGGACAACCATTATTAAGGGTAGATCAATACGGCAATAAAATGTATGATAGTGGCCCGTATTCATCTCATTCTAAACGAGTGTTGGATTTTTCACAAGATGCTTTACAAACTCTTGGTACTAATGGTGTACGCTCTTATTTAGCTGATCATATGCAACTACCTCAATCTCAGGTAAAAGAAATGATAGAAGATACAGCATATACAGATCCAGATGGTACTGAATGGGACAATAGAGGAACTGCAGAGGCTTTTGCTAGTATTTCAGAATATATTGGGAATAAATATAACAGGCAACAAAGGCCTCATCCTGATACAATATCTAAAATGGCTAAATTAAAAGCAAGTAAAATAGCACAAGAAAAAGGCATTAGACCAGAAGAAGTTTCTTTTAATGAAGCTTTAGGTATACAGGAATCTCAACCTGTTGAGCCTAGTTTTGTTCCTAATGTGCAAGAAGGGGATCCTTTAGCATTAACAACACCTCCTGTTGCAGAAGTTGCAGCTGTAGAAACCGAGGTAACACCAAAAGGGGAAATAAGTGCAGAAGAGTTAATTAAAAAATATTCTTAATGAGTTTAGAAACCATTGTACAAAATATGGTTACGGCTAAAGAGCCAGAGGCAAATATTGCTCAGGTTATTAAACATTATAATCAAATCAATAAATCTCCTTTAAAACAAGTAGAAGAAACTGAAGTTATAGAAGAGGAAATAGTAAACTGTCCTGAAGGATATGGTCCTGATCCCAATGATTCTTCTAAATGTGTTCCTGATAGCGATACTAAAATATTGCAAATGGGTCTTACTGAACCTACTCAATTAAACACTACAGGTATTACAGAAATAGAGCAAGTAGAAACTCCACAAACAGGTACCACACAAAATACTTTACCTATTAATGAAGCTGAAATTGAAGAAAAAGAAAAAGTTGAATTTGATCCAAATATTCAAAAAACTGTTGATAAGATATCAGAGAATATTACTGTTCCTGTAAAAATAGATGATAAACAAGAAAATAAAATATATCAAGATAGTTTTGAAGAAGTTGTAAAAACAGATGATTATTTCTCAAATTTTCATAAAACAACAATTCAAGAAAACTTACCTGAGATTGAAAAAAGAAGGCAACAGTTGGCTAATGAATTTAATATACAAAATTTTCAAAACAAAGCAGTTAAAGAAATATATTCTGATAATAAAGATTTAATTGATAATAAAGCTAAAGCTATTGTTAATGAATTAGGGAATACAAAAGATGCGCAAGTAAAATTTGATGAATGGTATCAAAATTTTATGCAATCTAAATTAAGCGATGTAGATTATTATCAGAATGCAGTTAATAATTACTCCGATAAGTTTAATAAATTTCAACAAAATTTTGTTAATACTAAAGCATTAGAATCTCCGGAATATAATGAAAGAGTAAAACAATATCAAACCCTTATTGGTAATAAAGTTAATTCTCAAAAAGCTAAAAATTTAGAAAAATTAAGAGAAATAAATACGGGAATGATGGCTAAATATGCCAATGTGCCTGAGTTTATGGTCCCTAAAGCAGCCGCTGTAGGAGAATTTGTTTTAAATACCGGTGCGGGGGTTATAGATTTTGCCGAAAAATATGGCTATGCTCCTTTAGCTGCTATGATTAAAAGTGGCTCTATGCCGGGTATGGCATTACCTGGAGGACCAATTATGGGGGATCCAGAGTATTATGAAGAATTAGATAAAATAGCTAAAGAAAATAATATTGATCTTACAGAAGTATATGATGTTGCTAAAAATCTTGGTTCTTTAAAAACCAAATATTATGACGACGATACCGGTAAAGAATTAGATGTTGTAGATTTAATTGGCAAAGGGGATTATACTAAAGCAGCTAATCTTGCTTTTAATGAAGCCGTAGGCTCTGCTCCGTCGTTAGCTTTATCAGTAGCGTTCCCAATAGCAGGAAGTGTTTTATTAGGGGCTGGTACTGCTGGTCAAGGGTTTGAAGAAGACTTAATAAACCGCCCAAAAGAATCTATAGCTAATATATATAGTGCTAATATGCTTAAAGGATTGGCTGAAACTGGCACGGAATTTGCTGGAGCTAAACTTTTTAGATACATAAATAAGCTTGATAAAGCTGGCACGAATAAAGAAGTTATTCAAAATTTTATTAAGCCTTATATTGCAACTATGAACTCCACTCTTCAAGGTGCTGGAAGTGAGTTTAGTACGGAATTTATGACTCAAGTTGCTCAAGAATTAACAGATGCTGGTGTATACGGAGATGAAAAAGAATTTATGGGTGTTTTAAAAAGATCTGTAAATGCAGGTCTTATAGGTAGTTTGTTAGGTGGCAAAGCATCTGGTGTTACAACTTTATCTCAAGTAATGCCTACTGGCGACAATAGAAAACGAGTATTTAATTATATTGCTCCTAAGCAATATAAATTAGATATGGATAAAATAAATCATAATATTGTTTTAACAAAAGAAGCATTAAAAACTGCACCAGATTTTAAAAAGAAAGGATTACAAAATAAGTTAGATGTTTTAAATCAACAAAAAGAAAATAGAGAAAATAATTTAGAGCAAGCTTTTGATAATTTAAGCGAGTCCGAACTTAATGTTTATGGTAAAAATTTAGATATAATTGAAGAATCATTGGTTGAAATAGGTAATGATAATTATACTAATGAACAACAAAAAATTGCTCAACAAAATTTAGAAAATGCTACTTTAGAAAATCAGTCAATGGTTACTCCTGAAATCTTGCCTGATGCAGAATTAGAACAGTCTATTGGAAAAGCATTAAAAAGATCTGAAAAAATCGCAAAAGATACAGGTGCTTTAAAAGGTATAAATGAAAAAGATTTATCTATAGAAACAGTTACATCAGATGTTGCTAAAGATAAATATAACATGGGCAACAAAAGTGCTATTTTTGTAAAAGAAAAAGGAAAAGGTAAAATAATAATTAATTCAGAAATTGCTTCAATTAGCGAGGCAGGTGGTACTGTTGTTCCTCATGAGCTTTTACATTATGCTTTATCTAAAAATTTAAATACAGGGGATACTGCTATTCAACCTTTAGTAGACTCCTTTAAAGAATATGTAGGTAAAGTTTCTCCTGATATAATGGAAAGGATTGAAAGTAGAATTGAAAAACATTATACAGAAAAAGATGCGCAAGGAAACCCTATTAAAGGAAAATTAAAACCTGGAGCTAATCAAGAGTATTTTACCATTTTTTCAGATATTGTAGGTTCTGAAAAAATTCCAGTAAATGAATCTGCATCATCTAAAATAAAAACTTCTATAAATAATTGGTTACAAAATTTAGGTATAAAAAATGCTAAATTAAATACTGGAAAACAAGTATTTGATTTTATAAAAAATTTCAATAAAAATATAAGCAAAAAAGGTAAATTTACTGATTTAGGAATTAAAATTGAAAGTGATATTGTTGAAAAAGCGCCTTTAGATAGCCCTACTAATGTAGAATCTGTTTCAGATTTAGATACTTTATTAACTAAGTATGATGGCAATGTTACCTCTATGGTGCAAGATACCTACTTAACCCGCCCAGATGGAGGAGATGCTATTGGTAATGTTCAAGAATCAATTTTAGGTAAAGAAATAGCCCCTATTGTTGAATCAATTACTCAAAGATTATACGATCCAATTCCAGCAGATGCTAAACGTGATGTATCTAGAGATCAATATAAAGATGCATTAGTTTCTAAAGCAGGAGAATTAATAAGTGTTGAATATAAAAAAGATAAAGGAAGTCTTGATAAATATATTAGTACAACGCTTAATCAAAGAGCTAATAGATTAGCAAAAGAATTAGGTATTGAGAGTGTAACTGAAAAAGGTGGATTAGGTATTAAAGAAGATGTTACCCAAGCTAAAAAAATACCTACTAGCGAAAAAGTGGCTGATATAGTAATTAAACAGCCAGCTATTAAGGCTTTAGCTATGCCTAAAAATATTGTAAAAGGCCTTAAAGATAATATAGAATTAGGTATAGTAAATGCAGAAAAAAAATTAAAAGCATTACCTAAAGATGCTGCTTTAATTAAGAAAACAACTGTTGCTAATCAAGCTATTAATGATGTTTTAAAAACAAAAATTAATAAACCTTTAAAAGAAGAGCTACTTAAAACTACAAAAAATAAAGATGCATTTGATAAATATTTAAATAAAAATTGGGAGGCAATAGGTGAGGCTTATTTAAACAACACTAATATTAACAAAATTAGAAATAAAGATACTAAATTTTTGTTACAAAATTGGTTAGATAATGGATTTAATAAAGAAGATATAAAAAATTATTTTACTGATCCTTCTTTAGCCCCTAATACTAGATCAGACAGAAAAAATGTAGGTTTAGTAAATGCTTTAATTAATTCTGTGGGCAGTGAAATAAAAATAGATTTTGTTAAAAACAATAAGGCAACTGCACAAGCTTTTAAAGATAAACATGGATTGGAGCTTGCTAGTGAAAGTGATTTAGATCCTGTTGTTGCAGATTATTTAAAAAAGAACCCAAAAACACCTAGGACTGTTAATAAAGACATTAAAAAAATATTAGAAAATGCTGGACAAAAGTATATTGGTTATATAGATACTAAAGATGTTAAAAAAGGTAAAGAGCAAATAGATAATCTTATAGATAAATTAACTGAAATATATTCATTATTGCCTTTAAAAATTACAGCAGGAGCTTATTATAGGCCTAGTAGAAAAAGATTATTTGGCAATAGCAAAGATATTAATAAAAAAAATGAAAAAATATTAGACGAATATTTTCTTAAAAAAAGAGGGGAAAGCGTTAAAAAAGTTAATGATAATAAAAATAAGCCAGTTTTTACAGGAGAAGCGGTTAATTATAAACCCAGTTTTAAATTTAAAAATTTAGCGAAAAATTTTAATGACTTTTTAAAAAAAGTAGAAAGTGGAGAAATGTTTAAAATTAATTCTGCCAACGCAGAAATGCATAAACAAACTTGGAATCCTTTATATGAATTAATTTTATCTGATAAATCTAATGCACCTGTAGTTAAATGGTTAATTGATAATTCTCAATATGCGGAAACAGCTGCATGGCATAAACATGTACCTGTGATGGGAGTAAGCTTAGATTCTAAAGGGGGATTATTATGGGAGTATGCAATGCAATCTAATAATGCTGCTAACTTTTTAATTGAAAGTGCTTTACAAGGCGTTCCTTTTAATATAGCATATCCAGCAACTATTAAAAATTTTAAAGTAATTGGATTGCAAAAAAAATATGATGATATTTTAAATGATGCTGACTACAAAAACCGTATGGCTCCTAAAGGAAAAGAATGGGATGTATATTTAGGTAGTTGGGTACAGCGTTATTCTAACCCAGAAGTTGCAGCATTAGGTGGTATACCTTTAAACACTATAGGTACTGGAAAAGGAACTACTTTACAAGATCAATATCAAGTAAATATAGATGGTCAACCCTTAGCTAGTGAATCTGATCTTGATAAATCTTTTAATAAAATTATTGAAGGTAGCAAAGGGGTTAAAGCAGAAGCTGAATATTCAGAAGCTAGAGCTATTAAGCTAGGGCAGAAAAAAGGATTTCAAGCATTTGTTCCTTATTCAGCTGAAGATTATTTAGGATTAGTTTACCCTACTTTAGGCAAAGGAGAACAAGGTGATAAAGATTTGCAATGGTATAAAGATAATATCATGGATCCTTATAACAATGGCATTCAAGCATTTGAAGTTGCTAAGCAAGGCTCCATGACTGCTTGGAATGAACTTAAAAAACAAATTAAAAATACTCCGGCTAATCTTAAGAAAGAAGCTGTTAGAGATTTTAATAATGAAGATGCTATTCGTATTTATTTATGGAATAAGCAAGGCGTTGCTCCAAGTAATTTAGCTAAAAAGGATATAAGCGAAATAACAAAATATGTAAATAGTAAACCTGAGTTAAAAAAGTTTGCTAATGAAATTCAAATGTTAGGGCCTGACGGATATCCTGCACCAAATAATAATTGGTTAGCGGGTACTATTACTACGGATTTAGTTAACCATGTAAACACTGTTAGTCGTTCAGAATTTCTTAAACCTTGGCAAGAGGCTGTAGATATTGTTTATAGCAATACTAATAAAAATAAATTAAGAGCTACTTTTGGTAATAATTATATAGAAGCTTTAGAAGATACTTTATATAGAATGAAAACCGGTAGGAATAGACCTGCTGGAACAAATAGAATTACTAATACTTGGCTTAACTGGTTAAATGATTCTGTAGGGACAGTTATGTTCTTAAACCAACGATCAGCTTTATTACAAACTATATCATCGATAAATTATTTAAATTGGACGGATAATAATCCAGCACAAGCAGCTAAAGCTTTTGCTAATCAAAAACAATTTTGGAATGATTTTACATATTTGTTTAATTCTGACTTTTTAAAACAAAGAAGATCAGGGTTAAAAACAGATGTAAATGCAGATGAAATTGCTCAATCAGCAGCAACTTCACCTAATAAAGCTAGAGCAGCTGCATCGTGGTTACTTAAAAAAGGATTTTTACCTACTCAAATGGCAGATAGTTTTGCTATTTCAATTGGTGGAGCTAGTTTTTATAGAAATAGAGTAAATAAATATAAAAAAGAAGGATTAAATCAAAAAGAAGCTGAAGAAAAAGCATTTTTAGATTTTAGGAATACTACAACAGAAGCACAACAATCTGCTGATCCTTCAAGAATTAGTATGCAACAAGCGAGTCCATTAGGACGTGTTATATTGGCTTTTGCTAACACACCTATTCAATATACTAGATTAACAAAAAGAGCTATCCAGGACCTTGCAAACAAGCGTGGGGATTGGAAAACTAATGTATCTAAGATTATATATTATGGTGCGGTTCAAAATATTATATTTACAGCTCTTCAACAAGCTTTATTTGGAATTGCATTTGATGATGACGATGAGGAAATTGGGGATAAGGAAGCTCAGTTTAGAAAAGATAGAAAAGAAGGAAGTCTTTTAAAATTACTTAATAGTTCAGCAGATACAATTTTAAGAGGATCTGGTGTTGGTGGTGCTTTTGTTGCAATGCTTAAAAATTTAGCATTAGAAGCTAAAAGACAATCTGAAAAATCTAGATCAGATTATGAAAGAGTAGCAGATAAATTATTTAGCTTTTCACCTGTAATAGATTCTAAATTTAGAAAACTACAATCTGCAGGTAGAACTTTTACCTATAAACAAGAATTAAAAAAGATTCAGGAAAGAGGTATAGCTATAGATAATCCAGCATTAATGGCTGCTGCACAAACATTATCTGCTTTTGCTAATGTGCCTTTAGATAGGGCTATTAAGAAGATTAATAACCTTCAAACTATGACTGAAGAAGAAACTAAGTTATGGCAACAAATAGCGTTATTTATGGGTTATGGTGAATGGGAATTAGGTATTCAATCCAGAAAAGTAGACGAAGAAAGAGCTAAAGCTAAACAAGAAAAAGCAGAAGAGAAGAAGTTTAAAAATTTACAAAA
>MDSV01241619.1_pt1 | contig 15765 bp, 13 predicted proteins | sample 810851 | NCBI WGS metagenome assembly MDSV01 (sample SAMN05326640, study PRJNA326480) | marine metagenome | isolation source: seawater | place: Atlantic Ocean: North East | collected 2012
TAAAAAAATAAAAAGATTGAAGTAAGGATCAATTATCCCGCTTCTAAAATATAAATTGGGTAATAACCCGCTCAAAAAAATTATAGACCAAATCCATCCAAAAGTTTTGTTTTTGAGATTGGATCCTATTTTAAATAATATAAATGGAACCAAAATTGAAAGAACAGCATTGGGTAATCTAGCGGCAAAACTACTTACACCAAAGTAGTTCATAGATAATGCCTGCAGCCAAAAATATAGAGGGGGTTTCTCATGAAATGGTTCAAAATTTACCATCACTTGAAAAAAATTACTCGATACCAACATTTCTCTTGAAGATTCTGCAAAATTAATTTCATCCCAATCGAATAAATTATAGCTTCCAATAAATGGAATCACTAAAACCATGGCATAGAATAAAAAAAATAAAAAAGGCTTTATATCTGATTTACTCATTTTGAGGTTTTACAAAAGATATTTTTGAAATTAACTTGTCAAAAAAAGTTACTATTAAAAGTGAAATAAAAGATCCAATTAGTGATCCAAACCACACGTCTATCAAGAAATGTTGGGTGAGATATATTCTAGAAAACCCTACTAAAAAAGCTGTTATAATTAAAAGAAAAGCCCACAAATTTGATTTTAAATAATAACAAATAATAAATAAAAAGCAAAATGATAAAGCAGTGTGGCCACTGGGAAATGAAAATCTATCATACAACTCTACCCCATCTATTACATGCCAAGATCCCTCCTCAATTAAATTTTTAAAAGTTCTACTAGGCCTATATATATCAGAGAATAGCACTCTTTTTAATACTTGAACAATAATTGTAGTGAATGATAAAGAAATTATGGATAATAAAGCCCACTGCCTATCCAAAAAAAACAATAATAAGCTCAATATGTAAAGCAATACCCCGTCTCCTAAAAAGGTGATATATTTAAAAAAATAATCAAGAAATATTGTGTTTTGATTATTTACTCTGATTGAAAATTCATTACTACCAATTGATAGAATAGTGATCAAAGCTAAAAGCATGACCAACATCCAAAAAAACCACAAATACTTAAATTGTTTAATTTTAGAATAAATAGTAAATAAACTCACTTTAAAATTTTCCAATTATATAGTCCAATTTTAGTTAAAAAATATTTTATGGATGTAAGAATTACTCCCATCCCATAGACGGAACTTCTTTGAAAATTTATAGATGAAGCCTCCTCAAAATATTTTGTAGGGCAGGTTATTTCTCCTACTTGATATCCTTTAAACATTAATTGAGCTAGCATCTGATTATCAAAAATAAAATCGTCTGAATTAATATTAAAATTAATGTTTTCTAAAACCTCCTTAGAAAATGCTCTAAAACCTGTATGATATTCAGAGAGTTTTTGATTCATTAAAATATTTTGAAATAAGGTTAAGCATCTATTGGCTATATATTTATATACAGGCATTCCTCCCTTTAGGGCTCCTTTTCCAAGTATTCGAGAACCTAGAACCACTGGGTATAAATCGTTGGCAATTAAATAGCACATACTTTCAATAAGTTTAGGGGTGTACTGATAGTCCGGATGTAACATAACTATAATATCAGCACCTAATTCTAAAGCCTTATTGTAGCAAGTTTTTTGATTACCTCCATATCCTTTATTAAACTCATGTCGAATTACGTGGTCAATACCCAGCTTTTTAGCTCTTTCAAAAGTATCATCTGATCCGTGATCATCTACTAATATAACTTCATCAACTATACTTAAGGGTATTTCATTGAATGTTTTTTCAAGAGTTGCTGAGGCGTTGTATGCAGGCATTACAACAATAACTTTGTTATGATTTATCATTAAAAAATAATTACGTTAAAAATACACATTAATAAAATGATTGAGGCTCAAATATATATTTTTCACTATTTTGCATGTTAGAATAAATAAATGGATTTTAAAAATATTACAAATATAACTGGAAGCTTTACAACTAAGTCTTTAAAAGGAGATTTCACTGGAGGTTTAACTGCTGCTATAATTGCCCTTCCGATGGGACTAGCATTTGGATTACAAAGTGGACTGGGTCCTCAAGCTGGGCTATATACTGCTATTTTATTAGCTCTAGTTGCGTCCATTGTAGCAGGTACCAAAACATTAATTAGTGATCCTACGGGGCCTATGACTATTGTTGCAGCTACAATTATAGCTAATGCAGGTTTTTCTGAAGATCCGTCAAACGCACTTCCTTTAATTGTATTATCATTTGCGCTAGGGGGTATTTTTCAAATTTTATTTGGCTTCATTAGAGTTGCTCAATATGTGAAGTACATATCATATCCTGTTCTCTCAGGATTTATGGGCGGTATTGGAGTTATCATAATATTAACCCAATGGCATACTTTTTTAGGAGGAGAACGTCCTGGAGGAATAATTGATATTATTTTGGATCTTCATACTCCTATTATAGAGTACCATTGGAGTTCTATTATACTGGGTTCACTTACATTAGTTTTTATTTATTTCATTCCCAAAATTTCTAAAAAAATACCTGCAGGTTTAATTTCGTTAATTATTGGAACCCTTGTTTCATTTTCCTTTAAAAAAGAATGGGGTTGGCATTGGGATTATTCTACTATTGGTGAAATTCCAAGTGATCTTCCTAAAATAATTCTTCCTTTTAGTGAGTTTTTAAACATTTCATTTTCAGATTTTAGCATTGCAATTGTTAGTGGATTGACTTTAGCTGGATTAGGAACTATAGATACTTTACTAACATCTGTAGTTGCCGATAATTTAACAAAAACTAAACACAATGGAAATCGAGAATTAATTGGACAAGGAATAGGAAATTTTGTTGCTGCTCTTTTCGGGGGTCTTCCAGGAGCCGGTTCAACTACTGGAACAGTGGCTAATATTAATTCAAATGGTAAGTCAAACATGAGTGGGATTTTTAAAGCGATTTTTCTTCTTATTGTTTTGGTGGGATTGGGACCTTTTTTAAAAGATGTTCCTAAGCCAGTACTTTCAGCACTTTTAATTTCCGTGGGAATTGGAATAATTGATTTTAAAGGAATGAAGAAATTATTCAGCTTAAAAAACAGCGATTCTATGGTGCTTTTTCTGGTAGTAGTACTAACAGTATTTGTAGATTTATTAGTAGCAGTTGGAGTTGGGATGGTACTTTCCTCCTTTTTCTTTATGCAAAGAATGGGAGAATTAGTTGACAAACAAAGTAAATCTGGGGACATCAATGAAATTGAGAAAAAACTCAAGATACCTGAATCCATCAAAAATAGAATAATGGTTTACGAATTAGACGGACCTCTTTTCTATGGGTTTTCTGATCAATTTAAAGAGCAAGCGGAAGCTATAATTGGAAAAGACGCTGTTATAATTAATATGTCTCAAGTTCCCTACATAGATGCTTCGGGAACCTATGTCTTAGAAGAAGTAATTAAAAACTTTAAAGCTAAAAATGTAGAAGTAATTCTTGTAGGTGTCAAAGATCATATTTTTAAGCAATTTGAAGAGTTTAAAGTCATCCCAAATACTTTAGCAGAAGAAAAAGCTTATAATTCTGTAAGAGCTGGACTTAAATATTTGAAATTTCAATTAGAAGAAAAGTCTTAAAAGAAATAAACAAAATTCAAATTACCAATTAGGAATTATTAATTTTGTTTTGTGTATAAGTACCTTGTAAGACCTATTTTTTTTGCTTTTGACCCTGAATGGATCCATTACTTCACTTTAAATATTTTAAAAATAGTCTTTAAAATCCCTCTATTAAAACCTATAACAAAATGGATTTATCAAAAAAAATTTCCTGAACTAGAAAAAGAACTTTTTGGTATTAAATTTAAAAACCCTGTAGGTTTAGCAGCAGGTTTTGATAAAAATGGTAAATACATTAACGAATTAGCTTCCTTTGGATTCAGTTTTATAGAAATTGGAACGATAACTCCGAAACCTCAGCCAGGTAATCCTAAAAAAAGATTATTTAGATTGATCAAAGATAAAGCTATAGTTAATCGTCTTGGAATAAATAATGACGGGGTAATTGCAATATCACAAAGGTTAAAAAATCACAATAGTGAAGTAATAATTGGTGGGAATATTGGAAAAAACACATCAACTGAAAATGATTTAGCTTACGAAGATTATTTAGAAAATTTTAAAATACTTCATCCATATGTTGATTATTTTGTTCTAAATGTGAGTTGTCCAAACGTAAGTAACTTTACAAAACTCCAAGATGTAGAGTTTTTAGAAAAATTAGTTCCTAAATTAAAACAATACAATAATGAACAGGATCAAAGCAAGCCTATACTTATAAAAATATCTCCTGATTTAACGAATAACCAGCTAGATCAGACTCTAGATTTTATTAAAAAAGAACAAATTGAGGGAATTATTGCTACAAATACTACCACAAAACGAAGGAACTTGCAAACTAGTGAAGAAGAACTTAAAAAAATGGGTAATGGGGGTTTAAGCGGATCCCCTTTAGCAAAAAATTCCACTGAAATAATAAGATATATTTCCAAACAAACCCAAAAAAGCATTCCTATAATTGGAGTTGGAGGTATAATGAACCCAAAAGATGCGTTAGACAAAATTCAAGCAGGCGCAGATTTAATACAACTTTACACAGGATTTATTTATTCAGGTCCTAGTATAGTAAAAAAAATAAATAACTATTTAAGTAAAAAACAATGAATCACAACATTCAAAATGTAATTGATGAAATTCAACCCTTAAGAAATAAATTAAAAAACCATTCATTATACAATTCTTTAAAATCTATTGACGACATTAAGATTTTTATGGAATCACATGTTTATGCAGTTTGGGATTTCATGTCTCTATTAAAAGCTCTACAAAATCAATTAACCTGTAGTACTATTCCATGGATTCCTAATAAAGATTCTAAATCTGCAAGATTAATTAACCAAATTGTTGTCGACGAAGAGTCTGACTTAAATTTTGAAGGTTTTCCTAAAAGTCATTTTGAGATGTATTTAGAAGCTATGGAAGAAATTCAAGCCAAAACTGAACCTGTTCATCACTTTATATCTAAAATCAAAAATCTTGACAACTCAATAGAAGTTATTGAAGACGCTAATTTAGATTTTGCAATTCAATCATTTTTAAAATTCACTTTTCAAACTATTCAAAATTGGAAATCTCATGAAATAGCTGCGGCATTCACTTTTGGTAGAGAGGAGATAATCCCAGATATGTTTATTGAAATTATAGAACAAACTGAAAAAAACAACAATATTTCTTTGAATAAAATTAATTATTATTTACAAAGACATATTGAATTAGATGGAGATGAACATGGGCCCTTGGCTCACGAAATGGTAAATGCACTATGTGGCGATGATAATCAAAAATGGAAAGAAGTAATTGATATAAGTAAGAAAGCGCTTGAAAAAAGGATTCATCTGTGGGATTTTATAAATAAAACCATTAAAGTAAATCATCTTCTCGAAAAAGAATCACTATCTACTACTTTCTCAAATGCATAAAACAATCCTAGATTGAAACTTGGAATTGTAATATACTCAGATCATCCAGAAACTGTATGGAATGCTTGCAGATTAGCAAATTTTGCTAATAATGAAGGAGATCAAGTGAAGATTTTTTTAATGGCAAAAGGGGTTGAAGTAGAATCTCTTTCCAGTGATCAATATGATATTATTGGGTTGTTAAAAAAGTTTACCGCTTCCAATGGAACAATTTATGCATGTGGAACCTGTCTTCAAATAAGAAAACAAGATTCAACAGAGCTTTGCCCTATGTCATCAATGGCTGATCTATATGAAATTATTAACCAATCGGATAAAATTATTAGCTTTTAACTTTTTTACTAATTAAAAAGAGTGCTAATAACGAAGCAGCAACATTATATATAATAAGTTCTGCACCAAATTGATAGTTTCCAAACCAATCAATTATTCCCTTAGTGTGTATCATCCATATAATTGCAATAAATAATGGTATTAAAGTACAAACTATTGGCACCCATTTATCAATTAAATCTCTAGTGGTTAAAATCCCAAAAAAGAACAATCCAATTAGCGGACCATAAGTAAACCCAGCTAATTTTATTAACATCCATATTGCAGAATCATTAGAAAAATTTCTTAAAAATATGATTAATAAGATCAAAATAACAGACATCAATAAGTGAGCATTTTTTCTTGTCTTTTTTTGACTTTCTAAAGGCTTTTTATCGATTTCTAAAAAATCAATTGAAAATGAAGTTGTTAAAGATGTAAGGGCGGAATCTGCACTACTATATGCTGCTGCAATTAAACCCAATAAAAATAGAACCCCTAACCCCAATCCTAAAGTTCCATTTTTGGCTATTTCAGCAAATAATAAGTCTGTTCTAGGATTAGGAATATCCAAAACATTTGCCCCTATTCCAGTTTGATTATAATACATAAATAATAAAGCTCCAAGTGTTAAAAATATTAGGTTAACAATAATTAAAATTCCTGCAAAAGTGATCATATTAATCTGAGCAGATTTTAGATTTTTACAGCTTAAATTTTTCTGCATCATATCTTGGTCTAGTCCTGTCATCCCTATTGTAATGAAAATTCCACCTAAAAAATGTTTCCAAAAATAATTCGCACTGTACCAATCCTCAAAAAAGAAAATTTTAGAAAATTCACTCTTATTTATTTCTTTTATAACTCCTCCTTTTTCATTTAATTCTAGAAAATCACTAATTAAATAAACAGTAAAAACAACTGCTGCTAACATGAAAAATGTTTGCAATGTATCGGTCCAAATGATAGTTTTAATTCCTCCTTTATTAGTATACACCCATATTAATAAGACAGAACCTATAACGGTAAATTCAAATGGAATCCCAATTTCATCAAATAAAATTAGTTGAAGAACACTTGATACTAATAATAATCTTATTGAAGCTCCAATCAATCTTGAAATTAGAAAAAACGCTGAGCCAGTCTTATAACTCCAATAGCCAAATCTTTTTTCTAAATAAGTGTAAATAGAAGTTAAATTCATTTTATAATAAATAGGTAACAACACCAAGGCCACAACTAAATAGCCAATGAAGTATCCAAAAACCATTTGCATATATCCGAACTGATCAGCTGGAATTAACCCTAATTCTTTAGAATATTTAGCAACTGAACCAGGAATAGAAATAAAAGTAATTCCTGAAAGCGAAGCACCAATCATTCCAAATGCTACCACATACCAAGGTGATTTTCTGTCTCCAACAAAAAAAGAATCATTAGAATCTGATTGGGATGTGAAATAGGATATTATTAGAAGAACTAAAAAATATATTATTAAAATAGTGGATACTAAATAAATGCTCATTTTCTAATTTGTAACACTAATGTATATAATGCAAAAAGGTTTGTGGTGAATAAATCTAGAAAGTATTCAATCATTATCGTTAATAAAATTGCTATTTGAACTAGCATTTATAATTTAGCGATATGGATTTTAAATCTAAATTATTAAATGATGCGGTCGAGCAAATGTCTAGCCTTCCCGGAATTGGCAAAAGATCTGCTTTAAGACTAGTTCTTCATTTATTGGATCAATCTAAAAAGGAAGTAAAAGACTTCACCAAAGCTTTTGAAAACCTAAAAGAACATTTAAATTTCTGTACCAAATGTTATCATATAACTGAAAAAAAACTGTGTGAAATTTGCAGTAACCCATCAAGATCGGAAGAACTAATATGTGTAGTTCAAGATGTAAGAGATCTTTTGGCGATAGAAAGTACTCAACAATTTTACGGAAAATACCACGTTTTAGGGGGAGTAATTTCGCCTATGGAGGGTATAGGACCCAATGATTTAAAAATTAATGAGCTAAAGGAAAGAATTATTAATGAAAATACTCAGGAAATAATTTTAGCGCTACCCGCAACCATGGAAGGTGATACTACGAATTTTTACATATACCGTAAATTACAAGAAGTGGAAGTGGATATTACTTTAATATCTAGAGGAATTGGAGTTGGTAACCAATTGGAGTATATTGATGAACTTACTCTAGGAAAATCATTATTGGATAGATCCGTTTATAAAAATAAAATCTAAAATTACTATTGGAATTATCTGTTATCATAGTTAATTATAATGTAAAACATTTTTTAGAACAATGTTTAATTTCAGTAAAAAAAGCTCTAAAAGGAATTAACGGAGAAATTATTGTTGTAGACAATAATTCTGTAGATGGTTCCATAGATTTAATTAACCAAAAATTTAAAGATGTTGTTTTAATCTCTAATAAAGAAAATACTGGTTTTTCTGTTGCCAATAATCAGGGAATTAAATTGGCCAAAGGAGAGAATATTTTATTATTAAATCCTGACACGGTAGTTCAGGAAGATACTTTTATCAAATGCTTGGAATTTTTGGACAACCATCAAGATGCGGGTGCATTGGGAGTAAAAATGTATGATGGTAATGGAAGATTTTTACCAGAATCAAAAAGAGGATTGCCTACTCCAAGTGTTGCGTTTTACAAAATATTTGGACTTTCAACTATTTTTCCTCAATCTAGAATTTTTGGAAGATATCACCTAGGATATCTTTCTATGAATGAGAACCATAAAGTAGATGTACTTTCAGGAGCATTCATGTTAATTAGAAATAAAGTTTTAGATGAAGTTGGGCTTCTAGATGAAACTTTCTTTATGTACGGCGAAGATATTGACTTATCCTACCGAATAAAAAAAGCGGGATACGAAAATTATTATTTTTCTAAAACAAAAATCATCCATTATAAAGGAGAAAGTACTAAGAAAAGCTCTATTAATTATGTGTTTGTTTTTTATAAAGCCATGGTCATATTTGCTGAAAAACATTTTTCAAAAAGAAATTTTCAAACTTTTTCTAAACTCATTAACATAGCCATTTATTTACGAGCTTCTATTGCTGTAATTCAAAGAATAATAAAAAGATGGATACTCCCTTTAACGGATTTTATATTTTTTTGTGGCTTTATATTTGGTCTCTCTATCTTTTATCAAAATATAACTGGAATATCATTTCCAGAAAACACAATAAAATATTTAATTCCTTTATACGCAATAATTTGGGCTATTTGCAATAGTATTTTTGGCAATCAAAATCCACCTATTAAATACCTTAATTTAATAAAAGGAAATTTTATTGGTTTGATGATTATTTTATCTTTTTACGCATTACTACCAAAATCAATTCAATTTTCAAGAGCGATCATATTAGGAGCAAGTTTAATATGCTTTTTATCTAGTTTATTTACAAGGTCTACATTTAAATTTTTAAAAATTGGGTTATTTTCAAACTATGTGGAAAATAATAAGAACGTGGCTCTCGTTGGATCTATTGATGAAATAATTAGAACTGAACAACTTATGTTAATAAGCAATAGAAAAATTAAAAATATTTTTAGAATAAGTCCTTTTAAAGCCATTGATCGAGAAAATTATCATGGAAATATTAAGCAATTGAACGAGTTTATAAATATTAATAAAATAAGTGAAGTAATTTTTTGTGCTAAGGACGTTACTGCTCAAAATATAATCTATTCTATGGCAGATGTGAATTCTAAAAAAAATATAGATTTTAAAATTATTCCTGAAAAATCACAATTTATAATTGGAAGCCAATCTATTTATACTCATGAAAATTATTTCACTACCGAACTTAACCATATTAATAGTGTAGAAAATATAAGAAAGAAGAGAAATTTTGATATTTATATCTCATTTTTATTGCTATTATTTAGCCCTATTTTTATTTTTATTTTTGGGAATTATCGGCTAGCATTGAAAAATATTAAATCGGTAATTGTTGGCAGTAAAACATGGATTGGATATGAAAACTCTAGTGAAAATTTAAAACTACCTAAAATAAAGCAAGGTGTGTTTTCTGTTTTAAATTCTAATAAGAAATTAGAGTTAGATACTATTGAAAAAATAAATATTATCTATGCCAAAGACTACAATTTAGTTCTAGAAACCAAAATTTTCTTAAAAAAATTATTTAAGGTTCATTTCGGGTAATATTTATTTAGAAAGTCATTGTTTTATAGAAAATTTGCTAAATAAAGTTATTTTTACACTTTATTCTAACTATAATAGTTATATCAAATGGCAGAATTTAAAGTGGAACTTCCTAAAATGGGAGAAAGTGTAGCAGAGGCTACTATTACTACATGGCTAAAAGCAGTAGGAGATAGTATTGAAGAAGATGAACCTATTGTAGAAATTGCCACTGATAAAGTTGATTCAGAAGTTCCAGCACCATGTTCAGGGACAGTAAAAGAAATTTTGTTTAATGAAGGTGATGTGGTAGAAGTAGGAGCAGTTTTTGCCATTATAGATTCAGAATCAAATATGGTAACCGATGAAGTCGAACAACCTAAAACTGAGAACTCCAATGACGAATTTTTAGAAGATGGGGATAAAACAATAGAAAAGGAAATTCTACAACCTATAGAAAACTCTATTAACAATAATTCTGAAATTAATTTCAAAAATTCTTCTAAATTTTATTCTCCGCTTGTTAAAAGTATTGCAAAAAAAGAAAATATTTCTATTCAGGAATTAGATTCTATTGTTGGTTCTGGAGCTAACCAAAGAGTTACAAAAAGTGACATTTTGAACTATTTAAATAACAGAAGTGGTTCAAGAAATAATATTGAAAAAGAAGTCACTAAAACAATTCATAAACAAAGCATAAGTATCAATGGTGATGATGAAATTGTTGCTATGGATAGAATGCGAAGGATGATTGCAGATCATATGGTGAATTCAGTTCATACTGCACCACACGTAACCTCCTTTGTTGAAGCGGATGTTACCAATTTAGTGAATTGGCGTAATAAGATAAAAAAATCTTTTGAAGAAAAAGAGGGAGAAAAATTAACTTTCACCCCAATTTTTATTGAAGCTATAGCTAAAGCACTTAGAGATTTTCCTGAAGTCAATTCTTCAATTGATGGAGATAATATTATTATAAAAAGCAATATTAATATTGGAATGGCTACCGCACTACCATCTGGAAATTTAATCGTTCCTGTTATAAAAAATGCTGATCAACTGAATCTCGTTGGCTTAGCAAAAAGTGTAAATGATTTGGCCAATAGAGCGAAGTTAGGTCAATTGAAACCTGAGGAAATTTCTGGAGGCACCTACACTGTTTCTAACGTGGGGACATTTGGAAATGTTATGGGAACTCCTATTATAAATCAACCTCAGAGTGCAATTTTAGCCTTGGGTGCTATTAAGAAAAAACCAGCTGTAATTGAAACCGAATCTGGCGACCTAATTGGAATTAGACACTTAATGTTTTTATCCCACTCCTATGATCATAGAAATATTGACGGTGCTTTAGGAGGTATGTTTGTTAGAAAGGTCGCAGATTATTTAGAAAATTTTGATATTAATCGAACTGTTTAAAATGAAATGGATCCCGAAAAAGTATTCATTCACCATTATTTTATTGCTTAGTTGGGGTAGTACTACTTTTTCCCAAGGAACTAAAGATTTAAAACTTAAAATTCAGGGTGCTAACCAATTATTTATTGAAAAAAAATATGAAATAGCTAAAGACCTATGGCTAGAAATAGCTAAAGAAAATCCAAATAATTCAAATATTAATTATAAAACTGGAGTATGCCTTTTAGAATCTTCTAGTGGTAAGGTGCAGTCTTTAAGTTATTTAAAAATAGCTTCAGAAAAAGTAAATAAAAATTATTCTCCTTTTGACAACACTCTTAAAACCGCTCCTATAGAAGTATACTTTTATCTAGGGAAGTCTTACCATTTCAATAATTTGCAGGATTCAGCAATTAAATATTTAAAAAAATTTATTACTATTTCTTCAAAAAAACACTATTTAAAGGGGGAAGCAGATAAAATTATCCAACAATGTAACAATTATTCTTTAGTTGCTAATAACCAAAATGAACATAAAATATTAAAATTTAACAACGAAATTAATTCAGAATTTAATGAATTAAATCCCCTAGTTTCACTAGATGGAAGTTCCTTAATATTTACTTCTGATAGGGAAAGAAGTTTAGAAGAAAGCTCTAATAAAAAAATATTTGATGTAACCACTGGCAATCATTATTTTGATCTTTACATTACAAATAGAGACTTTGTCAAAAATAGCTGGACGAATCCAAAACTTCTAAATATATCTAAAACACGATCTAATGAAATAGGTATTGGATTTTCACATGACTTACGTAAAATTATTTTTTCTAATGGACAACCCAGTACAAAAAAAATAAATAATAATAATTTTTCAAGAAAAGCGCAAAATTATAATACCACCAAAAGTTTTATTTTATTTCCAGATTTCAACATTTCAAGTATTGTAATAACTGAAAATGAAAAATTCATGTTTTTTTCAAGTGATAAATCTGGTGGCTATGGAGGAAAAGATATTTGGTTCTCAAAAAAACAACCAGATAATACTTGGTCAAAACCCACCAACATGGGACCAAATATAAATTCTTCCTCAGACGAAATTGCTCCTTTTCTTCATCCAGATGGAGTAACCTTCTTTTTTAGTTCAAATAGTGATAAAAGTATTGGCGGATATGATGTATTTGTTTCTAAAAAAAATCTAAATAATTTATGGGAGGAGCCTGAAAATCTAGGAATCCCTATTAATACCGTTTTTGATGAACAATATTTCTCCACATCAACCGATGGTACTTTAGGGTTTTATTCTTCTTTAAATAAAGTAGGAAATAATGATTTGAGGTCTGTTAAAATTACCAATCCTTATTCCAATTCTTTAATTTATTTAACTGGTCTTATTGATAAATTAGATAAAGAATCATTAGAAAATGATATAGTTGTTAAATTAATTAACACTGATTTAGAAACTCCTGCTTCTATTTATAAACCCAATAATTTTAATGGTTCATATATCTTTAAAGCCGAAGAATGTTATCAATTCGATGTACAATATTTTAAATTAGTTACTTTAAGCAGTGGGAAAGTAAAAGAAAGTTTAATCCATGAACAAACCATAAAAACACCCTGTGAAAGCACAAGAAAAATAGTAAAACCTATTCTACTTCCTACCATAGATTATTATGGAAAAATAGTTGAAAAAAAGCAAGATAGAAGAGCAATAATTGAAGAATTTAAAGAAAGAAATAAGAAATATAATTTTAAGGAAATCATCAGTAAAGAAAATAATTTAATAGCATTATTGTTATTAGACGATCAAGGAAATATTGTAGACAAAGCCATTTTAACTGAAGATGGATTTAAATTTGAATTATTAAATTCTAACTCCAACTATACTTTTAAAATAGAAAATTTTCCTGACAGTTTAGATCTTTCAGACATTCCAATATTTCTACATGAGCAAGGCAAAGAAACTTTAATTCATGGAGATTTTAAAGACAATAATTCATTTAATTATATTAATAATTTTAACGCCTTTAAATTTAAAGAAATTATAAGTTCTTATGGAAAAAACATGAGATTGCTATTAGTGGATAAGGAAGGAAATGTTATAGAAAAAGGGATACTGACTAATAATGGATTTAAATTTGAATTAATTTCCTCACAATTAGAATACAGTTTTAAATTAGAAAACTTTCCAGACAATTTAGATTTGTCAGAAATACCCATTCAAATCAAAAATCATGATGAGGAGATGATTGTAATAGGAGATTTCTCTAAAAACAATCAATTTATACTACCTAAAATTCATTTTAAAAAGTCTTTCCAATTAGGTGAATATTCAATACAAAATGATCCATACTTTAAAGAATTTATGGAAAAAACTATTAATAAAATTAATTCTACAGGAAAAGTTCGACTAGAAATTGTTGGATCTGCATCTAAAATTCCCTCTAAAAAATACAGTAGTAATACAGCACTTGCTAAGCTAAGGGTAGAAAAAGGAAAAAAATATATTTATGACTATTTAGATGCTCGGAACATATCAAAAGATTTAGTTCATATTGTTAAAGAAAAAGCCATAGTTTCGGGACCAAAATATAATCCAAAGAATAATGACAACTCCAAATATTTCGAATATCAATACTTTAGTATTTGGGCAGAATAATTGACTATCAACCTTTTCAAATAAATTAATAATGGAAATTAAATTGGAACAACCTATACTGGTATTAGATATTGAAGCTACAGGTGATCAAATAAATAAAGATAGAATTGTTGAAATTGGAATGATTAAAATATTCCCTGATGGGAAAGAAGAGGTTTATGAAAAAAGAATCAATCCGGAAATCCCAATTCCTATACCTATCTCTGAAATTCATGGAATTTATGATATTGATATAAAAGACTGCCCTACTTTTAAAGATTTAGCTAAAGAAATCAAAAGTTTTATAGGGGAGGCGAATCTGTGTGGTTTTAACTCCAATAAATTTGATGTTCCAATATTAGAAGAAGAATTTTTAAGAGCCGGAATGAAAAGTGAATTTGAAAATAAGAAATTGGTTGATGTGCAAAATATATTCCATAAAATGGAGAAAAGAACTCTTGGAGCTGCTTATAAGTTTTATTGTAATAAAGATATAGAAAATGCACATTCTGCGATTAACGATGCTAGGGCAACACTTGAAGTCTTAAAAGCACAAACCAAAAAATATCCTGAATTGGAAAACAATATTCCATTTTTGAGCGAATTTTCAAAAGCCAATAAAGCATCTGTTGATTATGCTGGAAGAATAAAATTAAATCAACATAATGAAGCTATTATTAATTTTGGAAAACATAAAGGTCAATTGGTAACAGATGTTTTCAAAAAAGAACCTGGATATTATTCTTGGATTCAAAGAGGAGATTTTTCTCAAAATACCAAAATGTGTTTTACCAAAATTTGGCAAGAATTAAAAAATGAAAAATGAAGATAATATGTATTGGAAGAAATTATAAAGACCATGCAAAAGAAATGGGTAGCGTTATTCCCAAATTTCCAATTATATTTTTAAAACCGGATTCAGCCATTCTTCCAAAAAGAAATCCTTTCTACCTGCCCGATTTTAGTAAAGAAATACATTACGAAGTTGAGTTGGTTTATAAAATTAATAAAGTAGGTAAATCTATAGAAAAGAAATTTTCTAAAAACTATTATCATGAGATCGGATTGGGAATTGATTTTACCGCACGTGATCTGCAAAAAAATTGTAAGGAAAATGGGCATCCATGGGAAATTGCTAAATCTTTTGATCAGTCTGCTGTTGTCGGAGAAAAGTTTATAGACGTTAATTCTTTGGGATCAGTAAATTTCTCACTTCAAAAAAATAATAAAGTGGTTCAAAAAGGCAATGCAAACCAAATGATATTTAGTATTGACGAAATTATAAGCTACGTCTCTAAATTTATGACTTTAAAAATTGGTGACTTAATTTTTTCTGGAACCCCTTCTGGTGTAGGCCCTGTTAAAATTGGCGATGAATTAAAAGGCTTTATTGAAAATCAGGAAATATTTAAAGTAAAAATTAAATAAATCAATAACTGATCAATTCTTGAAAATATTCATAACCCTCAGAAATTTCATTTTGATTTCCCGCAACTAATTCTACATCAATAGCTTCTTTATAAACTAATCCTATTGAGGTTACGTATACTTCTTTCGCAGATTCATATTCTAATAAATTCAATTTGTAATTTTGTCTAACAGTGAGAGAACTATCAAAACTAAAAGAAGAGTTTTGGAAAGGAATATGTAAACTTTCTAAATTATATTCTTCGTAGGGTCTACTATTATATGCATTTCCATTCCAAAAAACATTTGAGTTCAA
>MDSV01125391.1_pt1 | contig 15762 bp, 14 predicted proteins | sample 810851 | NCBI WGS metagenome assembly MDSV01 (sample SAMN05326640, study PRJNA326480) | marine metagenome | isolation source: seawater | place: Atlantic Ocean: North East | collected 2012
CTAGTCATCAAGCCATTACGGACATCCTGACTAACATGATCTGTTGTTCTTCCAAAGCCTCTTTTGACAAACTTAGAGTAGTCATGGACTCCTGGCATTTTGCACTCAACGCTCTTATATCGTTTGTACGTTCCTTGAACATCATCCTCTTTCCAGTCATATTCTTTTTTTATGAATTCTGTTTGCCGTTCACCATCCCAAAACATGTAGTCACCTAGATGCATCCCAAAAATATTTGCGTCCACTACCTCCTTCTTAGTAGGTAACTTAAATGGATACAAATCTTTCATTGTAAGTTCTTCAGTGACCATCTCCTCAGGCCTAACCTTTGAAGAAACTTTTAGATAGTATTCTTCATCAAAAGGAATTGGCTCACCTCCATTATCCATATAGCTTCCCTTGTGGCCCGCCTCAGCAAAAGACTCTCCCCAAATAATAAGTGGAATTTGAAACTTTATGGCAGCCTGAAGCGGAAATGAGCCTATGCCTGCATGACAGTGCCAACAAGAATCACCAATCATATGAAGTGATTGCTTTGCAATCTTATTCACTAAGCCTCTATTTGGCGTGAACATCATGTGATCAACATTTAACTTTTCTAGAATATTCCAGAGATTATAGGTTCCAACCTCTGTATACCAATTATGGCTGAAGGTAACAGCCAGTGGCTTCATTCCATAAACTTTTACCAAAACATGGAGCTGAAAGGCGCTGTCTTTTCCACCACTTATTGGAACTAAGCAGTCATAGTTGTCTCCGGCATCATCTTTAAATTGATCAAGAATAAGTTTTAACTTCTTATTTCTCTCTTTCCAATTAATATGCATTTTTTGCTCAGAGCTTTGGCACGCCCTGCAGATTCCTAATTCATCAAAAATAGTGCCCTCAGACGTAGACGGCATACAACAACGAACGCAGTACTGTACGTCGCTCATTAATTGTTTTTTTCTGTTACCCATACAGTGATTCACCGAACATATATCAAATAATTAACTTTTCATGCTGAAGGTTTTTCTGAATTATACATACATCGTTATTTATTATAAAAGGGAAATTATATTGAAATTCGTTATTTGCTTCACAATATTGTATGCTCATTTGGAAATGATGATGATATATCTCATAGAATAAAAATATATAACACTATGGAATGAAGAGGGATGGAGTCAACTGAATGAAATTTATAGCTGAATGTGGTTTGAATCATAACGGTAATCTTGATCTAACATACGAATTAATTAGGCAAGCATCTCTGTCAGGTGCAGATATTGCAAAATTCCAACTCGGGTGGAGGGATAAAAAAAATGAAATAAATAATATTCAACCTGATCGCATTGATTTAATTATAAATCACTGCAAATACATGAATGTTGATCCTCTATTCACAATAGTCACAGAAAATGCATTTAATATGATAGAACCATTTGATCTAAAATACATAAAGATCGCTTCAAGAACAGTGCTTGAAAACCCAAAGCTGATAGAAAAGATTCTCTCTGCCGGATATGAAACAATCATTTCACTCGGCATGTGGGATAAGAAAGAATTGCCATTTGGCAAGACTGATCAAATTGATTATTTGTGGTGCGTTTCAAAATATCCTTGTTTGCCGTCTGACCTGATAGGCTTTCCAGATAATTTTAGCCGCGATCTATATTCTGGTTACAGTGATCATACACTGGGGATAGAAACAGCACTTCTAGCAATATCAAGGGGCGCAAAGATAATCGAGAAACACTTTTCTTTAGATAAGTCAGATACAACCATAAAAGACCATGCACTCAGTGCTTCACCTGAGGAATTCAGGAATCTTGTTACCATAGGAAAAGAACTAGAGAAGTTAGTTACATTGGGTTTATAGTTTGAATATAACCGTTCTAACCACCCATACAATTCACCATAGATTTTTTATTGATAAGTTAAATAGATTTAAGAAAATTGGATCTATTTTTTTAGAACAGAAAAGCATAAAACCAAAATTTGATAATTCATCGCCATACGAACAAAAAGAAAAAGAGTTTGAAGAAAAAAAATTTGATTTTGATGATGTATATCCAAATTGCCCAATTTTTGAATTTGAATCTATAAATAATGCAGACGCTATCAGTCAAATAAATAAAGTAAAGCCTGATATAGGAATCGTCTTTGGTACTGGGAAATTGAGTGATCAGGTAATTGAGTCTTTTCCATTATTGATGAATGTTCACAGAGGTATCCCGGAATCATATAGAGGAATTGATTCAGAACTTTGGGCAATAAAGAATGAAGATTATCAAAATATTGGAACAACAATTCATGAAGTAGAAAGTGATTTAGATACAGGGCAAATAATAGCTCAGGAATATTTAAAGCTTGAGAAGAACATGAGGATTCATCAACTTAGGTATTATACAACGAAAATTGCAATCAATCTTTGCATAGAATCAATTGAATCTTTTTCTAAAGGTAAGCTAGAATTAAAGCCCCAAAAAAATAAAGGTGAATACTTTTCATTTATGGGGAGAGATTTAAAGAAAAAAATGGAATATCAATTCAATAATCATTGTAGTAATTTATAAAAATGGATAATGAGATAACAATTCTGCTTTATCATGGTGTAACGGAACATGAGAATGTGGGCATTACAAATCATGCTAATAAACATTTAAGTCTAAGTGAATTTTCGGAACAAATGGCCTGGCTTAGCTCAAATGCAAATTTATTATCTATGGATGAGGTTGCTGAAATGTTCCAAAAGAATTTACCTTTTCCGGAGAAGTCAGTCGCTGTAACTTTCGATGATGGCTATAAAAATAACTATACAACTGCAATGCCAATCCTCGATGAATACAAAATACCTACAACATTTTACATAGCTGCTGGAATGATTGGAAAAGATGATCTTTTTTGGGTAGACAAGATAGAAGCATGCATAGAGAAAACCGAAGAAGAATACATTGAAATTAATATGGCTGAAAATACAGTCAAATATAATCTAGATAGCAATGAGAATAAATTGCATGCACTATACTCTATAAAAAAATATTGCAAACTTTCAAGCCAGAAAGAAGTTGATGCTATAGTCATGGGGTTAATCAAAGCTACCAAAGTTAATCCAACAGTTGGTGATAATCCAAACTACAGTACTATGAATTGGGATGAAGTGAGAGAACTCCATAAAAATAAAAAATATATTATCGGCGGACATTCCGTAAAGCATGAAATATTCTCAAATCTTGATACCGAATTCATGAAAAGCACCATTCGAGAATCAGTGGAGATCCTAAGCAAAGAGTTGAATTCAACTATACAGCATTACTCTTATCCTGAGGGAATTGGGAAACAGTTTAGCTATGAAGTTGTTACATCACTGAAGAAAAATAAAATTAAATGCTGTCCAACTGCTAGATATGGTAAAAATAATAGTAGCATTAACTTATTCAACCTTTACAGAGTAATGGTTGGGTTGGGTGGGACACCTTTCCCATACAAAGCAATCTCAAATGGGGATGATCTTGAGCTTCTCGATCCATCAAATATGACGAACCTAGTAAATAGTGACAACTAGAAGTTTGGGATTAATAATTTAAAGAGTTATTTAGATAGATTCAGTACAAGATTACGTAACCTTTGAACATTTTTACCGTCATAAAAAGCATCAAGATCACCGGCAAGTTTTTGATAGTCAATATTTCTTGAGAACGATGAATTATCCATTGATAATGTTTGATATAACTCCTCTTCAGTTTCTAAAACAAGCCCATTGCCATACTTAGCAAAGTAATAAAAAGCAGACCCAGAAAAATCAAAACTAAATGCCTCTTTCTCTAATGCCATGGCTTCTGTCATAGAATATGAAGAGTGAGGAACAATAATTCTATCTGATAAATTCATCAATTCTTGAGTTGTAAAGTTATCAAAATCCACAATAATATTTTTATTTTGCTTAGATATTTCGTATATCATTCCCCACTCTTTAACAGTTTCAATTTCAATCTTTTTTCTAAATCTGATAACTAGATGCTCTCTATTCTTTTCGCTGTCATTAATTTGCCACTTTTTTATCGCATTTAGCATTTTAATACGCATATCTACTCTAATCATTGGTGAATTTCCAGGCATAATTATCATCACTATCTTTTTTGTTTCGCCATAAATACGCTTAAAGTCTGAGCGAGTCTTTTCTTGCTTTTCTTTATCGTTTTTCAAGCTTATAACTGGATCCAAGAAGTCTTTGCCATTTATCACTAATTCAGTGTCTCTTAGAAAATCTTTAAAATAATTCTTATATAAATTTCCAAATAGTAGATAACGATCATAGTTTACAAAGCATAGCTGAGGGCAATCATAGGGTGTTGCTGTATGCTGAATTCCAATAGTTTTTATATTGTTATTCTTTGACATTATCGCCCTCAATATAGAGGCCGGGTTGTAATCATTTCTAATTAACTCAACCTGGGGTTTCACATACTCTAGTTCCAAGCTTTTTTGCAAAAAATGAAGAATGGCTTTTGGTAAAAATGAGTTCATTCTCTCGATGTAAGGCTCATTGTAGTCTCTAAAAAATCTTTTTAGAGAAAATAGAAATATTAATGAAATGTTTATGGCATTTTTTATTGTTTTAAAATCAAGCTTTAGCTTATTGGCATCAATATACTTAATTCCACTTTCTTTCATATTTTTGATAAAAGATTCTTTAATCTCACTAGAGAATTTCCAAAAATTAAAAATATGAATTACTTCGCCATACCTAAATTCATGGCCATATATAAATGAATCATCATTACTGAACTTCACTCCTTTAGCTGCTGAAATATGTCCCGATTCTTGTTTATTAATTCCACTTATTATCGGCATACTTAGCTTTGCCTGCATCATAATTGGATTGAATGTAAATCCATTTATTAAATTTCTAAAAATAAAATAGATTGGAATGCAGCAGCAGAATAGATAATGCTTCATAGTGAGGGTAAAGCTAGAAACTTTGAAGGCATTTTTATTACCTTCTTGGTATCTTTGATCGTTTATAGCTATCAAATTGCTATTCTTTTCCTCTTGATCCTTCTTAACTGATTTAAAAATATGCTTATATGCAATGTCATATGTAAAACTAGCCTGAAAATAATTAACTGCATGAGTACCACCTAAAATCTTCTCAAGAATTTTTACTGATTCTTGGTTTTGAAAATACTCTTTGAGCGATGATAATTCTTTTGCTGCTGTCATATTTGATTGCCAATAATGACCAATAATTTCTTCTAATGGAATTTCGCTGACATTACCACTAGAAGAAGATATCTTTATCAACTTTAAGAGAATATATTTTTTATATCTATTTGGATAATGACAATAGTGTGTTTTTGGCATAAACATAATTTTTTCTGCTTTTCTAATGAGTGAAAAGTTTGAATAAAATTGTCTAAAGGAATATCTAGAAAAAAGAACTGTTTTTGACAAAGGTTGATTTGAAAAAATCTTTTTCATGTTTATAGCAAGAGTGTATTATCTAATCGCTGATTATATTTTCACATAAAATACTTGTCTTGAGTGCGTCCTCAGGAGTGCATAATATTTTGTCTTCATTCTCAATGGAGGAGACAATATTCAAGATTGCTTTTTCAAAACAATTATTCCAATCGGTTTCGATTTCTCTCCCAAGTAGAACCCTATTAAAAACTTGATAATTAGGATCCTTTTCTCTTTGGAAAATAGATATAGCCTGACCTCTCTGACTAATCTTTATAACCGCTTCATCGCATATAATCTCTATTTCAATATACACATAATCTACATTAGGTATATGACTCAGAATGATCGGAATGCCTGAATTACATGTCAAGAGACAATCAACGCCTAAATCGTCAATCATCTCATATTTTTTGATAACTCTCTCTAATTCTATAGGTCCAAAAAACCAACTTATAAAATCTAAAATATGGGATCCATTATTTTTTATTCCTTTTGTGTGATGAGAGATTATCTTTTTTACTTTCCCATATTTGCCGTCTTGGATTTCTTCTTTCAGTATCTGGAAATGTAAATTCCATCTCCTAAAATAATTAACAGCCACTATCATTTCTTTTGTTAATTCAACAATCTTCCTTGATTGATCAATATTATTGGAAAGAGGTTTTTCTGCAAAAATTGCTTTGATGGGCTGACTCGAAAGATAGGTGAAGTGTTCGAGGTGATATTCTGTAGGCGAACATATACTTACTATTTCTGGTTTCTCTTTTTCCATCATTTCCTCAATTGAAGAATAACCAGCATTAACATTCCATTTTGAGCAAAATTGATCGAGTCTTTGAGGATCGGGATCAAAAGCTGCTTTTAGTTCAGTCCTTGAATTATTTTGATATGCTTGGGCATGGCATTGAATTGATTTATCATCAAATAGGCCATACATGCCAGCGACATTCCCACAACCAACTATTGCAGCTGAATATTTTTTCATTTTTTTCTTATATTATTGATTTTATTATAAATATCTTATCTTCAATTAGACCAATATGTATACTTTGTCTGTTTTTCAATATAGAATCACAAAAAAAATCCAGCAAATCGATCAATTTTTGCTAGTGAACAAATAAAAAGTTTGAAAATAGTTTATGGAATATGAGATAGATAGCAACCCCTTGTCACTTAGAGAGAATCAAGTATTTATTGTTGCTGAGGCAGCCTGTAATCATATGTGTGATATAGAGTTGGCAAAAGTAATGATAGACGAAGCAGCTGAAGCAGGTGCTGATTCCATTAAATTCCAAACATACAAAAGCGAACGAATGGTTACAAAAAATGCTAAGGCGTATTGGGGTAGCGAGACAATGAGTCAACAGCAATATTACAAAAGGCTTGATAGATTTGAAAAAGAAGATTATGGAAAACTTTTTGAATACTGCAAATCAAAAGAAATAATCGGTTTCTCTACTCCATTTAGTATTGAAGATGCGGTGATCCTGAATGAACTAGATATGCAATTATTCAAAATACCTTCCTTTGAAATAATAGACCTTGAACTGCTTGAGTGTATCGCTAAATTTGGAAAACCAATTATCCTCTCAACTGGTGCATCAACCTTTGAAGAAATTGATAATGCAATCTCCACAATAACAAAATTTAATCCTAAGCTTGCATTAATGGCATGTACATTAAGTTATCCGACAGACTATGAGGATGCAAATCTTATGAGGATAAAAACACTGAAAAAAAGATATCCTGAAATAATGATTGGAATTTCTGATCATACGCCACCTGAAGAAAATATGGCCATACCAGCATTTTCAGTTGGTCTCGGAGCCAGAATAATAGAAAAGCACTATACGCTATCCCAAAAACTAACTGGTTCTGGACACTTTTTTTCTCTAGAACCAAAAGATCTTAAGAAAATGGTTACTAATGTTAGGTTATTCGAAAAAGTCATAGGTGATGGTTTTCAGGGTCTCTCTCCCTCAGAAGTCAAAGCGACTGAAAGCGGAAGAAAAAGTATTGTTGCCAGTAGGAAAATTATGATGAATCAAGTAATTTCAAGAAATGATCTTGCTTTTAAAAGACCGGGAAATGGTATCCCTCCAAATCAATTAAATGATATAGTTGGGAAAACGGCTAATACAGATTTTGAGCAAGATGATCAAATCACTATGCAAAACATAAAATGAAAATACTACTAGTATCAGCTCCAAGACCTGAGTCAGATGCCAGTCCGATGCATATGGGCGATGGAAGACCTCCAATGGGTTTAGCCTATATTAGCGCCTATCTTGAACAATTTGGACATGAGACAAAAATTATAGATCTCTATCATTTTGGTGGTGGTCATAAGGATGAAAAAGGAGATAAACAAGCATCGACGATCATATCTCATATAGTACAAAACGAGAAGGAAATAGATGTTTTTGAAGAGATTGAATCGTTTAAACCTGATTTCGTTGGAATGTATATGGCTACAATCTCCTATTATGAGGGAACTAAATTAGCTACGAAGATTAAAAATAAATATCCAGAAATTAAAACTATGATTGGTGGGCCTCATGCGAATGAGCTACCGGAAACTTTAACTGACTATTTTGATTATGTGGTAAACGGAGAAGGTGAAATAGCTGCTTTGGATATTGTAGAAGGAAGAAAATCAAAAAAAGGCATAGTAAAAAGTGCATCTGTACAGGATATAAACAAACTTCCTCTCCCCGATTTTCGTCATTTTATTGGAAAACCATATAATTGGAAGTTACAAATGTTTGCAAGTGATGTTCATCCAGTTATAACCTTAAACTCAACCAGAGGATGTCCGTTCTCCTGCATGTTTTGTGGGGTAGCAAATACAAAATTTAGAGGCATAAGCCCAAGAAACCTTGTTAACTACATAGTTGAGTTACAAAGTAAATATGGTGCCAAAGGAATTTACTTCAGGGAGGATAACTTCACAGTTGTCGCAAAACGAGTTGAAGAGTTCTGTGACATAATAATAGCAGAAAATATTAAAATAAATTGGGCCTGTGAAACACGGGTCAGAAATCTTAAACCACATCTCATAGAAAAGATGGCCAAAGCAGGTTGTGTGGCCCTTTATATTGGAATTGAAAGTGGAAGTGACAGAATGTTAACTTACATGAAAAAAGCCGAACTAAGGAAGCACTTTATTGAAAAACTACCAATATTTCATGCTAATGGGATGCTGACATATACAACATTTGTTTATGGGCTACCAACTGAAACACAAGAAGATCGTGATGAGACTGAGAGATTTATAGAAGAATTAAATCCTACAACTGCTGATAGATTTATTTATATTGGTATTCCTGGTAGCGACTATTACAAAATGCTGGACTATACAAATACATATGACTTTAAAGAAAAGAATGGACTTTTTTATGTACCTGGATGGTTAGAACTTGCAAAACAAGTATATGGTAAAGATGATCCTAGATGTGATTATGTTGGTGGTCTATATGAAAAGAATAAGATAAATCCAAGTCCTATGGAGCCATATTATATCGATGAAAATGTATATAAAGAACTAGCCACAACAAAAGTTAGAAAACAGCTAAGTGAAAAGTTCACCTAAACCAAAAAAACATATTTTTGGTTTACTCTCCACAATCGATAATCCACTTCTACCTTTTTGGATTTCTGAAGCAAGTATTAGAAAAGATTAAAAAAAGAAAATACAAATTTCAGTGTCTTAAGTAAATTTCCACTCTGCTCCAAATAATTCTATAAGCTCCGGTTGATTCTCATGCTGTTTAAATCTCTATAAATTGAAATTATAGGCACTCAAGATAACTAGAAAATGATTCTCCAGCCTTTAAAACATTTTGACTAAAGTCATCAGCAGCAAATTCATCGGCAAAATCAGAAATGAATTTAAAACAAGCAAAAGGAACGGATTCAAAGTAACATATTTTTGCTATCGAGTAAGCTTCCATATCTACAATATCAGCACTCAAACCAATATCTGATTCGATAAATGAATCTCCAGAAGCACATATTAAGTTCATATTTATATTATTTATCGAGTTATTTGGTGCTTCAATAATTATTGGGGGATCTATTTCAAAGGGCGTTTCCCCTAATTCAAAACCCAAAGGCCTAGAGTCCATATCTCTTTGCAAAAAGTATTTACAGTCAACTAAACCAGAAATTTCTTTTTTCAAAGAGCCTGCGGTTCCAAAGTTGATTATTAAGTCTGGTTTTTCATCCCTTATAGCTTTTGTTGTTGCAAATGCTGCATTAACTTTACCAACACCAGTGGTGATAATATGGTGATCAGTTTCTAAATATTCAGTTTCTTGAGCTAATGCTGAAAGGATTATTAACTTCATAGCTTTATAATCAGTTTTGTTATAACGAGGATTTTGGTATCTATTGGTTTTTTATTTCTATTTTATTTTGTATCTCTATGATTGAAATTCTTGTCTACCATTCTGCTCCAAATAATTCTATAAGCTCCGGTTGATTATCCAGCTGTTCAAATATTTTCTCTAAATTGAAATTATTATCATGAGGATAATTTTCTTCAAAAATTAGTCTATTGAGTTCAAAGTTTTTAGGATAGTTCACAGCAAAATTTAGGTCTGGCTTATTCATAAATTTCCATCGTCCAGACGCCTCTAGGTATCCTGCTTTGTAAGTTTCTGAGTTTTCAAAAATATATGCGGATGGATGCTTGCCATTAGTTAAGTATTCTGGGTATTTGATATGGTCGAGTGCTGCTTCTTTCTTATATATCTGTACCCTTAATCCAACTGAAAATAATTGCATGCTAGCTGCTAAGTCTCCGTAGTCGCTTGAAATGTTAGCAGCATAATCATAGCTATCACTTTCATAAAGATTTATAACATCGTCAATTAATGATGCATGAATAAGGGGGTTATCCCCAAGTATTTCTATGATATTAGGAGACTCATAATGAAGGGCAGCATCTGTTATGCGTTGCATCAAGTTATCTAGAGAGCCTCTATAGCAATCAAAACCATAATCTTTGGACACTTCTTCTAATTCATCATCGGTAGATTCTTTGCTTGTTGTAATTATTACCCTATTTACTTTTTCAGAATTTCTAACCCTGTTGGCCAAATGAATTATCATCGGAAGATCTAGAATTGGCATGACATTTTTCCTGACCAATCTTGATGAATTAAGTCTAGCTATTATGAAAGCATCATACATCCTTATCTTTCTCCCACTCTTCCTTTAAGATCCCGTAATCTAGACTGTCATGCAATTGATTATTAGCATCATATTGATTACGCCTAGTTCCTTCCAAGATAAATCCATTTGCTTCAAAAGCTTTTTTACTTCCAATATTGTTAGACCACATTCCTGCTGTGACCTTTCTTAAATTCATTTTTACAAATGCATGCTCAACTAATATTTTAATTGCTTGCTTACCAATACCTTTGCCTAAACCAATATCTTCTCCTATTAATATACTGATATCACCAGTTCTATGCACCCAATCAATTTTATGAATACCTATAGACCCCACCAGTGATTCTTCTTTATTTTTCAGAACAATGGCAAATTGAAGATTATTTTTATCTACTTTTGAATTTTTTAGATGTGCTTCTTGTTGAGCTAATGTATTTGGGAAAACTCTCTTATTCATATACAGAGTTGTATTCTTATCATTAAACCATGAGGTCCATTTTTCGAGATCCTTTTCCTCAAAGGGTCTAAGTATTATGTTTTCACTCTCAAGCATTTTATCTAATATAGATCTTCCCAATTAATTATGTCATCCTCATTTAGATCTTTATTGACTCTTCTTCCAACCACATCCTCTATCTCGTCAGGCCCAATTCCTGTTCCAGGACGCTTCCATGTTAAACAGTCTTTTGAAATCATTTCATCTTTTTTTAGTGCATTAATTAATACCAAGCTTCTTCTAGCATTTTGCCTGGATATCATCTCAGTATCTATTGGCTGTTTCTCAATTTTTCCAATGATTTTTTCAAGATAATCAAATCGTTTGTTTAGTCTTTCTAGATCCTCCTTATCCATAGCATGGTAATGATCATTTCCTGGAAGAGTTTTATCAAAGGTGAAATGCTTTTCAATAATCTTTGACCCAAGAAAAACAGCTGTCTCAACCATCTTCATATCTTTGGGCAAAGTATGATCGGAGTATCCTATAACAAAATCTGGGTACCTATCTCTTAAGTCAAGTATCATTCCTAAGTTAGCATTTTCATCATTGCATGGATAATTTAAAATGCAATGCATTAGGGCCAAAGGGTTTCCATGATTCTTAATCCAAGAAACTGTGTTATCAACTTCATTGATATAAGAAGCTCCAGTTGATAATAGTATAGGCTTCCCAAAATCACAGATATGCTCTATGAAGGGCTTATTGTTTAGATCAGATGAAGAAATCTTATAAGTTCCCATTAAATCATTAAGGAAATTAGAAGACTCTATATCAAATGGTGTACTTAGAAACTCAATATGATTCTTGTCACAAACAGTTTTTAGCTCTTCAAATTCTTTTTTCCAAAATGAATCATATTTTTTGAAAAGCTTGAATTGACTTGTTGTTGGTTCTTTCTCCAGATCCCAATAGGATGGTGAATTTTTGGATGCAATTGTCTCAGCCTTATAGCTTTGAAATTTAATTGCATCAGCACCTCCTTCTTTTGCCTCCTCAATGAGTCGAATCGCAAGACTCATATCTGCCTCATGATTCACACCAGCTTCAGCAATTATAAATGGTTTCAGAGGCTTTTCTGAATAGTTTTGATCAGTTATTACGTCGGCTAAATTCATTAAAAACTCAATATTTTATCTTTATAAGAGATGATATCTTTTATATCTGACTCAGGACTCAGATTGCAATCACTATACTCATCATAATCATCTCTTGTATCAATATCCAATCGTATATCCGGTCTCATCATCCATTTATAGCTAGGATTAAATGTTTCAATCACAAAAATATCAGGATTATCCCAAATGTAGTTAAAAATATGCTCCCTATATTCATCTATACTCGCTTCATTATTGATTTTGTCTAATGTTTCAAAAGATACAATTTCAGCTCCAATTCCATCGGGATAGCAATTATTTCTTGGGATATGGTTATAAGCATAATCGCATTTTCTGCTCTCAAAGAAAGTGACGAGTTCATCAATTGTTCTTGGATCTATGAAAGGGTTATCAGCACATACGCGTATGACATTTTCTGAATGATAATCAATTGCTGCTGAGTGAAACCTAGTCAATACATCATTTTCTGGTCCTCTAAATATGTTTACATCCTTTGAATACAAAAAATCATATAATTGATCGTCTTTTTTTCCATCTGGAATAGCAAAAACAATCTCATCAAGTTTTTGGCAAGATCCCACCCTCTCCATTATCCATTGAATAATTGGAATATTATTTATTGTTAACAAGGCTTTTCCGGGAAGTCTAGAAGACCCCATCCTTGCTTGTATTACAGCTATATTTTTCATTTTTAGACGTATTAGATATTCTTTATTAGGTCTATTACTCTTGATTTATTTTCTGAAAAATCAAATCTGGAAGAATTTTTGTATAACATTTTGAAATAATCCTCCTCTTCAACCATTTTTTTAAAGGTTGATCTGAGAAGTGATTGTGTATTTTTCTCATTAAAAATTCCAATATTAACCATACCATTTTCTAAAGAAGAAAATTTATGCTCCGATTCACGTTGATGTTGTGACACTACAATTGAAGGAATATTCATATGAGCCAATTCATAGACTGTTCTACCATTTGAGGTCAGGGCAATTTGAACTTTCTGCATAATTTCAGAAATGACTCCTGTTGCATGAGTCAGGCTCACATTTGTCATTTTACAAACAATGTTTTCTAAATCAGAGAAATGCTCGTATCCAGGGCCAGATACAATATATATAAAAATACCTCGTTGTTTACAATAATCGGAAATGCTATCAAGAGAATACTTGGTCAAATTATTTGAGTCAGTACCGCCAAATGTGATTAAGATATTCTCTATTTTTTCAGGGAGATTATTTGGCGCTCTCTCCATAAATTCGTCCCTAAGGAAGAAATAATTATGTCCCCATATGGTATTTTCTCTTGAATCCGTTGGCTTTTCATATAGCTCATTAATGGTTAAGTCTGTATGAGTTGAGCCGCTTCCAAGATCTTCAAAATTTATAACCTTGATACCACTCGCCTTTAAAGTCTTTACTTCTTCGTCATTGGTCGATAATACATCATTGATAACAATATCAGGGCTGAGATTCTTAATATCAGAGTAAATAGTTTCCTCATCAAAGAGATGTAAGTCATATTTTTCTTTTATCATCACTTCGGCCATCTCAAACGAAGATTTTGTACATGCGAAAGAGATTTGAAAATCATTCAGGTCTTGAGCAAGAGAAAGTGACCGGTAAATATGTCCGAGACCGACGGCTTTGAAACCAATGACATGAAAAACTAGCGAAGGCTTCACCATTCTCTTCTTTACAGTGATTTCAGAGTAGAAATTGTTGATTCAAGCATATATTCGATCTCAGAATCTTTCATTGTTTCATAAAAAGGAAACGAAACCATGCTGTCAAAGAAAAGTTCGGTATTAGGACAATCAGCTTTACCAAGGCCATGCTTGACATAGTAAGGATATCTATGAAGTGGGTAGTATTGAACAACACATTGAATGCCTTTATCTAAAAACATTTTCTTAATAAATTGATCTCTTTTTTCATTTTGAACAAAAGCAACAAGATGTTGATAATTATGTCTCTCATTATCAACTCGATGGAAAATCAATTGTTCAAATCCAGCTAGATCATCAATAAATTGGATTGCTCTAGACCTTTTAAGTGAATTAACGGAGTCAACTCGATCAATTATCATTGAACCAACGGCGCATTGAGGCTCTCCTAAACAGTAATTATTTGGCTCGATATAATTACCATTCAATTTGGGATAGTCCACATTAGACATAGCAGGTTTCCAGTAGTACTTTTGGTCTTGATATCCAGAGTGACCATTGTGTCTCAACATAGGAATAATCTCTGCATACTGAGGATTCTTTACAACTAATACTCCCCCCTCGCCTAATGTAGATATATTTTTTTGAGAGTGATGAGAAAAAATTGACATATCTCCATATGTTCCAGCCCTCTTGCCATTCAATGAAGTGCCTAATGACTGAGCGCAGTCTTCAATTAATGTCAAACCATTATCTACGCATAGTTGCCTTATTTCTGGCATATCAGCGATATACCCATACAGATGAACTACCACCACTGCTCTTGTTTTCTTTGTAATTTTACTCTCAATGGTCTTTGCATTGACAACTCTTGATTTAAAATCAATATCAGCCCAGATAATTTTGGCTCCTTTTTTTACAAAGGGATATGCTGAGGATGTATAGGTATGAGATGGAATGATTACTTCATCTTCATCAGAAAAACTACAAAGCTGAGCTGCTATTTCTAATGCAGACGTTGCGCTTGACATTGCAAAAGCATGATCTGTAGCAAGAAATTCTCTATATTTTTGCTCAAATAATTGTAAGTACTTTCCTTGAGTAAGAGTATCGGAATCACTCATTATTTCAGCTACAAGGTCTATTTCTTCTTGAGAATAAGAGTGACCTCTTCCCTTGAATGGAATTTTGAATGATGCACTCATTAGATCATCTTAAACATTTCACAAACCTTTTCTGGAGTAAGAATTTTCTTGAAATCAGAGCCTAAAGCATTGGTAAGTGGTTTCTCATGAATAATTGTTGAGGCAAATAATTCCTCATAATCTTTTTCAGTTACTTCTTTCTCATCATGTAGTCTGGGAACAGCTATATTTTGCATCTTAGCCATTTCCCAGAAATCATTAAATTCGATGGGATAGAACTCTTCCATAGCTCTCATAGCCATGCAATTTGCTACGCAATGATGATAGCCAAAGACAACACTCAATCCTGCAGAAAATGGGTGTACTAAACCCACATAAGTCGTTGCAATCGCTGACCCTCCCATGTATGAAGCCACCATAAGCTTTGAGCGATTTTCCTCAGATTGCATATCATCAGATTGAAAAACATCCTTTGCGAAGTTAATTGAAATTTTTGAAAAGGCATCACCAACTGGATTACGATATGAGCCACTCAAAGCTTCAAAACTATGGATATATGCATCCATTCCAGTATAGAAATATTGCTCCCTAGGAACTGTTTGTGTCAAATTAGGATCTAGAATAACTTGATTGTAAACTGTGAAATCACTATTCATTCCGAGCTTTAACCCATTTTCCTTATTGGTAAGTACACAGGTCCTAGTTGCTTCAGCA
>MDSV01007719.1_pt1 | contig 15761 bp, 12 predicted proteins | sample 810851 | NCBI WGS metagenome assembly MDSV01 (sample SAMN05326640, study PRJNA326480) | marine metagenome | isolation source: seawater | place: Atlantic Ocean: North East | collected 2012
GACTAACCATTCAGTTCCTAGCCATTGGAAGGAAGTTATAGAAGACCCTTGGCCATTGAAATTAACTTGGCTTGTACTGGCGCCTGATGTAGTGATTACAGAGTAACCTCCACCAATTATGTTAGAGCCATCTTGACCAAGACCATGCCCGACTACAAGTTTACCAGCAGCATAACCAATCGAATCCCACCAAATTCTGTCACTTGGTAAGTTGTGAGTTTGAGTAGTAATATCTGGAAGCCATTGCCCAGAAGAAAAACTGTATTTCTTAATTGGCTCTTCATCAGAGTAGAATGCTACATACATTGTGTCGGTGGATGTATCACAAGCAACACCAGAAACTCTACCTTCGCCTAGGGTTGCACGTGTGAAGGTTCCAGTAATTGCCGAGGTTGCTAGATCTAATTGCTCAATACCTCCATCAGCATCATAGAGTCCAACGTTTACTAGTCCACCGCACTCTGTCATTGTAATTGGGTATCCATCTAATATTCCGCCTTGTCCTTGAGAAGTAAATACATTCCAAGAAGCACCATTCCAATGAGAAATTGCACCACCTTGGAAACCTTGCCAACTAGAACCATCTCCTCCTCCAACCACGAGGTCAATTCCGTTTGTCCACAATTCATAGATCTCTTCACCCGCATTATTTGGAAGTCCATTACCTTCTTCCCAAGTTGAAAGCCAAGTATTACTGGCTGGGTCAAACCTTGCGATTCCATCTTCGGTCGCAAATAAGACTTCACCGTTGAATTCGATAATTTCTCTTATTGGGAACTCGAGGCCATCATCACTATCCCATGAGCCGATTAAAGAACTATTTTGAGCATACAAATCTAATTTATTTTCACCCCAAGAAATCCACATTTCTCCATTAGAAGTTTGGTGCGCTGTCACCCTATCCACTTGGCCGGATGGCAAAATATCAGCACCCCAGTCATCGTTTAGAATATCCCATTGAGCAATTCCTCCTCTCCCATCATAGTAGTCGGGGAACCCTCCATTCGATGCAACACTGACCATTAGAGTATCACCGACAACACCCATTCCCCATGCATCTCCGGTATTATCGTCTAATTGTATTCCGCCATCGATATTTGACAAACCGGTAAAGTTGGCCACATCAATACGGTATACACTGTTACTACTACTTCCTTGATGATAGTACATTATATTGTTATGAATGGTCATTTGATATGGATCACCATTTCCAAGATAGAGTGCGTCATTTTTCTCAATATCATAGATTTCCGTTTGGTTGATTACATCGATTAGTTGGAATCCATCATCGCCACCGATCCATATGTGGTTTGGTCTGATGTCGGCTACTAGGCCAGTTACATCGCCATTACCGGGGTCTAGAATTTCATTACCGGAAGGGCCTCCGCTATATTCTGTCCAAGTTGGTAACCAAGAATTAGTAGGAATATCATAACGAGCAATTCCAATACCATCTAATCCAATGTATGCGGTATCGCCAATAACTTCCACAGGCGCATTATCGGTATCTTCTCCAGCTTCCCAAGTATCAACGACATCGAATGGGCTAATTGTCAAAATCCCCACTCCTTGAGTAGTTCCACCATAGACCTTTGAACCATCGGTATCTACGGCATATGTTGCCCAGTTTGGCATACCATCATACACATTCATACAATCATCAATATCAACAGTTGAAGTGGGATATCTACATACTCCAATATTAGTCCCAACATATAGTTCAGAACCTAGTAGAGCGAAATCATAGAATTGACTAGGCTGTCTAGTCCAACTAGAACGATCGCCTTGGAATTGTATGGCAGAATTTCCATTCCATTTCACAGCACCATTGCCTGTACCGATATAAACACTAGAACCATCTGAGATCAATGCGTAAATATTGTCACTAGGAAGGAAATCAAGACCATTACTTGCCCCTCCCAATGATTCTGTCAAGGGGAGTAAAATTTCACCGGTTGCAAGATCCTTTCTTACAACCCCGTAGCCAGGAAGTCCTAGGTGAAGGATATCTCCTTGTACTGCAATGGGGACATTATCCGCATTATTGACTCCAGTAGAACCCCATGGCGATAGGAATGTTTCGTTAGTAATGTCGAAGCGAGCCAGGCCACTATCATCGGTTGCAATATATGCAATCTCTTCATAGAGAGCCATTCCATTTAATCCAAAACCATCGACTTCATAGGAATTAATTGTGGATAAGCCACTTGGATCAATTACTGAAACAGCGCCAGAAGATAAAGCGATTAAACTGCTTGAAGCCATTGAAAGAGATTGTATACTATTTTCGTCAAGGCCATTACTTGTGTCCCAGGTTTGCAGAATTGTACCATTGTTATGCATTTTATGGGCGCCAGAGTTTTCAGCAGCGATATAAATGTAAGTTCCATCAGTAGATAAATGGTTCACTTCATCTCCAATAAATGTAGGTTCTAACCACCTTGACTGGGCAGTGTCATATCTATTCATGAAGCCCCCTGCTGCGATGTAAACCACGTCGTCAAGCTCCACTACAGCTTCCATATCAGCAGAAGTAGGCCCACTGGCAAGCAGCATACTTCCGGTTTGAAGAGGAGTATTTCCAGGAGTTAATTCTGCAAGCAATCCAAAACCATCGCTTATCAGAATCTTATCAGTAGCAGGTGAACGTTCTCCAATACTAGGCCACGAGATTAGATTATCTCCAGCATCACCATTTAGTCCAAAATCAGAAATTGAGTATGTCTGTTGGAAAATACCATTCGCAGTATTGTAGGTATGAAGCGAATCTCCACTCAAAATGTAGAGTATATTATTTTCAAATAAAACATCTCCGATATTATCACTAGTTAACCAGTTTGCTGAACTCCAAGTTGATAACCAAAATCCAGCATTCCAATCATATCTTGCTAGCCCATTATCTTTAGAGGCCATCAATAACTGGTTTCCAGAAACTACGAATTTAGAAACAGAGTCGCTATGCAAATTATTTGCTGTGGTCCATGTAGATAGAGCACTATTTGTGTTCATGTCCCATCTAACTACGCCTTCATTATCAAAAGAAAAGTAAAGTATACCGTTTACTTCAATGATATCCAATGCATCACCAGAGGTAGTTTTAGAATATGCGTCAGACCATCCAACGCCATCAAAGATCGATATCCTATCTTCATTCGAAGCGTATACATTCCCATCGCTTGCAATATAGAATACTTGGAATGGGGTCTGAGAAATACTGGTAGGCAAAGGAATTAACTCTGAAGAATCAATCAATGAAATTGAGTGGAAAAAACCTCCATCAGTCAGTACATGAAGGGCTAAATTTGTAGAATCTATCTCAATGCCAATAATCTCTTCATCAAACTCAACGATGTCGATTATTTTCGGGTCATTGTTGTAATCAATGGTCATAAGGGCGTCACCTATCGCAAGATACATTCTTCCATCTACAAAATGAACAGCATAATCATTGATTACGAGATTGACAGGTTCGAAAGATACAGCAGGATCAACGGGCGCCAAAGCCTCAACAATCAACTCAGTAATCTCTGCCCCAGAAGGAAGTGTCCATACTGCACCGGCCTCGCTATTGGGTGAAAGCCTTCCAGAGTGGGGGTTGACTCCATCAAACGAATCACTTGAACCTAACATACCTAGGCCGGACCAATCGAAAAGATTGATTCCTATATCTGCAGCAGTAATTATTGGCTCCTCTATCATTAAATTATCACTACCATTCACTCTCACCTCCATAGTCAAGTTAGAAATTTCAGCACCTGGGGCGAAATTCAAGCCCCAATTTGCACTTGCCTGCATCCCAATGGTGGGATTTGCTCCAACAGCATCTAATTGGACCCAACCAGTATCGTTACTGCCCTGTTTTGGCCATATTACATCATTAGCGGTTTCGTGGGCTGAAACAGGAGAGATGACTAGCATCGGAGACATTAGAGAAACCAACATCAACATTACTAGAAAAACAGATTTCTTGGTTTTCGAAATCGGTAATTTGGCAGTAACCGCGGATTTCATCATTATTGTGCCGTTTCTTACACTATTTGAACGCGGCCCTAATTCGTGCGTTAATATATCATTCAAATATGAAAGCCGAATCATTGTCTTGAGCACTTAAAGAAGGTCATATAATCAGTTGTTTTCTAATTAGATACACCAAACACTCAAACATGATACGCGCTGCCACAAGAATGGTGCCACCATGGTAGAGGAAAAGCGTGAACGACTTTTGAAAAAAGAATCACTTGATTATCACGAATCTTTACCTCACGGTAAGATAAAAGTTGTACCTACAAAACCACACGCTACCGCCCATGAACTAAGTCTTGCATACTCCCCAGGCGTCGCTTATCCTTGTTTGGAAATAGCTGAAAAACCAGAAGCTGCTTACTTGTACACTTCCAAAGCAAATTTAGTTGCAGTAATATCAAATGGCACAGCTGTTTTAGGATTAGGCAACATTGGCCCCCTAGCGAGTAAGCCGGTTATGGAAGGTAAGGGACTTTTGCTGAAAACATTCGCGGATATCGATGTTTTTGATATTGAGGTTGATACCGAAGATCCTGAAGAGTTCATCAGTACAGTGGTCAATATCTCCAAAACCTTCGGAGGCATAAATCTCGAAGACATCAAAGCCCCAGAATGTTTCGAAATCGAGAGAAGAATTTCCGAGGAAACCGATATTCCAGTAATGCATGATGATCAACACGGGACGGCGATTATTTCGGGAGCTGCTCTATTAAACGCTGTAGAATTGCAAGGTAAGAAACTGAAAGACATCAAAGTTGTAGTTGTTGGAGCCGGCGCTTCTGCCATCGCGTGTGCTAATCATTATGTGGCATTGGGTGTTACTCTAACCAACATTTCAATGATAGATAGTAAAGGAATAGTCACAAAGAAAAGACTTGAAGCTGGGGAGTTGAATGAATTCAAAGAAGTATTTGCTCACGATCAGGAAGAAGGAGATCTATCATTCGCCTTGAAAGGTGCCGATGTATTACTAGGTCTTTCCAAAGGAGGTTTAGTCACCAAGGAAATGGTTGCAAGTATGGCAGATAAACCAATTATTTTCGCTTTAGCAAACCCCACTCCCGAGATAATGCCAGAAGAAGTTCTCGAGGTTCGCCAAGATGCTATCATTGCAACCGGGCGCTCAGACTATCCAAACCAAGTCAACAATGTACTTGGTTTCCCTTATATTTTCAGAGGGGCCTTAGATGTTAGAGCTACAGATATAACTCAGAATATGAAAATGGCGGCCACTCTTTCATTGGCTCAATTGGCTAAAGAGCCGGTGCCAGATTATATTTCAGCCGCTTATGATGGTGTTATGATGCAATTTGGCCCTGAATATATTATCCCAAAACCATTCGACAGAAGAGTCTTGATTTGGGAGGCGTCTGCAGTGGCCAAGGCTGCAGTAGACGAAGGCGTTGCAAGGATAGATTCAACCGATTTCTCATTAGAAAAATACCGAGAAGCATTGGAAGGTAGGCTTGGGCAGTCTTACTCTATCATGCGTCATATTATCAACCAAGTTCGAAGAAGAGGTAAGAGAATAGTATTCCCTGAAGGGGACAATGAGAAGGTACTCAAAGCAGCAGCTCAATTGGTGGAACAAAAAATATGCATCCCGATACTTCTAGGGTCTAAAGAGAGAATCGATGAAATGGTTGAGGAACTAGGGCTTCATTTTGATTATCAAGTATTTGATCCAAGATATGACGAACGGCGTAAATTGATTTATGCACCTGCATTATTCAAGCGTCGACAGAGAAAAGGAATGACCATAGAAGATGCTGAAAGGCTACTCAAAAGCCGCCCTTATTTTGCTAGTCAAATGGTTGCTTCGGGCGATGCGGATGGATTTGTTGGCGGAATAAGTCGAAATTATGCCGATGTACTCCGCCCAACAATAGAGGTGATAGGTTCTGACGATTCTGCTCACTGTGTAATTGGATGTTATATGGTCAATGTCAAAGGCCGAACAATATTTTTGGCCGACGCAACAGTAAATGTTTATCCTGATAGTCCAACTCTTGCCGAGATCGCGGTTCAAACTTCTAAGATAGCTCGTAGATTTGGTATTGACCCTAAAGTCGCAATGCTTTCTTTTTCTAATTTCGGAAGTACTAGGGCGCAAAGGTCTGAACGTATCGAGGATGCCGTATCTATTGCAAGAGATATAGATCCAACATTGAAAATCGATGGGCCTATGCAAGCAGATACTGCACTGAATTTATCGGTCCAATCTGAATACCCCTTCATGAACTTTGAAGGCCCTGCAAACGTCTTGGTCTTGCCTAATTTAGCGGCTGCAAATATCGCTTACAAATTATTAGAAGAATTAGGTGGTGCCGAAATGACCGGGCCAATTCTAGAAGGGATGGACAAACCAGTTCAACTTGTGGCTCGGCAAGATGGAGTTCGACACATTGTGAATATGGCTGCTATATGCGCTGCAGATGCGATACGCCAAGATTCATATTGGGAGACTTTAGCTACCGATGGCGGCTTGTAATTGTAATTATTTCTCCATCTTCATAGAGAATAGTTGGTCTTTTAGGCCGCCAAAAGGCGCCCGAAACAAAACCAGCGCAAAGCCCTCCGAAGAGGAGATTAGCCCATCCATCGATTGCATACGAACCCATTCCTCTTAGAATTGGAATAGCAAAGGATGGAATTATACCCAATACAAGGGTCCAAAAAAGTTCAACTCTAATATTGGATAAAACATCTGCATTAGCAGGGACTCGAACTATGTCTCCCCTACGGATTGGAGAAACTACAAATCTAACTGTAATCCCAGTATTTTCTCTATCCAATGGAATACTTGACAGGGCAGTTATCTCTTTCTTAGAAGGGTGGGTTTCAATTGCAGCCCTATGGTATTGCATCGGGCCAAAGCCTTCGAATTGCCTTGGCCTTCCATCCATCATAGCCCCTCTATGATTTGAAGAAGTTCCATCAGACAAAAGTTCACGAGATTTCTTGGTAGTGAGTATTTTATCATTTTTTAGAGAGAGGTACCATTCACCTTGACTAGGGCACCTTATCTCCCAATCTTTTTCATCGTCTAAATTTTCAAGATTATCGTTAAGTTTCTCAGAGAGGTAAGCGAGGATTAAATTTAATTTTTTAGCGCTCCATGAATCAGACTTTTGTTCGAGTCCGATTTCTTTTGAGATCATCATTATTTGCTCATCATTAAGCGGACTTTGCATTATGTAAAAGTCCGGACATTTTACCTCATGTCGAGGTCTTTGGCTAGCATAAATCCATCCGCCTTTATTTTCACCAATCAAGACCGAGCCCGATTTTACTTTGTCAAACTCCAAGCCTGCTAAAGTTAGCGAAGTCAATGAAATCACACCTTAATTTCAGCCATCATTCGATTATACCAAGCCATACCAGGCTGATGTTCTTCAAGTAAAGAAAATTGAGGGAACGGTGATACTGACCTCATGTATCCAAATACTGAGAAATCAACTAGATTAGGGCAGTCGCCCCCAAAATAATTTTTCCCTTGGTGCTCATCTGTAAATTCAGTGAGTAGGTCGTGCCATAATTTCTTTGGAGTACGCCCATCTTTCTTAACGCGCTTCTTAGCAATAATCCCCCACATCACAGGAAAGCCTGCCCATGCATAGAGTCGTTTCGAGATGAAACCAAATTTTTCAATTTTTGAGATTCTCGTAGTGGTTTTGAATGCAGAAAATAATGTTCCATAAAGAATTGGTACAGTAGCCTTAGAGACCTTCGTGTCTGCCCATTCCATCCATTTATCATTACGTTCTGCAGAGGAAATTGCCGATAATTTCCCTTCATTGTAGGTTGCGTCGATTAATTTTAGAAGTGGTGTAGAGTCAACATGGTGATCTCCATTCTCGTCTGTGAAAACAGGAACTTTACCCCAATCACCGGCAAATGAAACGGCTTTCTTAATCTTCAATCCATTTACAGGCACCAATTCGACATCCATTTTTAGATATTCAATTAGCCCGCGCACCTTCCAGCAAAACGGGCATGAATACAATAGGTGTAATGTGGGCTTTTGTCCCATGAAAATGCCAAAAATAGGTCACACTTCAAACCTTGTCTTCGCTATCCGATACAGGTTTCCAGCCCATTTTCCAGAAATTTAGATCATCCAGCCAATTAATCCATTCTTTATCAGAACAAGTCAGAAGTCGAAATGCACGACTCTCCAAACCATCTTTATTGGCAGAAGAAAGAGTTCCAGAATTAAAGCAATCATTCCATTCTATTTGCATTTGTCGAATTTGTCTTCGCGCTTCTTCAGGGTTATCAAAATTCATTTCACAAAGATTTCGTAGGTCTGACAACCACATTCTTCCATCTTTTAGCAACGGATCATTGAAGGTCTTTTTCTCAGACTTCTTCCAAAATCTCCACCAACTCATAAATCTCCCTAGATATCATACTTCTTGAACTTGGCTAATCAAACGCGTCTAGTGTCTTGAAAACCTAAACGCTTTAGCGATATCATGGGGCGAATAATTGTTCATTTACACGGTAAACCAAAACAGGCATCATATTCTGCTTTAATTGAGATGTATACAGAGCGATTGAAAGGGCGCAATATCAAAGTCGAAATCCATTCAGATAAGGTTTCATCAATAGATTATCAAAATAAATTAATGGATAATAAACAGATATTATTGTTAGATGAGGGCGGGCAAGAATATTCTTCTATGGAACTTTCTAAGATGGTCTCTAACTGGGGGCTTAATTCTGAAGATATTCACCTCGCAGTCGGTCCTGTTGATGGATGGCCAAATAAGAATCATCTAACTGGTAAGAATTCCATCAGACTTTCCAAAATGACATTCCCCCATGAATTGGCCGGAGTTTTGATTCTTGAACAATTATACCGAGCATCAGAGATAATTAAGGGCACAATGTATCATAGAGTATGAGCAAATAATCAAAAATGCTTGATAAGTCGCACAATGTGGGAGCAAGATGTTTTTCGAAGAGTCGTCAACTCGTTGGATACTAATTCTTTTCGAATTTGTCATCGGTTTAATATTGTACTTTGGCTCTAAGAGTCAACCATTTCCAGCACCTTCTAGAAAGTTAGGAATACTAATTTTGATGATGGCTTGCCTATTTCTTCTTGGACAAACAGCCCCGAGGCCAGCAACCGTCAATGGGCATTTGACATTCCTGTCACTAATTGGGGCGTTTGGATTGTTGTTTGGAGTTCATCACATGTTAAGAACCAGGCGTGAAGTTTTGGTTGCTCCAATGTCAGGTTTCCTTTTCTCTGTTGGAGTTGGTGGACTAATGATTCAAACTTGGTCCACTCTAAATACGATGGAACAGTGGTCTGGATTCCTTGCTTTAGTAGTATTATCCGGCGGTCAAGTATGGCTGGTTTTTCGAGGATTGCTAATAGGAAGATTACCTCTTGCATGGAGCCAAGCTGGGATTGTAGCATTAAATCGGGGGCAGATATCAGGGCCACACGGAGCTTTAGCTTGCTTTGAGAAAGCATGGGACGTAGATGAGGAACATCTCAATCCAATGGCATACGTAGCCTTGCATAGGATAAATCAATTTCTTGGTAATGATGAGGAGGTAGAAAAGTGGTATGAAGCACTTATTGATTCTGGCGGAGAAGAGGCAGTTGCTAAAGAATGGATTGAAGCGATCGAAACAAGTTTATCCTCGATAAACACAAACTAACTCTATGATTTTGACTTTTTATAACATAATGCGGAATTTATTTTACATATTATGTTAATTTAGAGAATTTTTCTACACAAAAAAACAAAGCAATTAATAAGATAAAAAACCAATTAGTATTATGGACGGGGAAAATGACAGCATTAGAAGTAAAAAATGGACTAATTTTGGATGGTTTGTATTCATAGTATGGTTTTGTTCAAATTTACTTTCTCAATTAGCTTACATAATCGCATATGGACTTCCATATGATGGTATTTCGATGCTCAAATCCCTAGGGCCTGTGTACTATATTGCTATATTTATCGAGATTGCAATGTGGCTTTTCCTTGGCGGCTTCATAGGCAAGAAGGTATTGAAAAAGTTCGATTCAAGACCAGTCGTCACTGCATGAACGGAGTTTTCAAAAAAATAATCAAAATGCATTATTCTCTCTCTAACAGGCGATGAGTTCAAGACCTGTCTCGTTGAAAGAGGATTGTGGCAGATGAAAGTAATACACCACTATTTTCTGGACGACCTATGGAAATTAGTATGCTAGAGGATAGCGAAGAAATGGCGCAATCATTGCCCCATAACGCTCATTTAGTAACTATTGAACAGGCTAGAGAAAGTTTGTCTGAAGCAAAGCAGTTATTGATTGAACTGCAAGTAATGAATGATTATGCTCACGATTTAACAGAGGAAATTGAGATCTTATTGGAAGATCTGGAGCCGGAAGATGAACATGTTGTAGAAGTCGCCGACACACTTGCTACTACAATTAGAAATTGGCAAATAATTTCTTCAAAATTATCATTGACGGGAGCTAGAGTTGCATCATTAGAGCCAGGTAGGCTAGAATGGTATGGCGTTGTCGATGGAGAGATTGCCCTCTATTCTTGGTGTTTTGGTGAAGAGGATATAGAATGGTATCACCATACTAATGCAACATATCTGACCCGTAAACCACTCATAGAAGCATAACTTGGGACTATTTACTCGGAGTGACTATTTTGGTTCGAATAACTCGTGTTTACACTGGAACTGGGGACGATGGTACATCTGCATTTGTAGACGGTTCACGACACAAAAAATCGCATTTGAGATTCGAAGTAGTCGGAACATGTGACGAATTAAATGCTACTTTAGGTTTAATCATAATGGAATGCAATAGGCTTCAGAGTCATGATGATGGGGGGCAAAGTAGCAGTACTAAGAGAGTTAAGAGTGTGGTGAATTCAGCATTGTCTCGCATACAAAATGAATTATTTGATTTAGGTGCAGAACTAGCTTGTCTACCTAGTGAGTTGCCCGAATATATGGAATTGATAAATGAATTACAATCTGATTTATTACTAAGTGAGATGGATGCATGGCAAGAGCATCTAGAGCCTTTACGAAATTTCATTTTGCCTTCGGGGCAAGGTCCAGAGGCTATGATTCACTTTTCTAGGACTGTGACTAGAAGACTGGAGCGGTCGATGGTTAGATTGATTGAAAGCGAAGGTGAAGATTCTGTACGCAAGTTGGCATTAATTTATGTGAACAGACTTTCCGATTGGCTTTTTGTACTTGGGAGATGGGTTAGTTTTAGTTTGGGTAATGATGAAACTATTTGGAAACCACTAGCAAAAAGAGAGCAAGTAGAAGGCGTTGTAGATATAATAAAAAAATTCAACTCTAACGATGATGAATTTTCGATGATCGACTAATCTAGCCCAATCTCTTTCATAAAATCATGAGCAGTTGTGATTACTCCCTTTGTTTCATCGTGAGTCACTAATTCAATCGCTTGTGGCCAATCTAGCCACATATAATCCCTATGCTCCTTCGATAAAGAAATAGAAATTTTTTCTGTAGTTGCCAAGTACCAAAATACTTGCTTACTACGTAATTTGCCCTTATGCTTGAATTCATACTGTGTACGAAATTCGAAACCATCAACAAATTCGAAGTCCATTATACCGGTTTCTTCACTTAATTCTCGTTTAGCAGTTTCAAAGTTATCTAAGTCAGTATCTTCAATATGTCCTTTTGGTAAATCCCAGTGTCCTTGTGGATATTGCAATAATAATACTGTTCCTAGATTGACTAGGACTACTCCACAGGAGGTCTCCATGTACAACTCCAACCTGTCGTTGGTCATGTGTGTTTTCCCTATTTTTGTCGAGAAACTACTTGGCCTAAATCCATCAGGACTGGATATCATGGACGGAATCAACATCCCTTCATTTGACCGAATTATTGCTGATTCAGACCTAGATGGTCTATGCGCAGCAGCAGTTCTGAAAACATATAATCCAGAAGCCGAAGTTATTTTTTCTCATGCCGCTTTAGTCCGATCTGGCAAAATTGATAATTTGATAACGAAATCTACTGCAATGGTAGATTTACCATTTCATCCAAATTGTGGATGGTATTTAGATCACCATCAAACAAATCGTCCAACTGGTGAGGAAGAGGACGACTTCATCCAGTCTGGCGGTGTTTGTAATTGGGAGGCTTCACCCTCGGCGGCTAGAGTCGCCTACGACCTTCTTGCAAAGTCAATTGACCTCTCCCATCTTGAAGAAATAATGCCAATTGTAGATGCATTGGATTCAGGAAAAATATCTCTCCAAGAATTTCTTGCAGATAGTCCTGTATTACAACTATCACGAACGTTATCTTTGAGAGAAGAGGAATATATGCAGCATTTATTGGGACTTTTTGCTTCTAAGAAGTCGATATCACAAATATTATCGAATAAAAAAGTATCAAAACAGGTTAGTAAAGTCGCCAACGAAAGAAAACTAATCGAAGAGTATATCTCGAATAATACAAAAATAATTGACAGACTGGCATTATGTAGGTTAGATAATTCTGGATTCCATTCTAATGGATACCTTGTCACCGCTTGGGCGGGAGATAAAGCAGACGCTTGTTGTATAATACACGGGTATGAAGATGGTACTTTAGATGACCCTAGAAGGCCGCCATTATCTGCAAGTTTTTATGCCAACTCATTTCTAGAAAATGGACAAGACAGGTATGATTTGTCGCGAATGGCCACCGCTTTGGACCCTTCAGGAGGCGGGCATGTCAACGCCTGTGGATGTAGAGTTCAACAGCCAGGCTTGGAATCAAATTTGGAACATTGGTTAAACATGTGGACTAATCGTGAGTCAGAGTTAGCATTAACCAAGGACTGAAAATAAGTATAAGAAGCCCAAGAAAGCGTGTATAACTGCAATTATGATTATGAAATCAGCAGCCCTGCCATGCTTTAATTTCAGGTGCGTGAATTTTTCACCAGCGATTCTTGCCGCTCTTGCTTGCTTACCGAGCCTTGCTAAGACAACTAAAAGAATAAATCCAAGCGGGCCCATAAAACCATGAAGATTGGTTGGCCAAATTTCAGAGAAAACATCTCCATTCGTACGCCATCCAGCGATTGCCTTTCCAATAAAAGCCACTAAAATTACAATTAATGTGGCCCAAACCAATCGATTACCCATTTTTTCATGTTGTTCCAAGGCATTCTTTCTTTCTTCACCGCTTAGCAAAGTACTCTTTTTCCGCCAAGAGTATTGTATCCAAATCCAAAAAATTAAGCCACAGGCGAGTAAAGGATGAGCGAGTAATGCTAGATTTCTCACTATGTCCAATTTACCACTACTCAGTGCCAGAGGGTAGTCATAGATTATATTGGCAGTTCAAAATTTAACTTTTCAGCATTAATTTTCAGTCGTTTTGCCGGTGGGTTGAAGTCCGAGAGTCCACGCGTTCAATTTACCGGAGTGATATCACTGCAACTAGAGCATATGGCAAAATGTTTGGAGGTCGCTTTCAAAGCGAATGTTCCAAAGCCTCAGCGCCGCAGAGTTGTTGCTAAAACAGCTGATTGGACTATGCTAGAGAAGCCTTGGCGAAGTTTAGTTTACATAGCAATGGAAGAGATAGAACCCCCAGGCGACGATGATGACAAACCCTCCATGTCTCGACAACACAGAGGCAGTAGGAGAAGAACGCGTGGTGGAGGGGCACAAAGTCCTCTAGACTGGCTACCTTCTCTTGAAGACATAATGTTGGATGCCGAACATAGCGAAGTTTTCCGTTTGGCAGTAATACTCATCAATAAACAATTGAAAAGAGGAGATTGGAAAGAGGAATACGGTTCTGAAGAAAATAAACTCCGTGACTTTTGTCTAGAAAATGGCGTCAGTGAAACTTGGATAAAATTGGCTAAACACACGCCGCTACTTGGGCAATTCGAAAGTTATCCAATTTCTAAGAAAAAGCAGAAGAAGTCAAGCAAGAAAGCAGATCTCTCTAAAGCAAGAATAGACATCAATGATTCAGGAAAAATTCTTGAATCACTAGATAACTTTAGTTCACTTTGTGAAGATGCAGAAACACAGGTTGCTTTGCAAAAAGTAATCTCACAAATTAAATCTAGAAGAACATTAGTTCCTTCAAGCCAACTTTTAGAACTCAAAGGAAAAGCATCTATAATATCAGTTTTAATCGCTTTAGCTTCTCAAAAAGACATTACTAAGTCGGTAAAAGAATTAAGTAAAATCGACTCAGACTTGGCATCTGAATTTACCGATTTATCAAACCTCATAAACGGCGAAGTCAAAGATTGGAATAGAACTATTTCTGTAAAAGCCGAAGATGGGTTATCGAATTTAAGGAGATATTTAGCTTGGCAATTAACGCCGCTCGAACAAGCAATAAAATTATCTTCAGAGGAATTATCTAAAGGAATTGAGTTGCTTAAAGATAATTCTGAAAATAATTCGAAAATAGAACAGTTGACTTGGATTTACCTTTCTGCATTAAATAATGAAGGGGCAACTGAAGAAGCAAAACAACTACTTTTACAACAAACTCTTGACCAAAATGCGAATTTAACTGAGTTAATGCCAGTTATCACCAGTATCGACTCTAATGAAATTTATCAATGGCTTGAGGGGCAAATCTCTAGTTTGGATGAAGCGAGTCTAATTGAAATAATCAAGGCTCAAGGTATGCCAAAACCTATTCTTAAGACTTCACTAAATATGTTACAAGACCAAGATAGCGAGGCATGGGAAGACGTCGTTGAGAATGCAGTCGATATTTACTCGCAAACACTTGAACTTGAGCGATTAGCAAAATTATTTTCAACAAATCCAGTTTTGGTATTAGCACATCCTTATGAGGCATTATTGGTATATCATTTGATTGCAGCGAAGGGAGATTCAGACTTATTAGCCACTACAAAGAGTGCTAGGTCAGAAGCATTATCTGCAATTCATGCAACTCAACCTCCTGAATATTTGTCTTCGACTAGCCACTCATTGCTTTTGATGATGGAGGGAAGTAGTGTCGACGAAGAGAGTTTCACGATTTTAGATAAGCGTGGATATCAAGCGCTAAAGAGTGCGAGACATTCTTTGAAAGAGGGTGGAAGCGGAACCATCTCTTTGACAAATCTCGACCATCTTATCACTAGTGTTGCTCAATGCGATTTAGATGAATTGGAAACTAGATTATTCTCTGTATTAATTTCTACTTTGAGACTAAATTATGTTCGCCTCACCTTGCAACATGGAGTTAGAAGTAAAGACAATGTCGAAATCTTGAGTAAACTAGTCGAAGGAGATAATATTCCTTCAAGGATAATTAGTTCACTAAGCCAACTTATATTCGAACATGACATTGGCCTAGAATCTTTAGTTTCTTGGTATCAAGACAACGACCCTCTGTCACCTTGGCACACAGTTTCAAGAGCAGCAGTTTCGGCCGATAAGAGTGATGAAATAAATGCTGCAAGAGATTATAGAAGAGCAGCAGAACATGATGAGTTTGATTTTGAACACTCTTTAATTTTATACCGTAAAGCATTGATTCATTTGGCTCATGCAGGCCAGTGGAGTGAAGCGGTAAATCTTCTAGAACAACAACCTGCATTGAAGACTGCAATTACTCAAAGATTCCAACTTTACCTCAATGTATCCTATACCGCTAATCAACAAAGTACAGATAAGGCAACCCAGATGCTCAAAAATTTCGTTAGAAGAACGAGATTGGTTCAAGAGGAAAATGAA
>MDSV01142189.1_pt1 | contig 15761 bp, 12 predicted proteins | sample 810851 | NCBI WGS metagenome assembly MDSV01 (sample SAMN05326640, study PRJNA326480) | marine metagenome | isolation source: seawater | place: Atlantic Ocean: North East | collected 2012
ATTGTTAGGTTACTGGTCCTCTATCCTCTCGCTCTTTCTGGATGTGCTGAAAATCCTAACATGATGGGTTGTGAGCAACCAATGCATGACTTTCACGCATTCGTCTATCAATGGGGATTCCTAATCATACTGGTATTGATGTGGTTGATTTGGTTCAAGTGGGTCAATGCTGGGGACTTGATTCGTAAAGAGCAAGCAGCAAGTAAAGGAAAGTGGAAATTTATCTATCGCAAGAACTGGGGGAATTTGCACAAATCCACATTAGCAATTTCGATTTTACTAATTCTAGGTGCTTTCGCAAATGTTTGGATGGACGATGATGCAATGGAAGCAAAAGAAACTGTGGACATGTGTGAATTCTATTCAAGTGTCACAGGAGATTGTGGTGAAGCACGGGATACGTGGTCACAAGAGATACAATCTTCGTGGTCATTGGCCACTCTAGGAATGCTAGGTTTCGCCTGCACAGTAATAGCAATAGACAGGCCCGAAGAACACGAAGAAGAATAATCACGATTCGATTATTGTAGCAGTGATATCATTTGCATTAAGTGATTTCAATGCCATTGATGCGTGTTTGTTGTGAACTTCTACGATCGTATATTCGTCATTGATGACAATATCTCCAATAGCTAATTCTGAACATTTCAGAGAAGTTGTGATTTGGTCAACAATAGTAAACTTCGAGAGAGATGTTGTCTGCAACTTTATTGGAACCATACCGAAAACATCTGCTGCTTCTGCATTATCCTCTTGCTTCTTTACTGGATCTCTATCCATACCGTCTGGTAATTCCGGAGCCTCAGTTTCTACAATCTCCAAGGAATGAGTTGCACTAATTTTATTCAATTGTGGAATGTCATTTCGCCCGACTAAAACCCAGGCTTCTCCTTTTCGTCCAATTCTACCAGTTCGACCAATTCGGTGAACATAATTATCCACATCATCAGGTACATCGTAGTTGATTACTAAGGTAATTCCATCCACATCTATACCTCTTGCAGCAACATCTGTTGCAATTAGAACTTTTGAGTTTCCTTCCTTGAAGTTTGAAATGATTTTTTCACGCTGATTTTGTGATAAATCACCGTGAATACCTTCGACTTCGAATCTATGTTTCTTCAATCGCTGAACTAACAAGTCAACCATTCGCTTTGTATTTGTGAAAATTATTGTTTGGTCATTTTCATTCATCCTTGCTAGTAGACGACCAACTACCCACAACTTGTTTGCTCGGCCAATTCTGACACTATACTGGTCAATCGGGGGGATGTCTAGCTTCTCAGTATTTGTTAAAACAAATTCTGGTTCATTCATGAACTCGTTTGCAGCATCAATAATCTCCTGAGGGAAGGTTGCAGAAAATAGTAGAGTTTGTTCTCTGTTCTTCATCCTCTCAATAACCCACATTATGTCTGGGAAGAAACCCATGTCTAGCATTCTATCTGCTTCATCGAGAACGAAGAAGGTCGGATTTTCAAGATTGATGAACCCTCTTTCTGTCATGTCCATTACTCTTCCAGGTGTACCTACGATGATGTCTACTCCTGCTTGCAAAGTCTTTGCTTGCTTTTCCAAATCAGTTCCACCGTACACAGTTTGAATGTTCAATCCTGTCTCGCCCTGAATGTTTGACAATTCTTCAGCGACTTGATTTGCAAGTTCCCTAGTTGGAGCCAAAATTAGAGCCTGTAATTCTCCAGTTGGTTGACATGCATTCATAGTAGGAAGGCCGAAAGCCGCTGTCTTACCAGAACCTGTTCTTGCTTGTCCAATTACATCATTACCTGCTAGTGCAAGAGGAATTGTCTCTTTTTGGACTTGAGTTGCAAACTCCCATCCGATACTATCTAGACCTGCCTTCAGGTCATCATTCAAATCCCATACAGAAAATGGAGTTGTTGTAAACATTTGGTCACCTCAGTCCGTCCCTTCCCAATATGGGCCACCGGGACGAGGAGTGACCCCCGTGTCACGATCAGAAGTTCTCGCTATCCTTAGCTTCGGCCTTGAGAATTCCCATCCAATACTTGAATGCGTTTTCTCTAGTGAGCGGCTTCTTCATCTGGCGAACATGCTCCAGAATGTACTGGCGGAACTTTAGCGACTTGGTCCGGTTTACACCTTTTGGTGTGACACCATCCCATAGGTCGTTGAACTGCTTCTCCTTATCATTGAATGGTTCCTCTGACATGAGTAGTACTCCTTGAGCGATTCGCCGACCGGCAACCCCCTCTTAACCATGTCGAGGCTTGTCCTTGTTAGATTCCGGAGGAGGAAGGTCCTCGAGTCCAACGGTTTTACCCTGAGATTCAGCGATTTCGACATCGATTTTGGGCACCTTAGGAGCCGGCGCCAAGAACGCATTCTTTTGTTCCTCAGTACCTTCAATTTGAGCATCGAATGCCATTTCTTGCAACTCTTTGCGGATTCTTTCATCCTTCTCATCTCGAAGTAGAGCGTTGCAATGATTTCTTAGAACCTCATCTCCCATTAATCTAGGTAGAATCTTGACACAAGCCAATCTAACGCTAGCAATCTTGTGAGAGCATCCTAGCAAGACCAAATCCTTGGCACGACCATGATCTGTATCGAGAACCTCTATGCATTTGATTGCTGAAACCATTACCTGTGAGTCTGCATCCAGTATTGCTCGCTCAGCAAGGATTGTAGCGATTCTTTGCTCCTTGTGTGCCAAAGGTACCAGACATTTAGCTGCCTGACGACGGGTTTCAACATCTTCATCTTCCATTGCCCAGCCTATCAAATCCCATGCTGATGCACCGCCTTTGGAGAGGACTCGGCGCAGCAAACCCGCTGCTTTCCTACGTAGTTCAAGAGATTCTTCTTGAAGTAATTCGTCAATATGATCACATGCGACTTCTGGCCAGGTTTGGCACAAACCTCCCAATCCAGTAAATGCGGCATCCCTCCTTTGCTTGATATCATGTCGTAATTCAAATGCAAGTGTACCGTTTGTTGCAGATGGGAAAGTGGGGGCTACTATCTTCAAGCATTCACTAGCAGCTCTACGTACTGAGGCATCTTTGTCATCGAGTAAAACCGAGAGATGATCAAACAACTCATTTGGACGAGACTCAGCAACAGATGGTAAAGCGAACAAACCTGCAACTCTAATTTTTGGATCATCGTCCATCAAACAATCTAGCAATATTCTGTGCCCTTCATGAGCCATTGCACCTGCCAAATTTGACAATGCCTTGATTCCATCCAAGCGCGACATGTAATGGTCATTTTCTTTCCATCCTACTTTGTATGTCTCGATTTGACCTGTCGCTAAAGGTATTACTGCCTGAGGAGGAATTGCCATCCAGGGGCCCTCTCTAACCTCTCTTTTTTTGCCACGGACACGACTACTTCCAACGTTAATTGGACGCCCTGTGCGAGGGTCGCGTGCGATGTATTCCCGTGACATAGCGAAGGGGGCATGACGCAGGGGGAAATGAACCCTCGCTTTTTTTGTAAAACTTCATTCCAAAATCATCAAACCCTAATTCCGACCACATATCCACATGCGCAGGGGGGTATTGGCAGGTTTGATTGTCACATTATTCCTATTGCAAACATTGTCGAATGCCAATTTAGAACTGTCTCAGTCATCGACATCAAATTCATACCGAGAAGATGTTTTGTTTAACCAAACTGGATTCTATGAAGATGGTGTTTACACCACTCCCGATGGCGAAGTACACGTAAATCGTCCGCACATACAATGGACCATTCCGAGCCAAGGACTTGCAATAACTCGAACTGGAGTTTGCTCTGTAGCCATAGATTCACTGGATGAAGTGTGGCTAATGGGTGGCAGAACCGACCCCAATCCAACTCAATCTAATGATGAAACGCCTACGAGTTTTATCGAAAAAATGGACAACGTGAACAAAACTTGGACACCTTCCGCTGTGAGCATGCCTTCAGCACAGCAGTATTGTGAAGCCGAATTAGTTGGTAATTTGGTCGTCGTCGTAGGTGATTGGTATAGAAATTCGAACCCTACTCAATATCCGACTGGTAGAGTTCAGATTTACAATTTGGATAACGGCACATGGTACAATGGAACATCTATGCCCTCGTCACAGGAAAGAGGATTGGGAGCGATGGCCGAAGCAGGTGGTTATCTTTACTATGCAGGAGGAGTAAGAAGCTCTAACGCAAATGATGCTACTAACAAGACATTCCGATACGACCCTGTAAATGATCAATGGTCTCAAATGGCAAATATGAATCATGCTAGAGCATCATTCGAGTTAATTAATTTCCATGGCCAACTATACGCAATGGGTGGATTCCATGGAACACAATCATGGAACAGGCAGGCTTTGGATTATGTTGAGAGGTACGACCCTGCAACTGATACATGGACAAATCTGTCTAAACTTCCAGTAGCAATGTTTGGGTGGGGAGGAACTGTTCTGAATGATGAAATCGTTCTAGTAGGCGGTTACAACGGAGGAGTAAAGAAAACTGTTTATCATTGGAATCCTGTCGAAGATACTTGGTCTCAAGGCAATAATATTGGGTCTATTGGTCACTTTGACATCATAGTTGAAGAGATAAATGGCAGTATAGTTTGGGCTACGGGAGATATGTCATCATACCCTTACAGTTCATGGAGTCAATTGTTCTCTGCGGATACAGAGTTCCAAAATACAACCTCGTTCCATCAAGCATGGGTTACTTCACCAGTTATCGATTTACGACCGAATCTAAACGGTAGAGCAACTCCTGTACAATTCAATCTTTCAGGTAGCAATACACCCGGGGGAGAATTAGGCTTCCAATATAGAGCGGCAGCAGACTCAAATTCACTCTCTTCAGAAATGTGGAAGGGCGTGGATGATACAATTAATACAACATTCCCGACTGGTACAACGGATATTGACCTAGATGACTATGCTGACTTCGTTCAATATCGTATTAGGCTCCAAGTAACTGATATGAAAAATTGGGATGAGCCAGATTTAGATTCTATGTCAATTAGAGCCGAACATGCTGCATTCAATTCTAACATTCCTGCTGTTTTACATCCTCGTGCTGAAACTTTGCACATTCAAACCAGTCACGACATTTTCACTTCGGGAGAGATGTACATTGAATTCGCATCATGTGATAATTCCGGAGCGATTAACGGACCTTGGTCCAAGCTATCACATGATGGCTTATCCTTCCAAGAAAGCGACATACAAGGTCTATTCATACAAAGTAGTGGGGCAATCAATTCCTCTCAGTTAGGTGAAACTCTAATCGACTGGTCACTCGATTTGGGAGACTTAACTGGAATAAGTTACCTATGCACTAAAGTTGGCTCAACAGGTAGAGAAAACACAGAATTCATCTACACTAGTCCAATTGAGATTGACAACATTTTGAAAGTTAGTATCACAGATTTGGGTATGCTAACATCTGGAGAAGCAATTACTGGAGCAGTGCCTATCGATGTGGGAATAAACCATTCATTCCCATCCTCTGGAATGACTTTGTCTAGCGGTGATTTGCAAGCAAGATTGAACTTTGACATCCGTGTTAATGATGCGGCCACAAATAATTACACGCAATGGGTAAATCAAACAACTCCTTGGACAGACCTTAATCCAGGGCAGCCAGGAACAATATCTTGGACTCTGCCCAGTGATGTATCTGGAATTGTAAACATCACTCTAGAATCACGTAGTGATCAATCATTTCAAATGTTGAGTGATTCAAATTCATCCAATCTAATTTTGGATAACTTGAACCCATTATTAATCTCAAGTATGCCTGGGGACGGAGATTATCTGAACAGCGAAGAGGACAGAGAACTTTCGATCCTGATTGCAGATACCTCCGGGTTTATTTTTGATGACATGATGATGCAAGTATGGGTCCAAGCAATGGATGACGGTTCAGATGGTAGTTTCCCTGATGGCGTACCTCAGGAAAATGAATATCGAGATATAAATTTCAGCCTCGAAAACCAAGGAAGTTTTTGGTGGTTTAATGGTACTCAATCTGACGACCAAAACGAAGATCAACAGCTTGTTTACATGCGGATTGTCGGAGAGGATTTAACTGGATTTTCAACTGCAAATAACACAATTTGGTGGAAAACTCGAGATGCCCAAAACGCATTAGTAGAGAGGATTTACAACGAAGATTCCACTCAATATTGGGAAGTTTCTCGCCACATATCTTGGGATATTGAAATAAGTGATGGAAATGGGATTTCTGACATAATGTCGGTGCGAATTGAACTTGGTGATGATTCGGATTTCGGAATAACATACGATGTTGCAGATTCTATATGTTCAGTAATGGACACGCGTATTGATTCAGACAGGACTACTTGTAGCCATACTTACGTTGGGGACGACATGTTGGTCTCTGTTTCGATTTTTGCAGGTTGGGAAGTTGACCGTTCAGCATTAGATGAAGGGCTGGTTGAAATTTTTATCACAGACATAGATGGGACGAGTAAAACCACTTTCCAGAATTTGTGGGTTTTCTCAGAAGATTTTGACTTTTCAATCTCACAAATCGATGATGTTTCAGGTTCAGTAACTGGCCCGATTACTGGTGCATCGATAATGATTGTAAACGAAGAAATGAGAATTATGGGTTCTATGACTCACTCACTTTCTGGACTTCCATACCAGGGAGATCTCTCTGTTAGTTGGTGGGGCCTCCTGCAAGGACAGAATTGGTTTGGATCTGCAACAGTTGAAGTCATCGACGGAGTAATCAATGCCACAATCCCAATGCCTAGTACTGGTGGCATAATCGATTTCGACGTTGCATTCATGGATCCTTGGGAAACTAGGACTCTCGGAGTTTATGATGCTCCGACATTCATTATCGATGATGAGGCTCCTGTAATTCTAGATTCAAGTATTGAGGATTTGTCTAGGTACCATTTGGATGATATAGGAATCGGCGTAAATATAGTCGAAGATGAAACATGGACTGGCGATCTTAATCTAACCTGCCAAGTAATCTCAACCGAAATTCAGTGGGATCCTGTTACAATTCGACTCCAACCATCAAATGTTTTCCAAGGAAAGACCTTGTTTTCATTTAGTTTTGATTTCTCTGAACAAGGAGATCCATCATTACTATCTCCTGAGGCCCACATCGATTGCTGGGCATCAGGTTTGGATGACGCAGGGTGGGAATTGCAAAGATTCTCCGGCGATTCTCTAATCGAACCATGGTTGAGTGTACCACTTTCAACCATTGGGCCAAACATAGAGTTGGTCGATGTAGAACTAGATGGAATGATAGAGCCAGGAAAAGAACTGAGAGCTGAGATTTCTGTGATGAATTCTGGAGAGAGTTTACAAGAATCATTTAACATTACAGTTTACACCATTATCGGTGATGAAAAGACGCTTGTTGGACGTTATTCACAGGGACAAATAGCTACAGGGCAAGGTATAATCAAACGAGTTGCAATTACTGTACCAGAAGGAGATTGGGAGCTACTCGTTGTGGTTGACGAAGATCAACGAATTTGGGAATTAAACGAAGATGACAACACTTTTTCCAAGGAATATTCAGCCCCAGAGGAAATCAATCTGATGCTTTATTTGGGTGCTGGAGGAGGAGTTCTTTTTGTTCTTGCATTAGTTATTGTTCTTAGAAAGCGTTCCGGAGGAGAATTGTCTCAAGCAAAGAATTTACCTTCAATCGAGGACTTACCACGCTCTGGACCGCCGCAAAATGCTAGGAATAAATCGGGGCCACCACCTTCATCAAAACCGAAAAGCGGCCCGCCACCTAAATCCAAGCCAGTTGAAGAAATACAGCCTAGCACCAATGTTGCGGATGCAATGGCTAAACTGTCCTTGGACAGCCTCCCTGGTAGGTCCAATGCACAACCTCAAAGTGTTCCTAACTATCAATCATTACCAGGCGGTGGTGAATATGAGTATCTTACAGAAGGAACCTTCTACTATGGAGAGGGAATTGGCCGATGGAAACTTGAGGATGATGGTTCATTCACCAAGATGGAGTGATAATGATGGCTCCTGAAATTGAAGATATCAAACGAGTATTGGCGATATGTTTCAGAGATGGTTCCAGTCAAACTGCGGATGACCTTGAAAGGATTCTTTCCTTTGACATGGGATGGATGGATACAGAAACTGCACATGATGCAATCAAAGCACTTGTTTTCGCAGGATGGATAATTGATGACGAGGGAATGCTATCACCTAATTGTGACATTAGAGGTACTAATGCTCCATTAGGGTGGCAACCTCGACCCTCTAGGCTTACTGATCCTGCAGTAAATGATTCTGGCTCACCAAAGCAAGGCCCTGAAAAACCGAAAAATCCTGTTTCTAAACAGCAAGTTGTCCATAGTGACAGTCAATCTATCGACCCAAGAGCAAGAATGCAAAATCGTCTAATCCGATTTATTTCCAAACAATCTGGCATTGATTCTGATGAAATTACCCGTAGAGCAGAAAGAAAAGTCAAGGCTCTAAGGTATTGCACAATGTGGTTGGCTTTGTGTTTAATTAGTCGAGAGCAAAACCTTGAGATGAATTCTATTATCGATTCATTCTCCTCCAGGTGAATTGTTCTCCGACATCAAAAGTAATACCGGTAAAACCAGTATGGAAAGAACAAGTGAATAGCTTACAGTCAACGCTGTAACAAGCCCGAATTGTTGAACCACAGGCATTGGTGAGAATAACAGAACTAAGAATCCAAGGCCTGTAGTACCTGCTGATAGAACAAGTGCTACCCCTGTTGTAGAAATTGTCTCCTCCAGTGCTTCCCACACATCATCACATTTTCCTCTCTCAGATTCGAATCTACGCCACATGTGAATAACGTAATCTATTCCAATTCCTAATGAGAGTGCCGTTACCATGACGGTTAATACATTCCATTTCAGTGAAAGTACGACCATTGAGCCTACAACCCATAGTGTCGCTAAAACAACCGGAGTCAAAACAACGATTGCTGGGACTGGCCTCCTGGTCAACAATAGCAGTACAACAAAGGAAACAATGAACGAAATCAATGTCGAAGATAGTTGTGAAGAGTTTAATCCATCTAGCACATTTTGGAGAGCGACTAAATCTCCGGTTACATAGACATTAGCAATTCCAGACAATTCACTTCTCATTTTTCCAGAATCATCTTCATCTCCTAACTCATCTTCAAACCACTGTACTACACGGCTTGTTTCGATAGATGTAGAAGCATCTACACGTACCTCGATTCTGATATGCTTGATTTTGTCACCGTCAATATCAACCGTATTTTCAACACGTTCTGCCCATGAATCTCCAGCATATGGATCTGCGATGGAGGTATTTTCAGAAAGATTTGCGAAAGCCGCACCTAAGTCAAACTGTGAGGTAATTCCACGTCTTAGGTCGCCATTAGTAATCACTAAACCATACTTTTCTCCAAACAAAACATCGTTGTCAACTGCGTCATAGAGGACTTTGTATGGGCCTTCATAAGAAGGACTGGAATCAACTCCGCCCCCACCAACTACATCGTGATTATTTGCAAGATCAAAGTGTAATCCTCGCATTTCGTTTAAGAGCTTGAAATCAGAATTAATCTCATCTTGATTTCCTGCTGGCTCCATCAAGACATAGACTACTTTCCAACCTGCGCTTTCATAGCTAGTGTCCAAATCTTCTCTAACTTCCATGATTTCCATTTCCTCATCTAGGAAATCTGTCAAATCGAATTCTGTTTCTAGACCCATTGCGCCAATGATTGAAAGTCCTGATATGATTAAAGCAACAATCAGAACTAAGGCTTGTTGCGATTTTTGTAAATCGACTATTTTCTTGGAAAGCCTTGGCATTCTAATAGGGTCTGCTGGAACTTTATCTTCACTGGAGTCTAATACTACATGTAAAGCGCCAACAACAACGGTTGCGTTGATGAAAGCAGATAATACTCCAACAGCCAAAGCGATTCCAAATGTTTCTAGTGGAGGTAAAGGAGAAATGATGTTGGCAAGGAATGCCGCAACTGTTGTGATAACTGCGAGACCCAATGGAGTAGATAATTTTCCACAAGATGCTAACCACGACTCTGCCGAATCACTAATTTCTTTCTTGAATGAATTGTATCTTCTCTGAAGATGTATTGAGTAATCGATACCCAAACCTAGAACCAATGGGGCAACTGCAACCTCTAGTGCCGTAAATCTGGCTCCAAACAAATTCAAAATTCCATATGTCCAAATCAATGCTGATGAAAGGCCGACTAGTGGGAAAACTACCCCCTTGACACTTCTAAATGAAATCGCCAGTAGTAAAACTACGACTAACACTGCCAATAATATGAGAGTCGCGAGATTATCAAAAGTACCTTCATCAATATCGTGAGAAATCAAATCTAAAGATGCTACACCATAATTCAATTCAGAATCCTCACTTAGTTGTTGGAAAATTTCTCGCAACTGGTCCTGCTTCTCTTTGCGTTCTTCGCTCGGAAGATTCGGGTCTATTTCTAAAATCCAGAGGGTCGATGATGCTGAAACTGTAGCAGAACCTTCTTCAGAATTAGTCTGAATCCAAAGACAAATATCTGAGCCTTCGAAATCTTTGTGCAACATTCCGTCAAGAATGAATTGAGCTACCTCTCTCTGCTTGGATATATCGCCAGGGCAATCTGACTCATTGACATCAATAACCAAATTGAGCATCTCTTCCCATGAATCTACTTCGGAAAGTTCCACACCGTCGGCTTCTTCATCCAGCGCAAGTTGTAGAATAGATGGTGCTGTGATCCAATTATTGACCACGCCCTGCATCATATCACTTTCATTTTGTACAATGTCGAGGTGCGAATCCATCAAGTTCAGAGACGACATATCCAGAACATTGCCGCCGTCGTCACGAGTAACATGCACAAACATTGGTCTTGTTTCATTACTGAAGTGCTCACTAATTCTTTCGTGAGCATCAGCCGAATCAGACTCAGGAGCGAAATCTGCTAAATCGGTATGAAATACCGGAGTATCTACAAACGCCAAATCGGCGGCCAGTCCAACAGTTAGAACAGCAGATAAGATGACTATAGGCCAAGAAAATTTGCGGAAGCGGTCTGACTGACCCCGCAGCGAATCCTCGAGGTGTAGTGAACTCACAAGTCGCCGGTGCGCTGTTAGGCTTAAAGCGAAACGGGTCAAAACTTCAATTTTGCATTAATTTTTACATGCACAGCATGTAGCGATTTCAGCATTTAGATGCCAAAGGTTCTTGAAGGCGAGTCTGAACGGCGACATCGTTCACTATGCCAGTAAAAGTTCTCGCCCGCGACGATAACGAACTAAGAGTACGCTTTATTGGAGAATCCCATACCTCCCTTCAAGTGCTCCGTGAAAGACTAAACAGCGACAAGGGAGTCGATTATGCAAACTACTTCCCTGGCCACCCTGATCTAGATGAGCCTGAGTTCTTCATCCGAACCAACAAGGGAGTCGACCCAGCGAAACTGTTGAAGAAATTGGTTGGTGACATCCAAGGTGATTTCTCCAGCCTAAAGCTTTGAGATGTGTTAATACATGTCCGCTGAGGATGGCTTAGCCAAAACAATTGGTTTGACCGGCTATGCTGTAGATTCTACTGGAATCGGAGGCGTTCTAAAATCAAGAGTTGCCGATTTTCGAGTAGATGAAATGTCTACAAAAATTAGTATTGACCCTAGAGGACGCTTTACTGCTGCAAATATCACATTAACAAATTGGGAAACAAATCGATTCATTGGCAAACTTGCCAAAGCATGTGGAATTTCACGCAACAGAATATTCTTTGCTGGAACAAAGGACAAGAGGGCAGTTACTCGCCAAGTATTCATCATTGATGCACCACCAAAAAAGGTTGCTCAAGTAGAGATTACAGATGTAGAGATTGAGATTTTAGGTAGAACTCATCAAAAAATTGGCTTTGGAAACCACAAAGGAAACCGATTCACCATTGTAGCAAGAGGATGCTGTCATCCAGACGGCAGACCAATGACAAATTCTGAAGCTATGGACAAAATTGCAGAAATTGAGTCTGCGATGAAAGAAAAATTGGGACCAGATTCATTCCCAAATTGGATTGGACCTCAAAGATTCGGTGCTGGGCGACCAGTCACACCTGTAGTGGGCCGCCATGTCATCACTGAAGATTGGGAAGGTGCTGTTATGGCATACCTGAGCATGGAAGGTGATGAAAAAGAAGATGTCGCCAATTTCAGGAAAAATATTCGTGACAATGGAATAACAAGTGAAGCATTGGAGATTGTTCCTCACTGGCTGGGATATGAGAGAGATATGCTGAGGCACATGTTGGAGAACCCTGAAGATTGGGTTGGTGCATTTCGCAAATTACCAAATAATCTCCAATTGATGACTGTACATTCATTACAATCAGTCGCATTCAACAAAACTATCGAAGCAAGAATCGATAGTGGCTTTTCTCTCTCTACCCCGATTGTAGGCGACATTGTTGGAAGAATTGATGATAATGGGCAATTGGAGACATCTTCCATCGTTACCGTTGAAGAGAGGACACTAGATCGAATTTCACGTAATTGCACACTTGGTAGGCTTGCAGTTACTGCACAACTACCGGGTTCGATAATGGATAAACCATCTGGAGAATTCGGATTGATTGAGGCTGAGGTCCTAGAAAACATGGGACTTGCAGAAACAACTTGGCAGGTAGAAAAAATCTCTAGATTGACGACAAAGGGAACCCGCAGACCAATGGCCACAAAATTCAGTGATTTCCAGTATGAACCTGTTCCAGTAGCAGGCGATGAGACCATGGGTGAAAAATGGGCTGAAGGGCCAAAGAATGATGAACTTTGGAACCCCGACGGTGCATGTATAAGATTCCGGTTTACATTACCATCTGGAAGCTATGCAACTACATTACTTCGCGAGTTCATGCGAACTCCGTTACATCAGTTATGATGTGATCAAAGTAGTCCCATGGATAGGACTTCAATCTCACCAGTTCCTCGGATTGCACGCATATTTTCTTCGAAAACATCGGACAATCCAGAACCATCGTTCATTACAACATGAACTTGGATGAATTTCAAACCGAAAGCCAGAGGCTTGGTCTCACATAATTGGACATCATATGTCTCATCTTTTAATGCTATAATCTGCTCTACCACATCATCTGCGGAAACATCGTCAACATTAGAATCAGGCATGACTTTGTATGTTAGTGCAACCATTCCCATAATATCACCTATTATTCAAGGACCCTGGAACCCACAAGAAGGACATACATATGCAACTCCTTGGTTTCTACATCGTGGACTGCGACCAATAGGATCGCCACATGATGGGCAGGGGAAAGTAGTGGATCCTTTGTCCACAAGGGGGACTCCGGAAGCGGTGCAGACGGTTGCTCGCTCAGACATGATATACACCTCAGTGCAGCACGGCCACGACCTCTCCCTCTTTATCCTTACGCGGCATGAGACGTTATCTATCCAACACTGTAATAGTTCCAGTTTTACCGGTTGACACTACTAATTCGCCATTTCTAGAGCGGCACCAACCATTCTCAATTCGTATTATGTCGCCCGTTTTCACTTGCTTTACTTGGTTTGCCCACAGAACAATTCCTACGATGCCAGTCTCATCTCTACCACATGCTGCAGCTAAAGAGCCGGTGAAATGTTCAGAGTTTACCAATCTCCTAGGATACCTACGCAAAACAACTAATTCAAGGCGCTGAAATTTTTGATTTGCAACCAATTCCGAAACTCTTTGCCTTGAGGAACTTGCCTGTTGAGTTCTATGTTCGTTTTTCATATGTGAGAGGATTGATTTGTCTCTCGAATTATTCTTCTGTCTAGGCTTGCTATTTTGCACCATGAAACAATCTGGATTGGTTCAACCATATTCAAAGATTCCCAGGCATCAAATGAAAGTGGAAAAATTACTCCTTCGGAGTATTCCTCTTACGAATAGTGAAAGTAGATTTTGCAGGCTCGACGTCATCTAAAGGTTCTGGGCCACCTTGCCTCTCTTCCAATGCTGTTTCGAATGCGGGCCTTATCTCCCAATCAGGGCCCCTCTTTGGCGTGTGAAACTTACAGACAAGGTAAACTTCTGAAGATGAGTTTCTACTTGCCATAGGTGAAAACCTCTTGACAGTTTGAAAGTGAGGGCGAACCAATTCGATCAACTCCTCCACTCCAATGCCCTGGAATAATTTGGTCACAAAATGCCCTCCATACTTCAAAATGGGCAAAGCGAAATCAAAAACATCGGCGACTAACATCAAAGAAACTGCTTGGTCGATATCCCATTTGCCGGTAATATGAGGGGAGATATCAGAAACTACCACGTCGATTACTTCAGTATCAATAGCGTCTAAAACGGCTTGCTGTGTAAAAGGTTCTGTGATGTCTCCGACGATTAGATTGGCTCCTTCGACAGGAATACAAGATTGTAAATCGACTCCAACTACCTTACCTTTGGAGCCGACTAATTCGACGGCTACTTGAGCCCACCCACCTGGGTGACAACCCACATCTAACACACTGTCCTCGGGCTTGATGATTTTGTGTCGTTCTTGTATTTGCTTTAACTTGAAAGCGGAGCGTGCACGATAACCACTAGCTTTGGCTTGTTTTCGCCAAGCATCTTTCTGGTGATCTTGAACCCAGCGGTCTACCAAAGCACTCCCTCCGTACTTCGCTGACAGCATCCCCATGATAACTTCATGGACAAGATATTCTTCCAAGGGTACAATGAGGCCACTTCTAGTAGCACTCGTCATGGCATTATGCCTGACTTCATCAACTGCAGCGATGGCCGAAGGTGATATTGAAGAACACCAATTGAAGAGGACTGTTCTGGTTGAAGAGAGAACTGCGATATGGTGTCCGTCTTGTGCAGAGATTGACCCTGAACTAGCGATTGTAGCCAAGTCTCATGGAACACGTACGGCAATTGTAGGATTACATGTGGGAGATGCATTCGAAAATGAGGCAAGTCTTGCTAGGATAGAATATCAAAAAATGACAGATAATTCATCATATGGAACTCCGACATTCTTCGTTGACGGAGTGAAAACTGCAGAAGGTTATGATGCTTGGAGTGATGTTCAGCAACGTATTCTTTCGCAAGAAAATTCACGCGCTACTCCAGAAGAAATGGCAATGGTTCTCATGGATAGCGAGGTAGAAATACCCACTCCAAATTACGGACAAATCACTCTAATGGTCATTGAACACAACAAGGAAGTTCCTGCGGGAGTTGACAATCCGGGAGAGGATGTTCGCGACAGAGTATTGGTGGGAATGAAAGTAATCGATTCAAACGGGAATGTGTCCGAATATGGGGATTTGCAGTTACCGGAATTATGGTCGCTGATTATGGTTCACGAACCTGTAGAAGGAGGTTCTCCGTATGGAGTAGTTGAAATTTCAAACATTCAACATGAAGAAAATTCCAATAATGAACTTTTACTGATTGTTGCATTTTGTATTCTTTTAGGCGGCTTATTGGTATTTATTCCTGAGAAAAAATCCCTTAATCCGGAAGAAGAATGAGTTTTGATGTCCTTGAAAATACTCTGAGTTGGCTAAAAACTGTATTATTACGGCGAAATATTGCACATTTGACCGAACCTTTGATAAGGTTAGAGGCTAATGTATTATCATGGAACCGACACACGATGCCTCCGAAGAATGGGTTAACCAAGGTGTTAAGTCTTGGATGGTAGAATATACCGTCGAAGTTGGAGGGGAGACAAACCGTCACC